>ENA-OFCX01000387-OFCX01000387.1-metagenomes-genome-assembly--contig:-NODE-387-length-23657-cov-3.297856_pt1 | contig 23657 bp, 17 predicted proteins | sample MGYA00153384_OFCX01 | MGnify analysis MGYA00153384
CAGGCGCGCCCGCACCCGCCACCAAAGCTGTGGCCTACACCGTGCTATTTGATGTGGACAACCTGGATGCTGAGCTGATGCCGCAGATGACCGCGCAGGTGGTGTTTGTCACAGCCCGTGCACAAGGTGCCCTGGCCGTGCCATTGATTGCTTTGAAAAGCGATGGAGACAGTGGTGCATATGTGGCGCAGGTGCTGAACGCCAAAAACCAGCCCGAGGCCCGGCAGGTGCGTGTGGGCGTGCGCAGCCGGCACCAGGTGCAAATACTGGAAGGCCTGAAAGAAGGCGAGCAAGTGGTGACCGGCCAGAGCACCACCGATAGCGCGCTGCGGTGGCTGCAATGGTAAATGCAGTACATGACAGCACGCCCTCCTCAGAACCTGCTGCGCCACTGATCAGTCTGCGCGGCATCTGCAAGCACTATGGCGGGGCTGCGACAGGGCAGCCCGAGGTCACCGTATTGCGCGGAATTGATCTGGACATCTACGCGGGCGAGTTCGTGGCGGTGGTGGGCAGTTCGGGGTCAGGCAAATCCACACTCATGAACATTCTGGGCTGTCTGGATCGGCCCAGCAGCGGCACCTACTACTTTCAGGGGCAGGACGTTGCGGGGCTGGATGCCGATGCGCTGGCATGGCTGCGCCGCGAGGCTTTTGGCTTTGTGTTTCAGGGCTACCACCTGATTGCCAGTGAGACGGCGCAAGAAAACGTGGAAATGCCAGCCGTCTATGCCGGGCTGTCTAAAGAAGAGCGTGCGCAGCGTGCCACCAGCTTGCTGGCAAGGCTGGGGCTGCAGGAGCGCTTGAACAACCGCCCCCACCAGCTTTCAGGCGGACAGCAGCAGCGTGTGTCGATTGCAAGAGCGCTGATGAATGGCGGCAGCATTATTTTGGCCGACGAGCCGACGGGCGCGCTGGATTCGCACAGCGGTGCCGAGGTGATGGCCTTGCTGGGCGAGCTAGCCGATGCAGGCCACACTATCTTGCTGATCACCCATGACCGTGAAGTGGCTGCGCAGGCGCGGCGTGTGATCGAAGTGCGCGATGGCAGCGTGGTGAGTGACAGTCAGGCCGCCCATGCGCCACAGGCTTTGCCTGCGCCAGAGGGCGCACCGATACCTGCCTTGCCGCACTTTCCTGCAGCCACCGACAGCAGCAGTGCCAGCTGGTGGGCCGACCTCATGGAGGCCGCACGCAGCGCCTGGCGTGGCATGCACACCAACCGCGCCCGCACCAGCCTGACCTTGCTGGGGATTGTGATTGGCGTGGCTTCAGTGATCGTGATGCTGGCCATTGGTGAGGGTGCGCGCCGCCAGGTCATGGAGCGCATGGGAACGATGGGAACCGCCATCTTGTACATGGGCAGCAAGCCACCGGCCACGGGCGGGCCTGCAGGCAATCTGACCGAGGAGGACCTGGAGGCCGTGCGCGAGCTGCCTGACATTCGCCGGGTGCTGCCTGTCATCGGTGACCCCATTACCGTGCGCTATGGCAGCGCCGACAAGCAGATTTACGCTTTTGCGGCCAGCGAGGAAATGCCCGCCGTGCACCACTGGCCGGTGGCCCTTGGGCGCTTCTACACGGATGCAGAAGATCAGGATCTGGCCCCGCTGGTGGTGCTGGGGCACAAGGCGCGATTGCACTTTTTCCCGGATGAACCCCATCCGCTGGGGCGCCAGCTCATCATCGGCAATTCGGCTTTTGAGGTGATTGGCGTGATGAGTGAGCGCGGCGCAGATTCTGGCGCGCAGGACTATGACGACATGGTGTTCATTCCCTACCGCTCGGGCCGGGCGCGGGTCTACCAGAGCCAGACGCAGCCGGACTATGTGGTGATTGAGGCCATGTCATCCGAGCAGGTGCATGCCGCAGAAAACGCGATGCGCCAGCTGCTGCTGGCCCGCCATGGCGGGCGCGAGGATTTCGGCATTGGTAATGCGGCAGCACGCATTCAGGCAGAAGCCGCTACCCGCAAGAGCATGACTATGATGCTGGGCCTGATTGCTGCGGTCTCTCTGGTGGTTGGCGGCATTGGCGTGATGAATGTGATGCTGATGACCGTCAAGGAGCGCACGCGAGAGATTGGCATCCGCATGGCTGTGGGCGCTCGCCAGCGCGACATCCTGCGGCAATTTCTGACCGAAGCCAGCCTGCTGACCTTGGTGGGCGGTGCCGTGGGCCTGCTGGTGGGGCTGGCGGTGGGTGTGGTACTGATTGTGGCCGGGGTTCCTGTGGTGTTTTCAGTGCGCGCCATGGTGGGGGCGTTTGCGTGCGCCGTCATTACTGGCTTGATTTTTGGTTACATGCCTGCCAAGACGGCTGCGCGTTTAGACCCCGTACGGGCATTGGCAGGAGAATGAAAATGGGTATGCATAAGTCAGTGGCTGCGTGGGGCGCGGCGCTGGTACTGGGGGGCTGTGCGGCGCCTGCGATCGATACCGACCAGCCAGAGCCTGCCTTGCCACAGCAATGGCCACAGGCTGCTGCTGATGCTGCCAACGCCGACGCTGCGCTGAGCCAGCACTGGTGGCGCAGCTTTGGCAGCGCCGAGCTCGATAGCGTGGTGGATCGTGCGCGCATACAGAGCTGGAGCGTGGCAGAGGCCGCAGCACGTGTGCGCCAGGCTGCGGCGCGCTGGAATGAGGCAGGGGCCTCTTTGCTGCCAGAGGTGAGCGGCGGCATGAACGCCACCCGCAACAAATCGCTCAGTGGCAGTGGCGGGGTGGATGCAGCGCAAAACCGTTTCGCAGTCTCGCTGTCAGCCAGCTATGAGGTGGACTTCTGGGGAAAGAACCGTGCAGGCCGTGATGCCGCCCAGGCCGTCTGGAAAGCCAGCGTGTTTGACCGCGACACCGTGCAATTGACGGTCACCGCAGGTGCCGCCCAGGCGTGGCTGCACAGCGTGGCTTTGCATGAACGGGTGGATATTGCCCGGCTGAATCTGCAAAGCGCTGAGCGGCTGGTGCAGCTGGTGGAGTCCAGAGCGCGTGCCGGGGCCGCGTCTGCACTGGAGCTGGCGCAGCAAAAGGGCCTGGTGGCCAGCCAGCGCCGCAGTTTGCTGACACTGCAGCAGCAGGCACTGGATGCGCAGACCGCGCTGGCCACGCTGCTGGGGCAGGCGGGAGGGGCCGAGGTGGTCACCACCAGCTTGCTGGGGTTGCAGATGCCTGCCGTGGGGGCGGGTGTGCCAGCCCAGTTGCTGGTGCGCCGCCCAGACATTGCGCGGGCTGAGGCGCAGCTGGCCGCAGCCCAGGCCAACGTACAGGTGGCCCGTGCCGCCATGCTGCCCCGCCTGACGTTGACCGGCAGTGTGGGGGCGGGGGACGAGCGCTGGCAGCGCATTTTTGACAACCCGCTGTATGCACTGGCAGCCGGTCTGACAGCGCCTATTTTTGATGCGGGCAGGCTGGCGGCAGGCAATGCGCTGGCCATGGCCCAGCGCGAAGAACTGCTGGCCACTTACCGCAAAACCATCATTGAGGCGTTTGCCGATGTCCAGCTGGCGCTGCATGCCGTCAGCGGTGTGCAGGCGCAGGCGCAGGCGCAGGCCGAGGAGCTTGCGCAGGCGCACAAGGCGCTGAGCCTGGCAGAAACGCGCTACCGCTCTGGGGCCGAGAGTTTGCTGACGCTGCTCGACGCCCAGCGTACGCTGTACGCCGCACAAGATGTGGCCGTGCAATTGCGGCTGGCGCATCTGCAGGCCCATGTGTCGCTGTACAAAGCATTGGGCGGCGGCTGGGACATGGCCGCAGCGGTTGGCGCAGGCAATGGGCTGAATACGCAGTAAAGGCTGCGCCCTGCCTGGCACCACTACCAGTTACCAGCACTAGCAGTGCGGGCGCACCGTATGAGCCGCTAGGCGCTGAAGCTGTATGTCAAGGGCTGCCTTTCGCGCCAGCTATGGCCGCAAAGGAGCGAAGCCTGTAGAGTTGCGCACTCTTTCAGTGTCTGCTTGTTCCATGTCCCGATCCACATCCCCCATCTCCGCCAGTGACAGCTTTGAAGCATTCCTTGAGCCGTCGGATGTGGAGCAAATTTACATCGTGCTTTCGCTGGCCAGGCAATCGCACGGCAACGATTTACCGCGCGGTGTACTCGCCATGCTGGAGCAGCCTGCGGCGTTTGCCCGCAGCGCCATTGCGCACCAGGACCGGATTGCTCGCCGCCATTACGCGATTGCCACGCTGTTCGGTGTGATTGTGCTGGCGATGGTGTATGTGATGTACCAGGCCTTTACCACCCCGGACGTTGGCGTGCTCGGGCTGGTGCTGCCAGCGGCCATGGCCTGCTTTGCGCTGTGGCGCATGGAGCGTACGGTTCACCGCGCACGGCAAGGCAATTTGATGCTGCTTCGATTGCTCGATGCGCTGGACGGTCAGCCGTTCACCTATGACGCAGCCGCCTTTACACGCTTCATTGAAACGCAGCCTCTCCTGCAAGCTGCTGCCCAGCGGCTGGGAGATGCCAGCACGCTGGCGCTCAAGCATCTGGCAGCGCTGAAATACGAAGAAATTGAACAGCGAGGCAAGTCTCACGTGCATGCATGACGGGTGCTGCATTGCCACACCGCGTGGTACAGGGGGTGAAGTGCACAGATGAAATTAATAGCTTAAAGCGCCCATAACAAAAGGACTTCAGATAGTTTTGTATCTGAAGTCCTTGCTGTATAAGCGATATAAGCTCTTATTTTGGTAGTTTTGGCACATCCACAAAGTCATCCAGGTTCAGGCCTTTTTCCTGCAGCAGGGCCTCCAGCACGGGCTGCAAGCGGCCCAGACTGGCTTGAACGGTTTCGCGCACCGTGTCCACCACCACCTGCGTGCTGCGCTCGATTTCGATGTTCACCTCATCGCCCACGCGCTTGTGGCCAAACACCGTCATGCGCAGGGTTTCGGGAATCAGCCATACCTCGAACCAGCCTTGCTTGCGGTCGACCTCGGCCACGGTCAGGCTGGCGCCGTTGATGGCGATATAGCCTTTGGCAAACACGTAGGGGCGAAATGCTTCAGGAATGCCAAAACGTATCTTGTGGTTGGTCTCGGTGCTCAGCACCTCCAGCACCGGCGCGGTGAAATCCACGTGGCCCGACAGGGGGTGGCCGCCAATTTCTGCGCCATCTCTGGCGGCACGCTCAACGTTGAGCACATCGCCCACCTGGTAGCGGCCCAGCGTAGTGATGTTCAGGCTTTGCAGCATCACATCGAACGTGGCGCGGGTGGGCGAGAGCAGCTCAGTGACCGTCAGGCAGACACCATCGTGCGAAACACTGGCGCCAATGGCCAGGTCCTGGCAAAAGCCTTCGGGAAATTCCATGGTGAAGGTGCGCAGACCTTCCTGATCGTGCAGCGCGGCAATGCTTGCCACGGCTTGGATGATGCCGGTGAACACGGGTCGGGGCCTTCAGAGATAGAGAGACAAAAAACAATGCGGCACCAGCGTGCCAGCGCACCCAAGTTTAGTGCGCAAAGCGCTGCCACAGCGCCGCCAGCCAAATCCCCATGCACAGCAAAAGGCTCAGCAGCACTGCAGCGCTGCCCATGTCTTTGGCTTTTTTGGACAGGGCATGCCAATGGTCTCCCATGCGGTCAATGGCCGCTTCGATGCCGCTGTTGAGCAGCTCCACCACCAGCACCAGTACCACCACGGCTGCCAGCACGGCGGTCTCCAGCCATGTCTGGCCCAGCCAGAACGCAGCAGGTACCAGCACCATGGCCGCCAGCGCTTCCTGGCGGAACGCGGTCTCTTGCCATGCAGCCCGCAACCCATCCAGTGAGTAGCGCGCGGCATGCCACATGCGCGTCAGGCCTCGGCGCTTTTTCTGGGCGTTGACGGGTTCGGTGGGAGTGGGTTGCATACAAAAGAGAAAGAAGTGGAAGACCGCAGCGCGCCCTGCTGCAAAGGCACGATTGTAGAAAACATGGCTGCGGCTGTTTGTCGCAGTGCTTGCTGCCTGCTACTTTCTGCTTCCTGCTGGGAGCGGTGTTGCTGCCAGCATGCCTCATTCCTGCAGCATGCTGGCGCGGTGCGCCACGCGCGCTACGCTTTAGCTGAGCACCTGCTGCACGGCCTGTGCCAGGCGCTGCACCGCTTGTTCAATCTGCGGCACCTCGGGGGCGGCAAAGGACATGCGCAGGGTGTGAATGTCGGGCTGGCTGGGGTAAAACGCCTTGCCCGGCACATACACCACAGACTGGCTCACCGCCGCATCAAACAGGCGCTGCGGCTCCAGGTCGCGGTCGATCTGTGCCCACACAAACATGCCGCCTGCGGGCGTGCTGCAGCGGATGGGCTGGCCGGGCAAGGCATTCAAGCCATGCACCAGCGCCTGCATGCGGCGCTGGTATTCCTGGCGCGCGCGCTGCACTGTGCCGGCATAGCGGCCACTTTGCAGATAGCTGGCCGCCACCATCTGCGCCAGCGGAGAGGTGCACAAATCCACGGTTTGCTTGGCCACGGTGCAGCGGCGCTGCATGGCGGCATCGGTCAGCATCCAGCCCACGCGCAGTGCCGGGGCCACTGTTTTAGACAGGCTGGACAGATAGACCACCGGGTTGTGGCCCGGCGCTGCCAGCGTTTGCGCTGTTGCACGCAGGGTGTCGGGCACGGTGACGGCTTGGCCACTGGCAGCGTCAAAGCGCAGCTCGCCATAAGGGTCGTCTTCGGCAATCCAAAAACCGTATTGCAAGGCCAGCTCGACCAGCGCAGTGCGCCGCTGCGCCGACAGCAGCGTGCCACGCGGGTTGGAAAAATTGGGCACGGTGTACAGCAGCTTGGGGCGCTGGTGCGCAGGCAGATCGGCCAGCAGCTGGGCCAGCGCGTCGGTTTGCAGGCCATGTTCATCCATGGGGATGGAAACGATGTTGGCTTGTGCCAGACGCAGTGCCTGCAAGGTGGCCGGGTAGGCTGGCACTTCTACCAGCACGGTGTCGCCCGGCTCAATCAGCACGCGCACCAGCAGGTCAAACGCTTGCTGCGATCCGGTGGTGACCAGCACATCGCCAGCGCTGGCCTGCATGCCACGGTCGCGGGCTTGCTGTGCAAGGGCTTCACGCAGCGCGGGCAGGCCTTCGGTTGCGCCGTATTGCAAGGCGCTGGCACCTTGCGCCATGGCGTGGGTGGCGGCCTGCGCCAGTCCTTGGGCATCAAACAGGCTGGTGGAGGGGTAGCCCCCGGCCAGCGAGATCATGCCGGGGCGGCTCAGGTACGGAAACAGCTCCCGGATCGGGGAGCCCGCAGGCTCAGCAAACAACGCCGTGAAGGCAGCCAAAGGTGCAGCGGTGGTTGTCATGGTCGTCAAAGATGCAAGAAAAGGCGTAAAAAAGGCCGGTGTGAGCACCGGCCCAGGAATGTGCGAAATGCTTGAAAACCGCTCTAAACCGCGGCGCTGCTGTCGCCAAAATCCACGGTGCCGCACAGTTGCTGCGGGTCCATCAACTGGCGCAGGCCTTGCGCCAGCCGGCGTGCAGGGGGCGGTGTGTACTGGCGGTAGTAGGCAACGTTGTGCGGGCCCACGCCATGCTCGGCGCTGAAGCTGCCTGCAAAGTCCTGCACCACCATGGCGTAGATGCGATCGCGCAGTGCGCTGACCACGGCGGGGTCATAGGCCTGGCTGGCATCGCTGCGCCAGATCACATTGAAGTGCACACCGCCGTCGGCAATATGGCCAAAGTCCACCACGTGCAGGAACGGGAAATCCTGCGCCACCACGGCGCGCGCAGCGCGGCAAAAGTCCATGATGCGCGAGCGGGGCACCGACACATCAAATGCAATCGGTTTGCCCAGTGCACGGGCACCTTCGCTGATGCTGTGGCGCAGGTGCCACAGCTCATGGCCGTTGCCAATGACGGCGTTGTCAATCGTCTGCTCAAACTGATCTTGCAGGAACAGGTTCAGGGTGTCCTGCAGATCCAGCCCGGTGTAGGCCTTGCTGCTGGCCGCTTCCAGCTCAATCAGAATGGCAAAGTCGGGGGCGGGCTCCGGGGCAAAGGGGTTGCGCAGATTGGGCACATGGTCAATGGCCGCCTGCATGGCGTGGCCAGACAGGCCTTCAAAGGCGCTCAGGTAGTCACCCAGGTCCCGCTCCAGTGCCTGCAGCAGCTGCAGTACGGCCTCGTCCGAGGTGGGGACCACCAAGGCGGTGGCCGACTGCTGGGGCTTGCGGTGCACCTCCAGCGTGGCGCGGGTGATGATGGCTCCTGCCCCTGAGGTGCCGACAAACAGCTGCTTGAGGTCGGGTCCGGTGTTGTCTTTGCGCAGGGCGCGGCCCATGTCCAGCAGCTCACCTTGCGGGTTGAGCAGCACGGTTTGCAGTGCCAGCAGGTTGTGGCGCACATCGCCGTAGCGAATCAGGCGCGTGCCGCCAGTGTTGGCCGCCACCATGCCGCCCACCGAAGGGTTGGCGCCCAGATCAATCGGGAACCACAGGCCATGCGGCTCCAACTTTTCGTTCAGTTCCTGCAGCGTAATGCCAGCGTCCACGGTTACGCTGCGGTTGGCGGCATCGACTTCACAGACATTGCGCAGACGGCTGGTAGACAGCACCACTTGTGTGGCGCTGTCGTCGGGCGTGCTGGAACCAACCAAGCCCGTGTTGGCTCCTTGCGGTACCAGCGCAATGTGGTGCGTAGCGCACCAGCGCACCACGGCCTGCACTTCCTGCACATTGGCAGGGCGTACCACGCACAAGGCCTTGCCGTGGCCGTAGCGGGCACCTTGTTCGTAGCTGGCCATGTCGCTGCCTTGCAGCAGACCGCGATCGCCCACCAGCGGCAGCAGCGCCTGCGCCACAGTGTCAGTGGTCCACATGCTCATGCAGCAACTCCGGCCAGCGCAGCACGCACTGCAGCCATGGAGCGTGCCTGCGCATCGGCGTACAGGGCAATCTCGTCATGCACCTGTGCACCCAGTGCGGTTTCAAACACTTGCTGTGCGGCGTTGGCCTGGTAGTGTTTCTGCTCGTCCCCACCCAGATTGGACTGGAAGATGCCCGCAGCGCTCACCGGCAAAAAGTCTTCATAGGTGATGGGTTCGGCATGCACCAGGCCTTGGGCAATCAGCGCCTCCAGATCGGCGCTGGCGTCCACAGACGCCGCTTGGGCCTGCCCTTGTGCGCTGAGCGTGTAGCGGTAGAAAGCCAGACCCTGCTTGCGCAGGGCTGTGTGCGTGTCTGGAAACTGCACAAATGCCTGCTGCAGGCGCGTGGTGTAGTCGGGGGCGGCGCTGCCAGCGCTGCCCATGCTGCGCACCTGGGCCAGCAGTTCGTCGTACAACGCACGGCCTTTGTGGGTCAGTGCCACGCCGCGTTGCTCAATCTCGCCAAAACGGGCGGTGTGCGCGCCGTTGCTGGTGTCAGCGGCATCGGTAAAGCGAATGGCCTCTTTGAGGGCCTTGAAGCTGGTCTGGCGCAACAAGATGGGGCAGGCGCGGCGCGGCGGGCCTTCGACCACGTCCTTGGCGTCCATGCCGCGCGCGGGCATGCCGTCTTGCGCGGCATCAATGTCCAGTGTGCGCGGGGTCAGGTGGTTGATGTGCGGGCCTTTGAAGCACACCACATCGGCAATCAGGCGGTGGGCTTTTTGCAAGGCATCGTAGGTGGCGGCATCTACGGTGGCATCGCTGTGCCAGCGGAAGGTTTCCAGCGCAGCCTGCACAAAGCGGTTGGCATCGGCATCGCCGAGGCCACCGTCGGTTTCTGCGCGCTCTATCAGGGTCAGCGCTTCAGAGGTAAAGATGTTGCGGCGCGCCAAGATATCGCTGGCCTGCTGGCGCAGGGCGGGGTCGGCAATCAGCTCCAGACGCAGCAGCGAGGTGAACACGCGAAACGGATTGGCCAGCAGTGCTGCATCGCTTACGGGGCGAAACGCCGTGGAGTGCACGGGCACGCCCGCGACCGACAGGTCGTAGTAACCCACAGGCTCCATGCCCATGACTGCAAACAGGCGGCGCAGGGTCGACAGCTCCTGGGGTGTGCCTACGCGGATGGCACCGTGGCGCTCCACATCCAGACGCTCCAGCTCACCCGTGCGCTCCATCTGTGCGCGCAGCTCGGGGCTGGCCTGCAGGGTCTGGGCATTCACATCGGCCACCAGCTCGATCAGGCTGCCGTACTGCGGCACCTCTTTGCGGTACATCTCGGACATGGCGCGCGAGAAGCGGGTGCGGATTTCGTTGCTGGAGACAAAGGCGGGCGTGGGTTGATGCGTAGCGCTCATGACAGTCGAATGCGTAAAAGTGGGGGGCAGGGTGCATGCACCGTGTAAATACGTATGCCAGCAACCCTATTCACAGTGCATGGTGCGATCAGTATTGACTTTGGTCAAACGATAATCTGGTACGCAGGTCATACCTTTTTGGAATGACTGCGTGCCTTCAGACTTTGAGTACCCGTTCCATGCAGCTGTCCCGCCGTTTTTTACCGCCCATGTCCTTGCTGTGCGCCTTTGAGGCATCGGCCCGCCACCAGAGTTTTACGGCTGCGGCGGGGGAGCTGCACTTGACGCAAAGCGCCGTCAGCCGGCAGATCCGGGCGCTGGAGGAGCGGCTGGGCACCGAGTTGTTTGTGCGCGAGCGCCAGACCGTGCGCCTGAGCCCTGCAGGACAGTCCTATGCGCTGGAGATTCGAGGGGCACTCATGCGCATCTCCAACGCCACCCTGGGGTTTCGCACCAACCCGCAAGGCGGCAGCCTCAATCTGGCCATCCTGCCCACCTTTGGCACACGCTGGCTGGCGCCGCGCCTGCCGCAGTTTTTCAGTGCGCACCCCGGCATCACCATCAACCTGACCACACGGCTGTCACAGTTTGATTTTCAGCTCGAGGCAGTGGACGCGGGCATCCACTTTGGCCTGCCGCACTGGCCGGGGGCGGAGCTTGCGTTTTTGATGAGCGAAACGGTGGTGCCCGCCTGCAGCCCCGGCGTGTGGGCACAGCACCAGTTTGCCCAGCCGCAGGACTTGCTGCGTGCACCGCTCTTGCACTTGGTGTCGCGCCCTGATGCGTGGCGGCGCTGGTTTGACCACCAGGGCTGCCATGTCAGCGAAATTCAGGGCATGTTGTTTGACCAGTTCGCCACGGCGGCACAGGCGGCCACGGCAGGCGTTGGCGTGGCGCTGCTGCCCAAGTTCCTGATTGAACGGGAGCTGGCAAGCGGAGAGCTGGTGCGGGCACTGCCGCAATTGCCGGAAGTTGAGAGTGCTGAGCGCTATTACCTGGCCTGGCCCACCAGCCGTGCGGGCTATCCGCCGCTGCAGGCGTTTCGGGGCTGGCTGCAGGAGGCAGCCCAAAGCTTCATGACTGGCACCCCCCAGCCCTGAAAAAGCTGCTCGGGGCAAGCTGCACAAGCCCGTATCTGCAAGGCCGCGCTGACAGGCGATGTGTGGGTGGCAAAGTGGGATGCAGGCGTTGCTGACAGGCGATGAGCGATCGAGCGTTGCTGCAGCGCTGACGCATGGGATGGCTGTCAATCGACGTGGTCTGTGGCGACACCACAGCGCTCGCTGCAAGGCCACAGCCGGGGGCCGCCCTAGAAAGCCCGAGAAAGCGTCAAGGCGCTGACACACCACGCAGGAATGTGGTTTCCACAATATGGGCCAGCCCTGCTCGCGCCAGACGGCCACGGCGTTCTGCATCAACCAGTCCACTAAAGATGCTGAACCACAACTCTGACAGCGTGGCAGCAGTGACGTCGATACGGAAAACACCAGCTTGCTGGCCGCGTAAAAAAAACGCATCCATCCTTTGCTCGCACTTTTCAATCGTCTCAGGTGGCATCTCTCGAGCGAGATCGTTCCAGTAATGCGTCAGAAAGGCGGTCAGTTCAGGGTGTTCCAGGTGGCGAGCGATGAGCTTGCGCAATGCCTCGGCAGGCGGGTCTGTCTCTAAGCAGGCGTCCTCGGTCGCCTGATTCAAGGCCTCACTGGCCTGTGTTGCCAGCCGCTGAATCAGCTGCTCGCGTGTGCGGCAGAAGCGATACAGCGTAGCCTTGCTAACGCCAGCCGCCTTGGCCAGCTCTTGCAGTGTGGCTCGCGGGTGGTCAACCAAAGCCAGCGCCAAGGCAGCAAGCATTCGGGAGTCATCGGCTTCGGTGACAGCGTGGGCATTCATCGGTGGGTGGGACTTCTTTTGAGAAAAATTTTTCACTAATTGAATCACATAAGTTTCTTTTGTGTGCTGCAACACAATTCCAGTGGCTTTTAAAAGGACTATTTGAAACTTATTTGATTCATTTGATATTTTTTTGTAATCATTGCGGCTCTTTTAAATGCATGCATTGAGACGTTGTGATGTCCATATCTACCCATAAAAGGCGCTTGCTGCCTCTTTCTTTGCTGGCCACCGTAGTACTGACTGCCTGCGGCCAGAGTCATCAAGGAGCCTATGAACAGCAGGCACCCGCTGTGGAGACGATGACGGTACAGCCTCGCCCCCTCACGATTTCCAGTCAATTACCGGGTCGTATCGAGGCTGCGCGGGTTGCCGAGGTACGGGCACGGGTGGCAGGCATTGTGCTGAGCCGCAACTTTGAGGAGGGGGCGGATGTCAAGGCGGGGCAAGTCTTGTTCCGTATTGATCCGGCACCTTTTAAAGCCGTCCTCTCGCGTGCACAGGCAGGGCTGGCGCGGGCCGAAGCTACGCTGGCGGATGCCCAGATGGTGGTGAAGCGCTATACGCCGCTGGTTAGCATTGACGCAGTGAGTCAACAAGATTTTGATGCTGCCCAAACTGCACTGAAGGCAGCGCAGGCCGAGCGCCAGTCGGCACGGGCCGAAGTAGAGACTGCACAGCTGAACCTTTCCTACGCCACAGTGACAGCACCGATTGCTGGCCGTATTGGCCGCGCACAAGTGACTGAAGGCGCACTGGTGGGCCAAAACGAAGCCACACCCTTGGCCACCATTCAGCAAATTGATGCGGTGTATGCCGACTTCAGGCAGCCCGTGGCAGATGCCCAGCAACTGCGGGCAGCCGCTGTTTCGGGGCAGAAAACGGGGGAGGCCAGTGACCGCATCACGCTCAAGGTAGAAGGCTCGGGGCAGGAGCGTGAGGGGCGTTTGCTGTTCTCCGATATCTCTGTCGATCAGGGCACCGGGCAGGTGCTGCTGCGCGGCAAGTTCCCCAATACCGATGGCATGCTGCTGCCGGGCATGTATGTGCGTGTAACCACCGTGCAAGGCACGGATCCGAAGGCCATTTTGGTGCCGCAGCGTGCAGTACAACGCAGCGCGGACGGCAGTGCGCAGGTGCTGGTGATTGGGGCAGACGATGTGGCGCAGTCGCGGCCAGTGAACACGGGCGCCATGTATGGAGCGCAGTGGCACATCACGCAGGGACTGCAGGCTGGAGACCGCGTGGTGATTGGCGGCAACGCAGCGCCTGGTGCCAAGGTGAAGGTGACTGAAAAAGATGAAGCCCCTCCCGCCGCTTCGGCATTGCCCGCTGCATCGTCCACCTTGGCACCTGATGCCAAAACGGCCTGAGGCCTGCCCCAGTCCCCCAGCTCTTGCATTTGACGTGAATGCCCCCGCACCTGTCGCGGATTGTGACTGCCCTGCGCTGAACATTTGCGTGTCCTAGGACCCGACATGCCCCGTTTCTTTATTGACCGCCCCAACTTCGCGTGGGTGGTCGCCATTTTCATCACGCTGGCTGGCTTGCTGGCTATCCCCGCGCTGCCGGTCTCGCAGTACCCGACCGTGGCGCCACCACAGGTGACGATTTCCGCCACCTATCCGGGCGCGTCGGCTTCTACGCTGGTCGACTCGGTCACCAGCGTGATCGAAGAAGAGCTCAATGGCTCCAAAGGGCTGATGTACTACGAGTCGTCCAGCAGCTCTTCGGGGATGGCGGAGATCACCGCCACCTTCGCGCCCGGCACTGATCCCGATCAGGCCCAGGTGGATGTGCAAAACCGCATCAAGAAGGCTGAGTCGCGCCTGCCGCGCGAGGTGACACAGCAAGGCTTGCAGATTGAGCAGGCCAGCTCAGGTTTTCTGATGATCTATACGCTGGCCTACAAGGACAGCCATTCCACCAAGGATGTCGTGGGTCTGGCCGATTACGCTGCACGCAAGATCAATCCAGAAGTCAGGCGTCTGCCGGGCGTGGGGAAAGTGCAGTTTTTTGCTGCCGAGGCCGCCATGCGGATCTGGGTTGATCCGCAAAAGCTGCTGGGTTATGGATTGTCGATCGCCGATGTCAATACGGCGATTGCAGCGCAAAACGTGCAGGTGCCAGCAGGCAGCTTTGGCGCACGTCCGGGCACGCCCGAGCAGGAGCTGTCGGCCACGATTGCCGTGCAGGGCACGCTGGAGTCGCCCGAAGCATTTGGGCGTATCGTGCTGCGCGCCAACCCAGACGGCTCACAGGTCACATTGAGCCAGGTGGCTCGTATCGACGTGGGCCGGCAGGACTACAGTTTCGAGATGCTGGAGAGTGGCAAAAAGGCTGTGGGTGCCGCGGTGCAGCTGGCACCCGGGGCCAATGCACTGCAGACGGCACAAGCCGTCAAGGAGCGGCTGGCGGAGCTGTCCAAAGACTTCCCCGCCGACATTGAATATGCCGTGCCTTACGACACATCGCGTTTTGTGGATGTGGCAATCACCAAGGTCATTCAGACATTGGTGGAAGCGGCCTTGCTGGTGTTCGTTGTGATGTTCCTGTTCCTGCAGAACTTCCGCTACACCACCATTCCCGCCATCGTGGTGCCGGTGTGTCTGGCCGGCACGCTGGCGGTGATGTATGCGCTGGGCTTTTCCGTCAACATGATGACGATGTTCGGCATGGTGCTGGCCATCGGTATTTTGGTGGACGATGCCATTGTGGTGGTGGAGAACGTGGAACGCATCATGGCCAATGAGGGCCTGCCCCCCAAACAGGCAACCATCAAGGCGATGGGGCAGGTCTCGGGTGCCATTGTGGGCATCACGCTGGTGCTGTCGGCTGTGTTCTTGCCGCTGGCTTTCATGAGCGGATCGGTGGGGGTGATCTATCAACAGTTCTCGCTGTCGCTGGCCGTCTCCATTTTGTTTTCTGGCTTCCTGGCGCTGACCCTGACGCCTGCCCTGTGCGCGACACTGCTCAAGCCCATTCCTGCAGGTCACCATGACGAGAAGCGTGGTTTCTTTGGCTGGTTCAACCGCAGATTTGGTGCGCTGACTGAGCGCTACACATGGCTCAATACGCGTCTGGTGCAGCGCAGCGGCCGTTACATGCTGGTGTATCTGGCTGTCGTCGCTCTGCTGGCATTTGTGTACACCCGGTTGCCCGAATCGTTCGTTCCTTCCGAAGATCAGGGCTACTACATCGTGGACGTGCAACTGCCCCCCGGTGCGACGCATGCGCGCACCGAGCAGGTCGTGAAGTCGATCGATGAGTACCTGCTCTCGCGTCCAGCCACAGAGTCCACCGCGATGGTGATGGGGTTCAGTTTTTCTGGCACAGGTCAAAATGCGGCCATTGGGTTTCCGGTGCTCAAGGATTGGTCTGTGCGCGCAGCGGGTCAGTCGGCTGACGATGAAGTGGCGGCATTCAACGCGCACTTTGCGGGCATGACCGACGCCAGCGTCATGGCGGTGTCTCCTCCGCCCATCGAAGGTCTGGGCAATGCCAGCGGTTTCGCCCTGCGGCTGCAAGACCGTGGCGGTGTGGGCCGTCAAGCGCTGACTGCGGCACGTGACAAGCTGCTGCAGCAAGCCAACACCTCGCCCATGTTCCTCTACGCCATGATGGAAGGCCTGCAGGATGCACCCCAGCTGCGTCTGGACATTGACCGCGAGAAGGCGCAAGCACTGGGTGTGAACTACGGCACCATCAGCGCGGCCCTCTCAACAGCCTATGGCTCAGCTGTGGCGGCGGACTTCGCCAATCAAGGGCGCTTGCAGCGTGTGGTCGTGCAGGCCGACATGGCCAGCCGCATGACGCCAGAGTCCTTGCTCACCTTGCATGTGCCAAATGCACGCGGCGAGCAGGTGCCGCTGCCCGCCTTTGCTACGACGGTCTGGGAGACCGGTCCCGTGCAGATTGCGCGCTACAACGGTTATCCGGCCTTCAAGATATCGGGCGATGCTGCCCCTGGACGCAGTACCGGGGAGGCCATGGCAGAGCTGGAGCGCTTCATGCATGAATTGCCACCGGGTATTGGTTACGAGTGGACCGGACTGTCCCTGCAGGAGCGCTCTGCCGGTGCGCAGGCTCCTGTGCTGCTTGTGCTGTCATTCGTGGTGGTGTTTTTGCTGCTGGTCGCTTTGTATGAGAGCTGGGCCATTCCTGCTGCAGTGATGCTGGTGGTGCCTGTGGGCGCCCTGGGCTCCGTACTGGCGGTGACGGCCTTGGGTATGCCCAACGATGTGTACTTCAAGGTGGGGCTGATTACGATCATCGGCCTTGCCGCGAAGAACGCGATTTTGATTGTGGAATTTGCCAAGAGCCTGCGCGAGCAAGGCATGGGCTTGGCGGAAGCAGCCATCGAAGCTGCGCGCCTGCGTTTTCGCCCGATTGTGATGACGTCGCTGGCCTTCATTTTGGGGGTGGTGCCACTGGCTATTGCTTCAGGGGCCGGCGCGGCCAGCCAGCGTGCCATTGGCACCGGGGTGATTGGCGGCATGCTTACGGCAACGGTGCTGGGTGTGCTGTTTGTACCGATCTTCTTTGTCTGGGTGCTGTCACGCTTTCAAGGCCGTAAGTCGACCGGAGCCAGCGCGTCGACTTCCACCTCCCACCAACCTGCGGCCGATGCAGCAGGAGATTGACCGACATGAACATATTGAACCTTGAACGCACGCCAGCAACTTTGGCAGTGCTCACTTTGAGCGTGCTTTTAGCCGGTTGCTCGTTTGCCCCTGCACACCAGCGGCCAGACGTGAGTCTTCCTGCGCAGTGGAGCACCGTGCAAAACCCGTCGGATGTGTCCGCAGTTTCTGCGGCTGCATCGCTGCAGTGGCAGTCGTTTGTCACCGATGACACGCTGCGCGGCTTGGTCACGCAGTCCCTGGCGAACAATCGCAACTTGCGTCAAACCTTGCTGGATGTGGAGGCCGCACGCGCCACCTATCGTGTTGAGCGCGCGGATCGCTTGCCTGCTGTGGGGTTGCAGGGCAACGGGGCACGGCAGCGTACCCCTGCAGATCTGAGCAGCACCGGCAGTTCGCAGGTGCAATCTTCCTACCAGGCGGGCATAGGGCTTGCCGCTTTCGAGCTGGATCTGTGGGGACGTGTTCGCAGCCTGTCGGACGCTGCGCTCCAGGAGTTTCTGGCGACCGAAGAGGCTGCCCGATCCGTGCAGATCAGTCTGGTGTCTGAAGTCATTCAGGCGTACGTGACACGTGATGGTGCGCTGCACCGGCTGTCACTCACATCCAGCACCCTGAAGGCGCGTGAAGCTGGCCTGACGCTGATAAAGCATCGCCGTGAGGCGGGTGCTGCGACGGCGCTGGAGTACCAAGATGCCCTGGGTCTGGCTGCGCAGGCAAGGGCTGAGCAGGCTAGCGTAGAGCGGCAAGTGCGTCAGGCCAGCCATGCTTTAGGGCTGCTGGTGGGGGATGCCGCGGTTGCCCTGCCTGATAGTCCGAGCACTGCGACATTGCTGGTTCAGGACATTGCGGTGGGAGCGCCTTCTGAACTGCTGAACTATCGCCCTGACATCAAAGCCGCCGAACACCGGCTGCAGGCGCGCAACGCCAGCATCGGGGCTGCGCGTGCAGCGTTTTTCCCGCGCATTTCACTCACCGGCCTGTTCGGTTCTTCGAGTGCCGAGCTGTCGGACCTTTTCTCCGGGGGGCAGCGCGCCTGGTCGTTCACGCCACAGATCCATTTGCCGATCTTCGATGGTGGTCGTAACCGCGCCAATCTGGAGCTCGCAACGCTGCGGCGCGATAGCGCAGTCGCTGCCTATGAAGGCACGGTTCAGACCGCCTTCCGCGAGGTTGCTGACGCGCTGGCTGCGACCGATACCCTGCGGCGTGAGGAGAGCGCGCGCGAGCAGCTGGCCCAGTCAGGCATGGAGTCTCTTCGACTGGCCGAGGCTCGCTGGCGAGCAGGGGTGGATAGCCAACTGCGGTATCTCGATGCCCAGCGCAGTGATTTCTCCAACCGCCTGTCGCTCATTGAAACCTCTACGCAGAGGCAGATTGCCCTTGCCACGCTGTTCACGGTGCTTGGTGGGGGCTGGACGCAGCCGGTGCAGGAGACTGCGCCAAGCAGCGCAGCGGCAGCAGGCTGACGCAAAAGCTGCAGCACAGTGGCTGGGTGCTGCAGCTTTTACGGCTTTTAAGTAAAGGCATTTTCAATGCCTTAGCCCTGCAGCGTTTGAGTGCACTGCGCCACGAGTGAGGCATCGGGTGGTGTGCATTGCAGCCAGCTCACCAAGTAGGGCCAGCGTCGTTCCACCTGTGTCCCCCGGCCATTGCAGGTGTGGGTGTGGGCACGACAGGGTGAAACAAACAGATCACCTTGTCTGCAAGGCTGTATCCGGCCTGCAAGCTTGCAGTCACTACCTGCGATGTGCCCACAACGCTCAAAGCCGGATGCCGGCTTTCTTGATGATGGCTGCGTTGTTTTCGCTTTCCTTGCGCAGCAACTCGCCAAAAGCGGCACTGTCTTGCAGCAAGGCGACGTTGTCTGTGGCTTTCAAAATTTCCTGAATCTCCGGGGTCTGCACCTGCTGCTGCACCACGGCATTGAGCTTTTCCACCACTGCTGCTGGCGTGCCTGCCGGTGCCATGAAGCCGAACATGGAGGTCAGGTTGGCCTCGGGTACTCCCAGCTCGGCCAGCGTGGCGGCTTTGGGCTGGTTGGGTGCCCGCTGCGGGCCGGTGGTGGCCAGTACGCGCAGCTTGCCTTGTTCGATCAGGCTGTTAACGGTGGGGAACGGGTTGCCCAGCATGATTTCAAAATGCGCGCCCACCGCATCGGTCACCGTCTGTGCTACGCCTTTGTAAGGCACATGGATGAACTGCGCGCCGGTCTTGGCCTGAATCTGCTCGACCATGATGTGCCCCACCGAGCCCACGCCCGAGGTGGCAATCCGGATGCTGCCCGGGCTGGCCTTGGCCTGCGCAATCAGCTCTTGCCAGCTGCTGCCCTTGAAGGCGGTGGTTGCCAGCACGTAGACGGGCGAATACATCATCGGCACGACCGCCATGATGTCTTTGAAAGGGTCGTACGACAGCTTCATCAGGTGTGGTGACAGCGTCAGTGGGCTGATGGCGCTGAGCGCCAGCGTGTATCCATCAGGGGCGGCCTTGGCCACTTCGGCCATGCCCACCGTACCCCCAGCACCGCCCTTGTTTTCCACGACAAAGCTTTGCCCCAGCGCATGACTCATCTTGTCCATGAGCTTGCGGCCCACGCTGTCCGTCACCCCGCCGGCAACATACGGGATCACCACCCGTACAGGTTTCTGGGGCCAGGGGCTTTGTGCCCATACGGCTGGCAAGCCCAGCGCGGCGGCGCTTCCGAGCATGAAGTGGCGACGTTGCATCATGGTGCAATTCCTTTCAGTGTTTGCAGTGTGGCTGCGCGGGGCCTGTACGCATGGTGTGCATGCTGCACGGCGCCTTGGCGCTTGGCTGGGGTGCTGCAATTTTTATGCCGTGGTATTTGAAAAAGACAACGGCCTGCCAAGGTTGTACCGGGGCAGGCCGTTCATGCGGTGGGCTTAGGAAGCGTAGGCTTCCAGCGGCTTGTCGTTAGGCGCTTGCAGCAGTCCTTTGAGCGTGTCGCTCATGGGCAGGCTCAGAGACATGTTCTTGGGCGGAATGGGCTGTACAAACCACTTGTCATAAATCTTGGCCACTTCGCCCGACTTCATCATGCCGACCAGGGCATCGTCCACCGCCTTTTTGAATGCTGGGTCATCTTTGCGAAACAGCAGCGCAATGGGCTCAGCACCCAGCACTTCACCCACAATTTTGTAGCCCTTTGGGTCCTTGGAATTGGCAATCACGCCAGCCAGCAGGTTGTCATCCAGCACGAAAGCATCAGCGCGGCCTGCTTCCAGCATCATGAAACTTTCAAAGTGGTCTTTGCCCAGTTGCGTGGGCAGATTCACGTTGTTGTCGCGGGCATATTTGCGCAGCAATTGCACGGCGGTGGTGCCTGCAGAGGCGGCCACGGTCTTGCCATCGAGCTGCTTGAACGAGGTAACAGGCGAGTCAGCACGCACAGCCATGCGCACTTCGCTGACGTAGGTGGTCACAGCAAAAGAAACCTGCTTTTGACGGCTCAGATTGTTGGTGGTGGGGCCGCAGCCCAGATCCACGGTGCCGTTTTGCACCAGAGGCAAGGTGTTTTGTGCCGTCATGGCCATGTACTCAATCTTGGCCTTGGGCACGATCTGGCCCAGCACCTTTTCGCACAGCTCTACGTGATAGCCCACAAATTGGGCGTTGGAGCCCAGCGCGTAGGCCATGGGCGCTGAGCTTTCTCGCACACCAATCACCACCTTGCCTTGCTGCTGAATTTTCTCCAGTGTGGTGGCAGTTTGTGCCTGCACGCTGAAAGCGGAGAGCACGGCGGCACAGGCCAGGGTCAAACGGGCAGACAAGAAACGCATAAGAAAAATCTCCATGGTGGGGGCTGAGCAATCTCCGTGCCGGTTGGTGAAAACCTGAGAGGCAAGGGGTGCGCGCTGTAGGGAGTGTCAAGCACTTGCGTCAACTATCTGGCAATTGCCCGTTGCGGCATAACGATGAAATGGAAGAAGGTCATGCGCTGGATGTATGACTAAGGTGTTACACCTAGCCCCAGCGCCGTCGCAGCCAGGGCTCGGCAGCAGTTGCCAGCGCGTGCAGCGCTGCACGCCTGCCAATCTTCCGTTGGGGCCGCTGGGGCCGTTGTGTGGGCGGGTGCAGGTGGCCCGAGGTGCCGCCTGTGGGCGCACGCGAAGATCAAGGGGGTGCGTAGCAGCGCTGGCGGAGGCACAGCCAGGCACAACGAACCACAAGGACGCACCCTGGAAAAGCAGCTGTGCACCAGAAAGGTGCGTGTGCGTTTTCTTATGCAGGGCAGGCGGCGGCGTCTTCCCACCAGCCGCTGACCAGCCCCTGTGGTTTGCGCAGGGCGCGTACCCAGGCGCAATCGGGCCATGCCTGCATCTGTACATTCATGCCTGCAAATACGCCATAGCCTTCGCCCGCGCTGATTTCGCCATCGGCCTGCAAGCTCTCGCCAGCCCGAATGCTGCAAGCGGCGCGCAGATCGCCCAGCGTCTTGATGCCCCAGCCCGCCTGAATGTGGTTGCCGCAGTTCACTTCGCCTTGCGTGGCGATGCCCTGGCCAACGTCCAGCAAGCCTTGCACGCAGACATCGCCCCCTGCACGCAGGCCTTTGGTGCATTGCAGCATGCCTTGCACCTGTACCTCGCGGCCAATGATGGCGTCGCCCTGCAACTGCACCTTGCCCCCGCAGCGCAGCTCCCAGCCGGTGCGCAGCGATTCGGCATACACGTCGCCTTGCACCTCCACGCTCCAGGCCGTTTTGATGGTGCCGCCTGCCTTGAGCAGGCTGTCGCAAAAAATGGCACCACCGCTTTGAATGTCTCCGCCCACTTCCACAGTGCCTGCGCGAATGCCAGCCCCCACCTGCAGCTTGCCCCCCACCAGCAACTGCCCGGGCACGCGCACATCACCGCGCACGATCAGCGTGCCGGCAAAGACAAAGTGCTCGGCCTCCAGATGCTCCAGCTCCAGCACCGAGTGGGTAGCGCCAAAGTTCTCCAGCAGCCAGCGTGCGTCCTCAATGCGTCCGGCGGCCACCTGGGTGTCCATGGCGCTTTGGTAGTCCTTGCCACTGAGGTCATTGCGTACAAACCAGCGGTAGCCAGCAGCGCAGGGATTTTTGCCGCGCAGAAAAGTTTGGGTCAGTTCCATGTCCATGGGTCAAGCTCGTCCATTCCGGGTGAATGAGAACAGGCGCATGGCGTGGCTAGGCGGTGTCTGTACAGACGTACTGGGGCCGTAGCGGTGTGTATGCGCCCTTGCGGTTGCAAGAGGTTGATGCCGTGCGGAGGAGAGAGTGTGTGGTCTTACACCTTCCGCACGGCGGCGGAAAGCATGGCCGTAACGCCACTGAGACTGATGAATGCCGTTGGAACACCATGGCTTTGCGCATGCTGGCGGCGCAAAACGCAGGCACGCGACTGTGGCGCTGCGGTCAAGGCAGTGCGGCGCAGGGCGGTGGCGGATGGTGCAAGCGTGGAGTGCATGGTGGGCACACATTATCGGGGGCATTGCTTTTCAGCATGTTGCAGTGCGACATTCGCTTGCGTGGGGATACCTTGCCCCGCAGCAAGGCATACAGCTTTGGGTAACATCGGCTCCCCTGCGGGCGCGCGCGGTCAGCGCATCTACCTTTGCCCGGCACCTATTTGTTCGTGCAAGCCCACGCCTTTGAGCTGGTGGTCTTGTGCGAAGTGTTTCGAGAACCATGTCCATGACATCCCACACCCCTCCCTCGTTTCTCAGTCGCATCGCTATTGCGATCGGCAGTTTCTTTGCCATCTTGGGCAATGGCCGCCTGGCCGCTGACGTGGCCCGCGTGCGCAATGGCGAAGCCCTGGCCGCCGATGTGGCACCTCAGGAAATCCGCGTTGAAGTGCCCGTCGAGAAAATTGTCGAAGTGCGCGTGGAAGTACCCGTAGAAAAGATCGTCGAGAAAACCGTGGAAAAACGGGTCGAGGTTCCCGTCGAAAAGCTGATCGAAAAAACCATTGAAGTGCCCACCAGCACTGCCGCGCTGCAACTGCTGGGTCTGATGCAGCGCGAAGCGCGTTTTGTGGACTTCATTCAGGAAGACGTAGCCCCTTATACCGATGCCGAAATTGGTGCCGCAGCCCGCGTGGTGCACGAAGGCTGCCGCAAGGTGCTGCGTGAGCACTTCGCCATCCAGCCTGTGCGCGTGGAGGCAGAAGGCACTCGCGTGACGCTGGAGGCCGGCTTTGACGCCGCCGCCGTGCGCCTGACTGGCAATGTGGTTGGGCAGGCACCGTTTACCGGCACCTTGGGCCACCGGGGCTGGCAGGTCACTGAGGTGAAGTTGCCCCAGCTGACCGACACGCAAGCGGCCAAGGTCATCGCGCAAGCCGAAGTGGAGCTGTAAACCATGAACATGTTTGCCTCGATTGCCGCTTCAGGCAACGCCGCCGCATCGTCTGCTGGATCTGTTGCAGATGCGCATACCGGCGCAGCCCATGCAAACCCAGCAAGCGCTAACAGCCAAAACGGCTTGCCAGCTGGCACAGCCCAATACAGCATTGGTATTGACCTTGGCACCACGCACTGCGCGCTGTCGTTTGTCGATAAAACCGCCAGTGATGGTGAAAAAGTCGTGCAAGGCGTGCTCAACGTGCCCCAGCTCACTGCGCCAGCCAGTGTGGAGGCCAAGCCCCTGTTGCCGTCATTTCTGTACCTGCCGCATGACAGTGAGCTGACCGAAGCCGAGCGCACCCTGCCCGGCGCACCCGCGGCCGGCTACATCACTGGTGAATTCGCCCGCACACGCGGCGCGGCCACGCCCATCCGCCTGGTCAGCAGCGCTAAAAGCTGGCTGTGCCACCCCGGTGTGGACCGCCGCGCTGGCATCTTGCCGCCTGACGCGCCAGAAGAAGTCAGCCGTATCTCGCCGCTGACAGCGTCGATTCGCTATCTGGAGCACCTGCGCTGGGCGT
>ENA-OFCX01000388-OFCX01000388.1-metagenomes-genome-assembly--contig:-NODE-388-length-23653-cov-23.535300_pt1 | contig 23653 bp, 20 predicted proteins | sample MGYA00153384_OFCX01 | MGnify analysis MGYA00153384
CATATAATCGCGACAAGACAGGGGGCGATCCGAACGATCGAATCGATTAACCGAACCGTATTGAGAGGTACCCACAAAGAACACCCCTACAGATCGATCTGTAGGGGTGCCAACATCTCCGCTATTGCTGTTGATGTCTAACCGTCAACTATCAACTGTCAACTGTCAACTACTTGTACTGAGCGTAGTCGAAGTATCAACTATCAACTATCAACTATCAACTAACTACCCATCAAGCCATACGCGGACATCCGCATGATTTCGCCAGTATTGAAGCCGATATTATTTAAAGCTTCGCCATAGGCAATCATGAAATCTTCAATCAGTGCATCCTTCTCCATCCCCAACACCTTGGCATCTTTGGCGACATTGTTCAACATCTTCCAAACCAAGGGTAGATTTTGACGATTGGCAGTTTGGAGTTCAGTTTTGGATGCTTCAAAATTATCGTGCAGCCAGACTTCGCCAAAATTGAGGTGCAGATATTCCTCTTTGACTACGCCTTCAGTAATCTTGCGGGCGAAACTATCGGCAACGGGTATATAGATATTGTAAGCAGCGATCGCAAAGCACTCGATAATTAAGGATTGAATCAACAGACAGGTAACAGTATTTCCCGCAGCAGCAGCAATCTGAAAATTTTCGTGCAACTGAGCAAAAAATTCTTTAGCGAACCCCAGATCGGGAGTTACCGATAGATTCCGCGCACAGGCTTCAAAACCCTTCTTGTGACGCATCTCCATTTTGGACAACTTAACTAGATCGTCCTGGGAGTCTGGCAACAGTCCACCCAGTGTAATATAGTTTTCATGCGCTTCCTGTTCGCCTTCGATCACGATCGCGTTGATGCGACTGTAGGCATCTTTATAGGTGTCGCTTGCAAAGTTAAGTTCCAAACTGGCGGCAATCTGCACCATAAATTCGATTTCTCCTGTATGTCCGAGTAATATTTAATTTTACGTCAAGCCGATTGGTGGCTACATCTTTCATGGGAACACGTACAATCATTGTAACGTTTTGCCAGCTTATCTAAAGATTTATTGCTACTTCCAAGCCTCACTATCTTAACCGATCGAAGACTAAACCGTGCATAAGTTATCCAATCCTAGCTATTTTCGATGGTGGCAAATTTTTAACTGGCTACTCCTACTCGGTGGTGCTGGCATCATGATGGCTCCATTAGCAGTCGTTTTCATCACCTCAATTACCCCCGTCGGCGAATTAGCTACTGGCTTTAAGCTGCCCACCCAGATTACTTTTGCCAACTATCAATCCGCTTGGAGTCAAGGTAATTTCCTCCTCGCTTTTGCTAATTCAACTTTTGTCGCACTAGCTGTGACTGCGGCACAGATTTTTACATCTGCCCTAGCAGGTTACGCCCTAGCGCGGCTAAAATTTCGCGGTCGTCAAGCACTACTATTGCTAGTCCTAGCTACCCTAGTGATTCCCTTTCAACTTTTGGTTATTCCGATCTTCCTGATTCTCAAGTGGGGACATCTTCTCAATACCTATAGCAGCCTGATTCTCCCCACCGCCGCCAGTGGCTTCGGTATTTTCCTCCTGCGTCAATTTTTCCTTACCATCCCCGTCGAACTCGAACAAGCGGCTAGTCTCGATGGTGCCAATCGGTTGCAAATTCTCTGGCGGATTATCCTTCCCTTATCCCGCCCCGCGCTAGTTACACTATTCCTATTTACCTTCATCGGTGAATGGAATGACTTATTTAAACCACTGATTTTTACCACTCGTCCCGAACTGCGTACCGTGCAACTGGCTCTAGCCGAATTTCAAGAACAATTTACCAATAGCTGGCAGCTCCTCATGGCAGCCGTTGGCATCGCTACAGTGCCGATTGTATTGCTATTTCTACTCGGACAGAAGCAGTTTATTCAAGGAGTCGCTAGTACGGGGATTAAGGAGTAAGGGTAGAGGGTAGAGGGTAGAGGTGGATGGTAGATGGTAGATGGTAGTAAAAACGCCAGCGGTTTTTCACCTAGGAGGATCGATATCTATTCCTGATTCCATATCCTTTACCCTCTACCCTTTCCCCCTAAAACCTAAAGCCTAAACTCTACTCTTTCCCCCTAAAGTCTAAAACCTAAAGCCTAAAGCCTAAACTCTACCCTCTACCCTCTACCCCCTACTCTCTATCTCTAAGTTCCAGGTAAATCGCGCAATCGATCGGTCAAATGCGATCGATCTGCTAGTGTCTTTAATAACGGCCCATGCGTCCCAAACTCCACAACACTCACACTACACACAGGCATCCCCAACCGATACCGAAATCGCCCAGCATCGATACCTAGCAGGCTGCACAACAAGATCCGAATCGTCGCCTTGTGGGATACCACCAAAACATTGCCAGTGGTGTGGTGCTGACTGATTTCCTCGACTACAGCTAGAGCGCGAGCAGCGATTGCCATTGCCGACTCTCCACCCGTTGGTGGATTCCACGCCGGATCTGCCAACCAGCGCAGATAGTCATCATGATAATCTCGATCGACCGTAGCCACATCTTTGCCTTCCCAGACTCCATAATTAATCTCCTGCAATCCATCGCGCAGTTGTAACTCCATTTTCAGCGCGTTAGCCAGCGGTTCTGCTGTCAAAATTGCCCGTTCCTTGGGACTACAATAAATCGCTTCCCAAGGAGTGCTGGCATACACTTTAGCAAATACATCTGCCATTTCTTCACCGTCAGGAGTCAAAGCTGGATCGATCGATCCACAAAATAGATTACCGCGACTAGATGCAGTTTGTCCGTGGCGGAGAAAGTAGAGATTTAGAGTCATATTTCCAATCCAAGCGAAAGGTTTCACCGACGGTTACTATTTTACTCTTGAATCAAAACTCTGCTAATATAAAAGTAGGGGCAAGTTAAAAGATTAATTTGCCCCTATGCTTCTTGGAATAATAAATTACCAGGAGTGGGTCGAACCCCACTTTTTTTGTTGTTTGCTACCGCTTAAAAGCACGAGCTGTTGACATCGCCTTTTTGTAACCAGAATCGCCACGATCTCCTCCCTTGGCGGTAAACGATGACCTGACTTACCAGCAAAATCAGATTGCTGGTACAAATCGACATTGAAATTAGCTACTACCCATATCTGCTTATTACTCCCAATCGCCACTAGTTACTAATTCTTGCCACACTTATGGCTCATCCCCTCATCCCCCAAATCACCGATATTGCTACCCCAATCGCCACAGAATTGGGACTAGAAGTAGTTGCCGTCATCTTTCATACCCACGAACGTCCACCATGCCTACGGATCGATATTCGCAATCCGGCTGCTGAGACTGGATTGCAAGACTGCGAACAGATGAGTCGCGCTCTAGAAGCTGCACTCGACACTAGTGAGACGATTCCCTTTCCTTATGCGCTGGAGGTTTCTAGTCCTGGTACTAGTAGACAACTAACTACCGATCGAGAGTTTAACGCTTTTAGTGGCTTTGCGGTACAGGTAACTACTCACCAACCCGTGGATAAAAAAACTGAGTGGCAAGGACAATTAATTCGTCGCGATGACACGAAAATATATCTGAGTCTAAAGGGACGAACAGTTGAAATCCCCAGAGAATTGGTCAGCAAAGTTTCTCTAGATGACCAACAACCTGCTTAGTTAAAATGTGACTTTTTACCACATAGCTTGAATTGAAATATTCAAATCTTATTTAATTAAAAATTATGCCAAAATCTAAACAGCCGAAAAAAAGTAACGTTGGTTTACCTCAATTAAAAAACATGATTGAGGAAATCAGTAAGGATCGCAACTTACCTAGTTCTGCCGTCCAAACAGCACTACGCGAAGCTCTACTCAAAGGTTACGAACGCTATCGCAGGTCGCAACATTTAGACCAGATGCAGTTTGATGAAGATCATTTCGATAACTTCGATGTATTTTTAGACCTTGATGAAGAGGCTTTTCAAGTAGTCGCTACTAAAACGATCGTTGAAGAAGTTACCAATGAAGATCGGGAGATTTCGCTGAGTGAAGTCAAGCACATCCAACAGGAAGCTGCAACGGATCTAGCTGAGGAACAACTCGTCCAAATCGGTGATTCCGTTGTTTTAGATGTCACGCCAGAGCGCGAAGACTTCGGCCGGATGGCGGCGATTCAAGCCAAACAAGTTCTCGCCCAAAAACTGCGAGATCAACAACGCAAAATCATTCAAGAAGAGTTTGAACAATTTGAAGGTACCTCTTTAATGGGAAAGGTACTCAGATTTGAACGTCAATCAGTAATTTTATCTGTAAGTAGTAGTTTTGGACAGCCAGATGTCGAAGCTGAACTTCCTCAAAGAGAGCAACTACCCAACGATAACTACCGAATCGGCCGTACATTTAAAGTCTTCCTCAAACAGGTGCGCGAAGGCTCCCAACGCGGCCCGCAACTCCTTGTATCTCGCGGCGCGGCGGGATTGGTCGTCGAACTCTTTGCCAATGAAGTCCCCGAAATCGAAGAAGAACTAGTCAGAATCGTCGCTGTAGCGCGAGAAGCCAGCCCTCCCTCGCGTCATGTCGGCCCCCGCACAAAAATCGCTGTAGACACCTTAGAGGGCGACGTAGACCCCGTAGGTGCTTGTATCGGCGCACGCGGTTCGCGGATTCAAGTAGTGGTCAATGAATTACAAGGCGAGAAAATCGATGTGATTCGCTGGTCGCCAGATCCTTCTACTTATATCTCGAACGCGCTTAGTCCCGCCCGAATTGATGAAGTACGATTGGTCAATCCAGATGGTCGTCAGGCGCACGTATTAGTTCCGATCGATCAATTGAGTCTAGCAATTGGTAAGGAAGGGCAAAATGTCCGACTGGCAGCGCGGTTGACTGGCTGGAAAATCGATATCAAAGATAGTGCTAAATACGACCCCGTTGCAGCGATGGCTGAAGTAGAATCCCAACGCCGAGCTGATTCAGAATATCAATCCCGTTATCAGCCTGATTATCAAGATGCTGGATATGCGGAAGATAATTACTAATTGATAATTGATAATTGATAATTGATAATTGGGTTTCTAGGGTGGGAGAAAGTAGGGTGGGCACTGCCCACCAGCTACAATTCATGCCGCTCCAATAAATCTGGTGATTTTCAAAAAGTGGGTAAGAATGTAATGTTTAATTGGCTGGTATAGCAATCCTAAATGAAAAGCTATGTGGATGTAGGGTGTGTTAGGCTTCAGCCGTAACGCACCAGTATCGATACCCAAGGATCTGATTTAGGACTGCTATAGTTTTACTAGAACGGATTGAATTTGAATGGCGAGGGGAAAGTGGTTAAAGATTATCGTCGATGTGTAAGTTGTCGCAAACTTGCGCCCAGAAATGAGTTTTGGCGAGTAGTAAGATCTCACCCCTCACATACCGTTACCATCGAGCTAGGCAACACACTCCAGGGACGCTCGGCTTATCTGTGTCCGACTGCGAGCTGTTTACAAATAGCACAGAAAAAAAATCGCTTGGGTAGATCTCTCAAAGCTAAAGTTGATGAGGGTATTTATCAACAGTTAGGGTTACTTAAACAGTTGACAGTTGACAGTTGACAGCTTGCACTGTCGGCAAAACCTAAATCGTGGGAATTACCCACCCAGCTCTTTCTAATTCAAAACAGCTTTAAGAGTGTAGAGTAAATCTTGAGTACTGAAGGGTTTTGGCAGGAAGGCTTTAATTGTGTCGTGATTTTGAGCAGCGATTTCGTGGGCGGACAATCCACTCATCAGGATCGCCCGCACATTAGGATCGATCGAGTGAAATTGAGCGAGCGTGTCGATCGGCTCGCCACCAGGCATCATATAATCTAACAAAATTGTGCGAATTTCGTGATGGCGTTGAGTATACAATTCGATCGCTTGTTGACTGTTGCAAGCGGTGATACTCCGATACTGATAGGATTCGAGCGTGGTACTGAGAATTTCGCGAATTGATGGTTCGTCATCCACGATCAAAATCAATTCACCTTTGCCTGTAAGTGTCGGTAAGATCGAGTGAACGTACTCAGGTTCCATTTGTGTGGTTGCTGGTAGATAAAATCGAAATTGTGTCCCTTTATCGACTTGACTGAAAACATCCACAAATCCGTGGTGATTATTGACGATCGTGCGTACTGTCGAAAGTCCCAATCCAGTTCCTTTACCAATCGGCTTGGTGGTAAAAAATGGTTCAAAAATTCGCTCCAATAATTCTGGCTGGATTCCGACTCCGGTATCGGCTACGGTAATCGCGACATAAGCTCCCCCACGGGCATCAGGAGACAGTTTTGGATACTCATCACTTAAAATAATATTCTCTGCCATCATCGTCAATTCACCCCCCTCTGGCATCGCATCGCGGGCATTGACACACAAGTTAATCAGTACTTGATGGAGTTGGGTAGCATCGGCGGATAATGTCCACAGGTTACTATTCTCAATTTGGAGGCTAATTTCGATCGATCTGGGAAAAGTTTGTCTAGCGATCTGCAATACTTCTGCTAGTAAATATCGAGGTTGCAGGATGATATGTTCGCCATCCCCGCCTCTAGCAAAAGTGAGAATCTGAGCGACTAATTCCCGCCCACGCTGAGAATTTTCGGCTAGGGTGGCGAGTAATCTCTGAGTGCGCTCGTCTAAATTTTTTAGTCTCAGTGTTAGCAGTTCGGTAATAGCGACGATCGGCGTAAGAATATTATTGAGATCGTGGGCGATACCACTAGCAAGTGTGCCGAGATTTTCCAGGCGTTGGGCGTGCAGAAATTGCCGTTCTAATAGTTTATGTTGCGTAATATCCGAATCGATCGTCAGAATCGATTGTGGTGTGCTATCAGTCGCCGCGACTAGGTACCAATGACTCGCGACAGTGATGCTTTTGCCTTCCCTAGTTAATAGCCCAAGTTCCCCACTCCATTCTCCTCGATCGAGTGTCTGGACGATCGCCGCTTGATAATGCGGATCTTCCAGATGATAGAGCAAATCCGTTATTTGCTTGCCAATCGCCGCCTCAGCTTGCCATCCATAGATCGTTTGAGCACTTCGATTCCAATATTTTATCTGTCCCTCAATCGACCACCTAAACACTGCATCTGTAACTAAATCTAGTAAGATTGACTGTTCGTCGCAGGAGTAGTCTAGTCCCTCAATCGGATGGGGAGGTACTGGTAAATCGTTGATAACTGCGGATGGACTCCTGTTTTCCATGCCTTATTCGAGGGATCGATACCCCGCTCTCTATCGGCTAACCCTTCTAGCATAGCTCTAGATTTAATTCCTAACCATAAAATATTAAACAAATATTAAATAAATAGATATTTGCAATACTTGTATGTTATTCACCGCTACTGAAAAATATCTTCTTCGTCTGGCATACTTGCGCTGGATGCGCTGCCCGATCGCCAAAATTCGCGGCATTTTGGATAATTTACCATAAATCCATAATTGGCAAATCCCCCGATCGATTATCGTAGTGTCCATGACCCCGACTGTTTTCCGGCACCATCTTGCTCGATCTGGTGGAGGGGGTGATGTGGGGAATAATTAGCGATCGAAGATAACAATCGTTACCTTCAACAAACCAGACGTGCAGATATAGAAGTGACGATCGACAGGTAGGATTTTCCCACCAACAAAGTTGCGAGTCTTGCTAGATTAATTGCGACCGAAAGCTTGAAAGCGGTGTTTACAACTAAAGTGCTGGCAGCGATAGGGATAAAGATTGACTAGTGATAGCAACCGATCTTCGAGATCGATCCGCTGGGAACGAGCAGTTTCAGAACTACCGCATTTGGGACATTTTCGCTCGACTTGAGCTTTGGAAGAAGAATCAGAAACCATTGGTATAGAGCCTAGCAGTGTGAGCATGTACTAGTTACATAGTTTAACCAATCTCGATCCGAGCTAAGTACGCTTAATGTATGATTACGAACGTCAATTGCTACTGATGACCGATCGCTCTGGCGATAAACAAGCTTAATGGCGGAACTACTTGACAATTTAGACTATAAATGTGTGTAAGTGCTCGTCAACTTCAATGGCTCCTAACTGTGAGCAGTGAGGCTCAAACATTCACTGTCTGGAAGTTTTGGACATTAGATCGATTAAATTCACTTAATACTACAACGAAGTTCGGTTCGCACAGATAGCTCGTTGGCGTAGGCTCTCGCTTGCGAGAATCGAGTCTTCACTCCCGCACAACGTCAAAATCATCGACATCTCACTCGATGGATTAATTGAAGTTTCCCAGCGGGTAATATGCTACTAACTACTCGATCGCCCTCAGCGGATTTTCCATCTTTACGGAATCAGCAATGGGTAGAATGTAGTTAACGACAGAGCTTAATTACCTTCAGATTGACTTAATTTCTAAAAAGTTCCCAGAAGTTGCTAAGTTTTACACTAATTAATTAATATACTAATTACTAAACCCCGTCGTACATGCAAGGATCGCAACTATGTCATTCAATTCCCAACCCGAACACCACAATTCATCTGAAGCTGAAGCTGAATTAATCGACTGTCTCCTTGCATCGCCTACGCTTGACTATCCGTGGAATCCCGCCGATCCAGAAACAGCAGACTACTATACTCAATCGGATCGTTATCTTAGTTTGGATGATTGGTCGGATCGAGAAATCACTCAGCAGTCTGAATCTTTTTTTACTAGCATTCAATCTTGTTGGGATGCAGCCAATTCTGAGTCGGAGCTAAGTCCACTTCCAGCACTTACTAGCAAGTTTGGTGCTAGAGTACCCCAACAGTGGCTAGCTAAAATTGCGGATAACGTTGGCAGTTTGGCTAGCAATCTCGAACCTGTAGAGCAATTAGTCAGATCGGTTCAAGATTTGCTATCGAATTGGGCAATTGACGATCTATTGGTGATGGCTCGTCCTTATGCTTATGCAATGCGTTGCAATCCTGGTGTAGATAATCCCGATAATATTGTTAGACCTTTAGAGTGGACAGAATTATCTGAGCTGGAACGTGCAAAATTAACGATCCTCATTGCTCAATATGCGATCGATTCTCTCTAGTTCAGGATGATGCCAACGGACGATATTGAGATCTTAAACAGTTGTGTGGGCGGGGGACCCGCCCAGTACAGTTGACAGCGAAGTGATTAGAACGTCCAGTGTTCTAATCACAATCCCACCTTTAGGCAACTGGGGCGGGAGTAGCAGCGCATCCGGCGCGTCGAGATTACGCTAATGATAAATCGGAAATCTGTTGGGGTGGTAGCTCGGTAAATAAGTCCGTGAAGTGGCGAATTTTATTTTCGATTTCTGCCCATTCTTCCTCAGATTGGGAACCTTTAACGATTCCAGCACCTGCAAATAATAATAATCGATCGCCATCGATCGAACCCGATCGAATGGCAACTGCAAACTCAGTCTCATCATAACCAACCCACCCCACAGGAGCCGCATACCAGCCCCGCGCGAATGGTTCTAGTTCTTCAATCAATTTCAAGGCTTGAGTGCGGGGAACACCTCCTACAGCGGGGGTAGGATGGAGCTTGGGCAAAATATCCGCATCAGTCAGGTGGGATTTTAAAACACCATCACACTGTGTATACAAGTGCTGAACTTTATTGAGCTTGAGAATAGTCAATTCTCGATCGATTGTGACTGAATCACAAAGTTCATTTAAAATCGTCTGTAAATTATTGACTACTAATTGATGCTCGTGGAGATCTTTGGGTGATTTGCGAAGATTGTCGCTCAATTGGCGATCGATCGTGGCAGATTCTCCCCGCTGACGAGTGCCAGCAATAGCTTCAGTTTTTAATAATCGATCTTGACGATAATATAGTCGCTCTGGAGAAGTCCCGATAAATGCTCTGTGGGGATTAACTTGGAAGCAAAAATGATAACTATGCGGATTATTAGGTTTTAGCGATCGCAAGAGTGATTGCGGCTGGAGATCGGCGGCAAATGTTAGCGTTGACTGTCTTGCTAAAACAATTTTCTCTAGAGCTAAATCTGTAAATTTAGCCAGTGCCAGATCGATATTTCGTTGCCAATCATCGCGATTTGGTAGATCTACTCGATCGATCTGGAGCGGGATCGAGCCAATCTTGGAGGGAGTAAAATCGAGTTTAGTTAATTGGGTTAAGATCGAATCTAGTTCTGGTTGGCGGATTCTCTTTGGCACAGAATCCAAGTCCGAATCAAAATTATCCCCACTAGCTCTAAAATTACAGGCAAAAAAAGTATTAATTCCGTCTGTCCACAGCTCAAATCTTGGTACGATAAATCGATAATTACCAAAGAGTTTCCAATTTGGATCGATCGACCGATCTTGACTAAAGCCGATGCCACCATAGTATCGAACTTGAGGAAATAAAGGTGATAAATTCTGTCTTAACCGTCCAAAAATAGTTGGATAGTCGATCGGGATATCGCCAGCAATCTCATCGAGAATCCCTACTCCAGCCATAGTAAATTCACCTTGTCGATCGCACCAATATGTCTTAATATCTGACTTTTGTCGTTCTAGCCAGCTTAAAGGTTCTAAGGCAGGAATTGGCACTTCTACACGCAAAATTTTACCCTCCATTTCTGAAGGGATAAAAATTAAATCGTCTTTAATAAATTTTTGAATCTGGGTAGCTATCTTCAGATAAAGATCCATGAGCAAGGATGAATTATAAATTGTCCTCCTGAGCAATGGGGGCAGATAACACATTAGTCAGTGGAGGATCGACCTTAGGTGTCTGGTTAGAACTCAGAGCTGCTACTGCTACATTACCAGGATTGACGATCCCACCAGAAATAACTACCTTAAACGCATCCTCGATCGACATTTTCAAATCTAGGACATCTTGTTCTGCTACTACTGCATACCAACCTGTGGTGGGGTTTGGAGTAGTAGGAATAAATAGATTCAACATTCCCTGTGGCATTTGTGACTGAATCTCACCATCGATCGTCCCAGTCACAAACGCCAGTGCCCAAATCCCCCGCCGAGGGTATTCTACCAACACCACCCGCCGGAATTTGTTGCCCGAATCCTTGAGGAGGGTTTCTAGCAATTGTTTGAGTGTTTTATAAACTGCACCAGCAAGTGGAATTGCTTGGAGGAAGCGTTCCCCAAAATCCAATAACCACTTACCAGCAATATTTCGCGCCATCAATCCAATCAGGAGGATTGTCAGCAAGGGTGCAGTTAGTCCCACTAGTAAGTTCAATACAGACACTAGGATGGGATGCAGCCCATCAAAGGGATTGATTTGCTTGGGAATACTTGTCAAAAAATTGACTACCCATGTTGCCACATTAATCGACAGCCAGATCGTAGTAGCAAGTGGAATCACCACCAGCAATCCAGCAATTAAATCATTTTTTAAGTCCTGCTTGAAATGTTGGAACACAAATCTCCGACTTTTAGGACGCTCGGTAATAGGCTCACCTACTCATACTATACAAAGCTTTGTCAGATCTGGGGAGGGGTAAAATGACGGAATCTTAGGAGTATCGCTAATTTAACTCACCGCTGGGATGGTACTCCCTTCTCGGTGTCAAATTAGACATCTAGGGTAGAGGGTGGAGGGTGGATGGTGAATGGTGAATGGTGAATGGCTTGCACTGAGCGTAGCCGTTGGCGAAGCCTGCCGTAGGCATAGTGTGAATAGTGTTTGAAAGTTCCCCAATCCACCAATCCCCCAATCTCTCAGTCTCCTCGTCCCCCGTCTTTCATCCTTGAATTCAGCAACGCTGGCGATGGGTTGTGGCTCATCTGCCAACTACTTCAACACCCGTCGCAACCCCGTCCAACCGATCGTGATATAGGCAATTGCTAAGAGGAAACTTGCTAGACTTGTGCGGACACCAGTTTTTAACATTCTTTCACTAGCTTGAGACTGAGCCTTCTGTTTTTGTTTTTGCAACTGTTGAAGATTTTGCTCTGATTCTTGGGCGAATTTTTTTGGATCGGCGAGCAATAATTCTAGTTTAGATTTAGTAAGTTGGAGACCTGCAAGACGTTCTCCTTGAGCTTGTCCACTTTTAAGCTCCTTATCGATGGCGGTAATTTGTGCGCTGATTTTGTCCTTACTTTGAGCGTTAATTTGCTGGAGGTTGCTTTTGATACCTTGCTCTAGCTGAGTCACCTCATCATCGATCTTTTTGAGGTCTTGGGATTTAAAATCATTGGTTGTCATTAAGTGAAATGGAATAATCAAGATAAAGATTAGTCCTAAGAGGCTAGCTAGGGTATAAGTCCCAATCCTCCAAGTATTCCCCCGATCTCCCCCATCTTCTGTCGAGACAATTTTGATCCAATCGCCAGTGACAACAAAAGCAATACCAACCAATGGTAGCAGCCCGCGATCGACTAGTTGACTAGTGGCATAAAGCCACCAGCGACTGCCTTCTAGCACCAAATTTTCCGGCGGAAAACAGAGCATGAAAACTAGATCGATCAGGGAAGATAGAATCAGTACTGCACCTGCGGTTTTGAGCGCGAGGGGGGTCAGAAAACTACTAACAGTAGGTTGCATAGTCTAAATTATTGAGATGTTAAGATATTCACCCCGACCAGTGAGTGATGGGTAGATGCGTAGTGGAGGAGCTAACAACCTAGAGTATCTTGTTTTGGGGAAGTTCCCATTAAATTAGATGACAGGTGTGGGAGCGTGGGGATAAATATGCCGATCGTTAGCGGGAATTTAAACCTGAAATAAAAGTCGATCGATCCCAAGTCTCGCCTAAAATCTAATTATTCAGTTTAGTAGCGATCGCGATTTTTATGACTCAAGAAGTTCTCCTTTACCCCGATCGACAGGCATTAGTAGAGGCTGCTCTAGCTCTAGTAGTAGAACGGATTTTGACGGCAGTCAACGAGCGTCAGTCTTGTTCGATCGCCCTCTCAGGTGGTTCTACTCCGCAACCATTGTATGCGGCTCTTGCCCATGCTGACTTACCGTGGCAGCAAATCCAGATCTTCTGGGGTGACGAACGCTATGTCCCAGCTACCCATCCCGATAGTAACTATGGGATGACCAAAAGAGTCTGGCTCGATCTGGTGCCAATTCCGGCTGCAAATGTTCATCCCATGCCAACAGATTTCGCCCAGCCACAACTGGCGGCTGAGGATTACGATCGACAGATCGTGGCTGATTTTGGGCTAGAAGCGGGGTCAATGCCGATTTTTGATATCATCCTACTAGGAATGGGTGATGATGGGCATACAGCCTCTTTATTCCCGCATACGGCGGCTTTATCAGTAGTCGATCGACTGATAACTACAGGCGACAAGGACGGGCAACCGAGGCTAACTTTTACCTTACCTCTGATTAACACAGCTCGTAGTGTTATCTTCCTGATTTCAGGCATTAGTAAACAACCTGCACTCGCCGAAATTTTTGCACCCACAGGCGATGCCGCCGCTTATCCAGCCCGTGGGGTAAAACCTCAGGGCGAGTTATTGTGGCTGCTAGATGCTGATGCTGGAGCCAAGTTAGCGATCGACAAATAGTATGGTGGCGACGCTCCGAAGCCCAAAATATCTAACCCTACACTTAACTCTGGTAGAATTAGAATGCGCTAAGTCTTGAAAACTTACAATTTAACTTTTTATGATCCTCTGTCCAAACTGTAAGCACAACAATCCTGAAGGAGCAACTAACTGCGAAGCTTGTTATACAGCATTGCCAGCTACTAAAGCTTGCCCAAATTGTGGAGCGTCGATTCAACTCGACGCTACATTTTGCGGACAGTGCGGTCATAATCTCAAACCTGCGGAGTCTAAATCGCCGATTTTGCTACCGCCGCCTGCTACTCCAGTTATCAATTCGCCCCCTGAAATGGCTAATGTTGGCTTACCACCAACAGTTTTGACCAGTCCATCAGCCGATATTTTGTCACCTCCACCCCATCGGGTGGAGGCGCAAACAGCGGGCGAAATGCCCCCCACGGTCGCCAATCCCGATCTAGATGTGCCACTCGCCAGTGAGGTAATAGTGCCAGCCGGATCGCTACCCGTCGAGCCAGCAGCAGAAATCGTCGCTGCACCTGTGAGCACACAATTGCAACCCTCAGCGCGGCAATTACTACATCTGCAAACAAACACAATTATCGAACTTCCGCCGCTACAAGTAGTTCACATCGGTAAACCTAACGAAACAATTGCTCCCGACCTCGATGTATCGAGTTTTCCCTGTGCAGAGGTAGTATCGCGAATTCATGCAAATATTCGGTTAGAAGGCGAAAACTATTACATCGAGGATGTCGGCAGTGCCAATGGTACTTACATCAATCACAATGTCTTGGCAAAAGGCAATCGTCATTTATTACAGACTGGAGATCGGATCGGCTTGGGTAAAGGAGACTTAGTAACTTTGATCTTTCAATCACCTGTCTAGCACTCGCTTGGACTAATAAAATAGATCTGTAGGGATCGATCTGGATATTTGTTTTTTAAACTTATGTCACAAGAATATTTTATACTACATATTGGTCTTGAGATGATGACGATCGGGTATTATTCACGATCGAATTAAGTATCCTCAACTTAACTCAATTGCAGAGTTCGCTTGAGTGGATAGGTTCAATTTTTAACAGCTACTACTAAATGTTATCCACGATCGTATTAAGTCTGCTTAATTCAATTCCTGTACAGAGTTGGACATTTAGCTCTGAAGATGTCATCAAGATTGGACGCGCGACAGATAACCAAGTAATTTTATTTAGTGCGGTCGTCTCTCGACATCATGCCGAATTAAAGTGGGATGATACTATTAGTGGTTGGCAGATTTTTAATATTAGTCCTAATGGAACTTATGTAGATGGCGCAGCTATTAGCAACCTCAAAGTAACAGATGGCATGACGCTCCGCTTGGCAACATCAGGCCCAAAGATTCAAATTAAGCTAGGTGAATAGTTGACAGTTGACAGTTGACAGCTTGCACTGAGCGAAGCCGAAGTGTTGACAGTTGACTAGGCACTTCGCTCCCCCGTTCTAGCAAAACTATTGCTAGTTTCTGAGCTGAACTGGCATGACGAGATAGGTCATGTTGATACCGCCTAGAGGGGTAAGGATGACGGGTTCGAGGGGGCCATTTAGACTGATGGTGATTTCTTGGGTAGGAAGAGTTTTTAAGCCATCCATCAGGTATTTGATATTAAAAGCAATATCCAAGTTTGTGCCAGAAATCTGTGCTGTCAGGGATTCTCTACCGCTCCCACGATCTTGGCTTTCGACGGAGAGATCGAGCGACTGCTTGGTACTATCGATACTAAATTTAACTAGATTGCTTTGATCTGAGAGGACAGCAATTCGTTCTAGAGCTGTGAGTAGTTGCTTGCGATCGACCGTAATCTGTCTTTGAAACTGTCTGGGAATCAGTAGCCGATAATCAGGGTATTTCCCTTCTAATGTCCGAGTCGTTAACTTGCGATCGCCCCAACCAAATACTACCTGTCCCTGCTCCAATTGCAATCCTAATCTGTCGCCTTCTGGGATCGCACCGAGCATCTTCTCCAGCTCTCTCAAAGCCTTGGCAGGTACAGTGACTTCAAAAGATCCCTTTTGAGCTGACTCTGCGGCGATCTGAGTTGTTTGGGACTCGGTTGGGTAGACTTCAACGATGCCCAACCGATGCCCGTCAGTGGCAGCAAATTCCAGCCGCTCTGGCTCAACTTTGAGATAGACTCCAGTTAACACTTGTTTGCTTTCGTCCTGGCTACAGGCGATCAGAGACCCCTTTAAACCATCAATAAATGCCGCCGCCGAGAGTTGATTGGTTTCGCCTTGTTCGATCGAGGGTAGTTCGGGAAATTCCTCAGCACTCATCCCCCTGACCTGATAACGACCTGAGGCTGATGTAATAGTGACGAGATTTTCTCCAGCTTCATCATCGAGGCTAATCTCCCCACTGGGTAATTTGGCGACGATATCATTTAGCAATTTAGCAGGTAGTGTCAATGTACCTTCCTCCCCTACCTGGGCGGTAAAGCTAGTTTGAATCCCCAAGCTCAGATCGAATCCAGTCAGCCGAATTCGCTCCGGATCTGCTGTGGCTTCGATTTTGATATTAGCCAGTACTGGATGGGTAGGACGAGTGGAGACAGCGCGACTGACTAGGGCTAAGTTGATATTTAGATCGTGCTGAGTGCAGACAAATTTCATGGAGGGGGAGGGGGGAGATGGGAGCGGCGAGTAGTGGAGATGAAGAGCGTTGCTGAATTGATGTATGTTCCACGGGGGACTGGGGGACTGGGGGACTGGGGGACTGGCTTGCACTGAGCCAAGTCGTTGGCGTTAGCCTGCCGTAGGCACAGTGGGAACTGGGGAACTAGGAGCTAGATTGGTTTTAAAAATCCACGATCTTATATCAATTCAGCAACGCCGATGAAGTAATAGTAGGGTGGGCAATTCCCAATATATAGGCTTGATTCAATCGGCTTAACCCGAACTGATGGTAGCTAGATCTAGAGCTAGCTATGAACTTGGAGCATAAAAAATTCTTGATGATTTTCTGTCTCAAGGGCTACGCCAGGAACGATCCGATCGATCGTGTAGCCCGCCATTTTGAGACTATCAGGTACTTGCTCGATTGGTTCGCCAGCATCCAACCATACTTCCAATATTTCCCCAGCAGGCATTTGTTCGAGCTTCATCTTTGTCCGCACAAAGTTAATCGGACAGGGTGTCCCGCGTAAGTCTAGTTGAGTCACGATTTAGAGGGTAGAGGGTAGAGGGTAGGGGGTAGAAAATAGGGGATAGAGGGTAGAGGGTAGCCATTCTTCTATTCGGAGCTACGCCAACGAAACAGGGAATAGGCGGTAGGGGGTAAAGTTTTTTGCTTGTAATAACGCGTAGCGTTACTTCTTGCATACCTTCTACCCTCTACCCTCTACCCCCTATTTAAAGACATTCCCAAAAATACTACCAATACCGCCTTTGCCAACTCTGTCGCCGCGAAGTTTGGCGAGTTTTTCGAGCAATTCGCGTTCTTCGGTGCTGACTTTTGCGGGGATATCAATTTGGAGTGTGAGTAAATGGTCGCCTCGGCTGACTTCATTACCTAGACGCGGTACACCTTTTTGTTCTAGTTTGAGGACGGTGTTTGGTTGAATACCTGCGGGAATATTTAGTTCAGTTGGCCCATCTACGGTATCGATCTGGATATGACTACCGAGAATTGCCTGGAGGTAACTAATCTTGACTTGAGAGAGAATATTGATTCCCTCTCGGCGGAATTTGGCATCTTCCTCAACGTGTAGATATACATACAGATCGCCTGATGGCCCACCGCGCAGTCCAGCATCACCTTCTTTGCCGATCCGCAGTTTAGTGCCATTATCGACCCCTTTGGGGATTGAGATTTTGAGTTTCTTGGTTTCCTGTCTGCGTCCAGCACCGTTGCAGACTTCGCATTTGTCTTCGATTACTTGCCCTTCACCATTACAGGTCGGACAGACAGATACTTGAGTAAAGTTACCAAAGGGAGTGCGGGTATTGCGGCGGACTTGTCCAGCACCACCACACGTACTGCAAGTTTGAGGTGTAGAGCCTGGTTTAGCCCCAGTACTTTTACAGGTATTGCAGGCTTCGAGGTGCGGAATCCGAATTTCTTTCTCCCCACCGAAGATGGCTTCGTGGAACTCTAGCTTGAGATCGAGGCGTAAATCTTCACCTCTGGCTGGCCCGTTCCGACGGCGGGTGGTTTGTTGTTGTCCAGCCGCACCACCGAAGCCATTGAAGAAGGCATCAAAGATATCGGCAAAGCCACCCATGTCGCCTGCATCACCATATCCAGGTGCAGCTCCGCCCCCTGATGATACTCCAGCTTCCCCAAAGCGATCGTAACGAGCGCGGAGTTCTGGTTCGGAGAGCACTTCATTGGCACGATTGATTTCTTTGAAGGTTTCTTCTGCCCCAGGCTCTTTGTTGACATCTGGGTGATATTTCCGCGCCAGTCGGCGATAGGCGCGTTTAATTTCTTCCTGGTCGGCATCTCGTGAGGTGCCAAGGGTTTCGTAATAGTCGCGTGCCATAGAGAGGTTCTATCTTACAAGGAGTGTGAGGAAGCAGGAGCGGGGGCGGGATCGAAAGAGGTCGAGCAGGAGACAATAGTTCTTAACAGTTGACAGTTGACAGTTGACAGCGTTGTGATTAGGACAGGGATTTATACCCCACTAGATGGGAGACCCGTCCAGTGCCCTAATCGCAATCCGCCTAAAGACGGGAAGCTCTAAACTCCTGCTTTTCGGTCAAGGTCGCGGCTCGAATCGTTGGTATGCTGTAGCTGCAACCCATCCGATCGGATAGATCGCTGTAGCCGAGACTAAACGCAATTTTCTGTGCTAATTTGACAACGTGATACTTATTGTAAAGGAATCAGGTCTAAGTGATGGAGTATTAACCGTAATTACTGACATCTTGGATTATGTCAGATTGCCTAGTTTTTATTTTCTCCCACCTAAAGCCTAAACTCTAAAGCCTAAAGCCTAAAACCTAAAGCCTAAAGCCTACTCCACTACCTCATAATCAGTAGTAGCAGTCTCATCATCATAATCTAAGGTGAGAGTGCTAGACACCTTTTTGGCTGGGGGTGGGGGTGGTGGTGGTGCTGCGGCACGACTCAGAGGAGCGTGTCTAGTCCGTCTGGTGGGATTAGTCGGCTCGGTAGAGGTAGAATTGTTGGGGATAGTGCCTTGTTGATATACAGCCGCACCCATTGCAAAGATCTGCTGTTGGAGCTTATCGATCGCTTGTTGGACATTTTCCAAGTTAGCTGATGGTTCGAGCAGCAACATTTGGAGTTCTCTAGCAGTCTTTTCGGCTTGCTCTCGTAGACTATCATTGATGAGATGACCGTTATCTTTGAGCGCGATGTCATAGGTATGGAACAGTGCATCCGCCTGATTTTTGAGTTCTACCAATTGGAGTCTGCGCCAGTCATCTTGAGCGTAAGTTTCGGCTTCTTTACGCATCCGCTCGATATCGACTTGATTGAGTCCGCCAGTGTTGGTAATGGAGACAGTTTGCTCGCGTCCCGTGCCCAGATCTTGGGCAGAAACTTTCAGAATGCCGTTAACGTCAATATCAAAAGCAACTTCGATTTTAGGTACCCCACGGGGCGCAGGGGGGATGCCTGTGAGTAAAAATCTACCCAGGCTCTTGTTATCTTTTGCCATTGCCCGTTCGCCTTGGAGCACGTGGATTTCGACAGATGTTTGTCCGTCGGTGGCGGTCGAAAATTCTTGACCCTTGCTGGTAGGAATCGTCGTGTTGCGCTCGATGATCTTGGTAAAGACTTCACCGAGGGTTTCGATCCCTAGCGAGAGGGGCGTAACATCGAGCAGGAGGACATCTTTGACATCGCCGCCGACTACTCCAGCTTGAACGGCTGCACCCATCGCTACAGCTTCATCAGGGTTGACAGATCGATCGAGTTCTTTACCCCCGAAAAAGTCTTGAATAGCGCGTTGGACTGCGGGAATTCGGGTCGAACCACCTACTAGTAAAATCCGATCGATATCCTTAGTTTGCAGATCTGCGTCTTTGAGAGCGCGTTGTACTGGCTCTAAGGTAGCTTCGATGAGGGGGGCGACCATTTCCTCAAATTTAGTCCGAGTCAGCTCTATTTCCAGATGTTTGGGGCCTTGAGCATCTGCTGCAATAAAAGGTAAGTTGATTGAAGTACTCATCATGGTTGAGAGTTCGACTTTAGCTTTTTCGGCTGCTTCTCGCAACCGTTGGAGAGCCATTTTATCTTTCAGTAGGTCGAGATTTTCAGTCTTGCGGAAGTGCTTGATCATCCACCGGACGATTTCATTATCAAAATCATCCCCACCTAAGTGGTTATTTCCAGAGGTAGCTTTGACTTCATAGATCCCATTACCTAGTTGCAGCACGGAGACATCAAATGTCCCCCCACCCAAGTCAACTACCATAATTTTTTGCTCTGTATCAGCTTTATCTAATCCATAAGCAAGTGCAGCAGCCGTCGGCTCGTTAACGATCCGTAATACTTCTAGTCCTGCGATCGTTCCAGCATCTTTAGTTGCTTGGCGTTGAGCGTCGGTAAAGTAGGCGGGAACTGTAATCACCACTTGCTCGATGGGATAGCCCAAAAAGTTTTGGGCATCTTGCTTGAGCTTTTGGAGGATCATCGCGGATACCTCTTGAGGAGTGTAGGTTCGTCCGCGAATCTGGACATCAACAGTATTATCGCGTCCTTTCGTACAAGTGTAAGGGACGCAATTGCGTTCTGTTTCTGTGTCTTCCCACCGACGACCGATAAAGCGTTTGATACTATATACGGTATTTTCCGCATTAGTTACGCCTTGTCGTTTTGCCAGTTGCCCGACCAATTGTTCGCCACCTTTGGCAAATCCAATGATACTGGGGGTGGTTCGACCACCCTCAGCATTGGAAATGACCACTGGAATACCGCCTTCGAGGACGGAGACGCAGCTATTAGTAGTACCAAGATCGATGCCGATGACTTTTGCCATAAGGTTGAGGCAATATTTAGAGTGTGGAAAAAGGGGGGTTGAGAATTTAGCTAGGAGTAATGACTGTCTAGATCGACAGTCGATGCTCTAGGCTGGAGGTGGATCGAGCGGAGGCAGATGCTTGGCAGAGCGTTGGCACCTGCACTTTGCGTGACTCCCTTACGCCAATGAGATCGAACATCAACTACTCCAATCGCAGTTGATGGGACAAAATTGCTTTAATTATCAACTGTGTCAATGCTGGCATCTTCTGACGATAACTGTTCTGGTGGTGCAGCTACCTTAACCAGAGCGTGTCGTAAAATCCGCTCTCCCAAGTAGTAACCGCGCTGAAGTTCTTCGATGACTGTACCTTCGGGATGTTCTTCCGTCGGTTGGCGCATCACGGCTTCATGCAGATTGGGATCGAATTGTTGTCCTTCCGAACGCATGGGTGATACCCCAATCCGTTTGAGACTTTCGACCAATTGTTTGTAGACACCTTGATAGCTTTTATGAATGCCCATTTCCCCTTCATTTTGAGGTTTGATTTGGGTTCTGGCGCGCTCAAAATTATCGACGACACTCAACAGTTCGATGATGGTGGCGCATTTAGCTTTAAGTTCGACATCTTCTTTTTCCTTGCTACTACGCTTACGGAAGTTATCAAAGTCGGCAGCAATTCGCAGATACTGGCTTTGGAAGGCATCGCGTTGATTGGATACCTCTGTTAACTTCAGAGCCAGTGACTGAAGATCCGCTGGGGCTGTCGTTGCCGTTTCAGATTCCAGTGGTGGGATCTGGACTGGGTTAGTAGTATCCGCTCCAATCTTAGTCGCGATCTCCTCGACCGCCAAGTCTGGATCGATCGGATGTGGTGGGTTGGTAGATGATGTTACCGTTGCTGGGACTTGAGGCTCGGTATTTGCTGAGGGTAGTGGTGATGAGACGCTCTCATCATCTGGTCTACTTGGCTGTTGTGGGTTTTCGCTCATCGTTTATTCATTCCAGTTATCAGACAGACTAGGCAATTTCGATCTAGATTCTCCATTGAAGAGGCTACGTTCACTTGAGGTGTTCGTGCCAACAGCGACGCTACGCGTTGGCATGGTCTTCTCTACGGAAAATCAATCCTTAAATATATACGTTAAATATATATTTGTAAGACAGGCTAATTCAGTGAATCCGCCTTTTCGAGTATAAATCTGATTTGGTGCGATCGTTCGTTTTATGAAGATGCGGTTCTCCGTAGAGAGGTACCAACACAGTCGAAATTTATAGTCGGCAATCTGACCAGCTTGAATTATGCAACCAAGTCGAATGGTCTTATCTCCATAATGCCCAATTTATCGACCTAAACTAGCACTGGTCGTTCCCATCTGAGGGATCTGTTTGCCGTTCGCCTGAGGTTTGAACACATCAACAGATGCCGGAGCGTTTGAGGAACACGATCGAACTCTATTCATCAAGTTAGCAGATTTCGATCGAATGAGTAGATCCAGTCGATCTGTGGGCATACTGTAAAACTAAGGAGATCACTACAGTAGCTATGACCCAATCTTCATCCCCCAAACGGGCACTAATCGTCCGCAATGACTTTTCTCCTTTCGGTAACAAGCTGATTCAGGCAGGTTATGTCAATGCGGAACAGCTCAAGCAAGCATTGGTTGATAGTCGGGTCAATAACCACCCACTGACGGAGGTTTTAGAGTCCCTGACAGGCAAATCTTTGCCTGCGGAGTTACAGCACCAATTTAAAAAACAACAGTTATTTGAACTAAAAATTGTCTACGGATTGAAGGCGGTGGATATCGCCGCCAACCACATCAACAAGCTCCAAGTTCGGGAATTAATTAATACTTTTATCTCTGCTGATAGTTGTCGGCAACTTAAATTACTCCCGATCGGTAAACTGGAAGGAGATCCGCCAGTGTTGACAGTGGCGATGGTCAAGCCTGACGATCTTCAGGCAAAAAATGATTTAGACAAAATTCTCCGTCCTCATGGCATTTCTTGGCGGAGTGAGGTGATTGCACCTGAAGATTATCAAAAACTCCTCGATGGCTATTTAGACGAACGCATTCAGCAGGATGCGGCGGATAATTCTCAGAAAAATCTCAGTGTCGAAATTGACAACTTTGATACGCCAGAGCTAGGCAATGCCGAAGCAGAACTCGACGATGAGATCGATGTTCAAGGCCCAGAAGCTGCCCCCGTTGTCAAGTTAGTCAACCAAATTCTTGCTAAAGGTTTGATGGAAAAAGTTTCGGATATCCACATTGAGCCGCAGGAAGAGGGCTTGAGAGTGCGGTTTCGGAAGGATGGGGTATTGCGTCAGGCTTTCCCAATGCTGCCCAAACATATCATTCCAGCAGTCATCTCCCGTTTCAAAATCATCGCTGAATTGGATATCGCCGAGCGACGGTTGCCTCAAGATGGTCGGATTCGCCGGACTTTTGAGGGTCGGAAAGTAGACTTTCGGATGAGTACTCTTCCCAGCCGCTATGGGGAAAAAGTCTGTATGCGGATTTTGGATAATTCCTCCACCCAACTCGGTTTGGATAAATTAATTAGCGATCTGCCGACGTTGGAAATCGTTCGCGCGATGGGTAGTCGTCCGTTTGGATTGATTCTGGTGACGGGGCCGACAGGTTCGGGTAAATCTACCACACTTTATTCGCTACTGGCGGAACGCAACGATCCTGGTGTCAATATCAGTACGGCTGAAGATCCGATCGAGTATGCCCTACCAGGTATCAATCAAGTCCAGGTAATTCGCGAAAAAGGGATGAACTTCGCTTCGATCCTCCGCGCCTTCATGCGGCAAGATCCCGACATCATCCTGGTAGGAGAAACCCGCGACCAAGAGACGGCTAAAACCTCCATGGAGGCGGCTTTAACTGGTCACATGGTCATGACTACCCTCCATACCAATGACGCGGCAGGATCGATCGCAAGGCTGGATGAGATGGGTGTAGAACCATTCATGGTTTCTGCTGCGCTAGTGGGTGTTGTCGCCCAACGACTACTCCGCAAAGCTTGTGTTGAGTGTCGCATTCCCTATACTCCTACTCGCGCAGAACTCGCTCGCTTTGGGTTGTCTAGCTCTGGAGATGCAGTCGTCACCTTTTACAAAGCCAATGAACTGACTAACGATGCGATCGAATCTGCTAAAGCTAGCGGAGAACTCTGCAAAAACTGCCACGGAGTTGGTTATCGCGGACGGATCGGTGTCTAT
>ENA-OFCX01000391-OFCX01000391.1-metagenomes-genome-assembly--contig:-NODE-391-length-23542-cov-19.377571_pt1 | contig 23542 bp, 25 predicted proteins | sample MGYA00153384_OFCX01 | MGnify analysis MGYA00153384
TGTGGGCTAACCAGGTTGATGATGTTTTTTCTTTTCTTGGATGAAACCACCCTGCCTCCCCTTGATAAGGGGAGGGTTGGGGTGGGGTAAAGGGACTACGCAGCAACTCAAATAACTTGTGTAAACACCGTATTATAAAGGTGGGGCTTTGCTCCCTCCCCTTGATAAGTGGAGGGCTGGGGAGGGGTAAAGAGCGTACCGACAATTCCAAAGACTTGTCGGTACGCGGTCAAGACGGTTCGGTTAGCTAGCGACTGAAGTCGCCGCTAGTGATACAAAGTCCGGTTGTTGCCGCTCGCGGCAAAAGCCTGCCTGCGCGGACTAAAACTAGAGCAAATATTAACTTAACCGAACCGTATTGGGTACGCGGTAGCTTCTAGAGGGAATAAAGCCGTAGCCCGATTACTGGGGTAACTGACTCATTTTGTCTAAATCTAATACTTGAGCTAATAAGTCTGGCTCCATCAATCCTTGCTCTAAGACAATTTGCCGCAGAGACTTGCCTGTAGCTAGCGACTCTTTGGCGACATTGGCGGCATCTAGATAACCGATGTGAGTGTTGAGTGCAGTGACGAGTGCTAGGCTCCCTTCGGCATAGTTATTACACCGTTCTGGATTGGCGGTAATTCCCAGGATACACTGGTCGGTAAGGGCTTGAAGTGCATTACCGAGGATCTCGATGCTATGAATCAAGTCGTAGGCAATTAGTGGCATCATTACATTCAGTTCTAATTGTCCCGCTTGCGCTGCCATTTCGATCGATCGATCGAATCCCATCACCTGAAAACACACCATCGAGATCATTTCCGCCATCACTGGATTGTATTTTCCTGGCATAATCGACGAGCCAGGTTGAACTGGAGGTAGTCGGATCTCTTTGAAACCTGTTTTTGGGCCAGAATCCATCAGGCGCAGGTCGTGAGAGATTTTTACTAGGTCAGCGGCGAGATTTCGGAGACTTCCAGAGACGTTGACAAATGGTGCCATACTCTGCATCGCCGCCATCAAATTGGGTGCGACGGTGAGGGGCTGTCCGATTAATTCTCCCAAAATCTGCGCGACAGTCGATCGATATTCAGGATGAGTATTTAGTCCCGTTCCGACAGCACTTCCGCCCAAGCCTAATTTAGTTAAATCCCCTGCGGCGGTGGTAATCCTAACTTGATGATCTCGGAGGATTTGGGCGAAGGCTCCAAAACTATCCCCCAATCTCACAGGTACCGCATCCTGCATGTGCGTACGTCCAGATTTGACGATCGAGTGAAATTCTACCGCTTTTTTGTCCAGCGCGGCGATCGCACTATCGAGAGCTGGGGATAAAGTATGAGCGAGTGCTAGTAATCCACCGATCCGAATTGCCGTCGGAATCACATCATTGGTAGACTGACCATAATTCACTTGGTCGTTGGGATTGACGCGCTGATAGTTACCCTTGCTATCGCCTAATAGTTCGAGCGCGCGGTTGGCTAATACCTCATTGATGTTCATATGGTGGGAAGTCCCCGCACCAGCCTGATAGACATCTACAACAAATTGATCGCGGAGATTGCCCTGGAGGATTTCATCTGCGGCGGTGACGATGGCTTGACTGATATCTGTGGGAATACAACCTAGATTTCCATTAGCGATCGCGGCTGCCTTTTTGATTAAGATACAAGCATCAACATAGGTAGCGAGTGGCTTTAGTCCGCTAATCGGGAAATTCTCGATCGCGCGTAGAGTTTGAATACCGTAATATGCAGCGGCTGGAATCTGACGTTCGCCCATTGAATCCCGCTCGATTCGGTAATTATCTTTATTTATCAACACTAAATCCTCTGCACTATAGATATATTAATACGAATATTTTAGAGCTAAATTATCGCAGATCGAGATCGTCAGCGCAACTTCACTTTACAGATCGCAAGTAGTCTCTCCCGAATTAAAATCTATCAATCTGGGGATATTTCCGCTTAAACTTCCAAATTTACTAAATACTATTTTGAAGTTAATTAGTTGGATCTGTGCGATCGCCAATTGATATCGATCGAGGCGAAATTTGATGTATTGCCACTTGATTTTCGATCGCAGTCGAGCGATCGGAATTTGAAGAGCGTTGCAGACTGCTGTTGGATGCGCCGAGCTAATTTGAGGCATACACTATACAAGCCTAACTCTAGTCATCGCCATCGACTCCAGCGCATTGTATAAAAGCCAACTAGCCACAGAACGGCTGAAATCGCCGTTGATAATACAGATCGACACGATCGATACTACGCCACTTGGCTGAAAAATATCGCCCTCGATCGAAGCAATGTATATCTTGTGCTACTGTGAAGTTAGATTAGTGTATTTCGTGAAAATTCGCAAGTTTCATGTATTAACTTGCAATGACTACAAAGATATTAGTTTGTCAAGACAAATTGTACCCAAAAATAGGAAATTTACCATGAAGACTGATTGGTTAAAGAGTTTACCAAGTTTCAAAGCTCCTTTAAAAATTAATAGCATTACGAAAGCGATCGCAATTAGTGGTCTGGCAATTGGTGCTGCCGCAATAATCCCCGCTGCACCTGCTGGAGCTGTCTTACTAAATAGTGGAAGCCTTGGTTTCGGCGATGGAACAACCGACTTCTTTACATCAGTCGATCAAACTTCTTATGCAGTAACCTTCAGTCCAAGTCAATTAGCGTTGATTACTAATGTTACTGGAGCTTTTAGTTCGACTTTTGCTCAAAATGAACTTCGTGCCATCACTCCAACAACAGGGACTTTTAACCTTGTAGCTGGCTCTGCAAACGTTTTCAGCTTGGCATCTGCGCTGAATTTTAACTTCCTCTCCAATGGAGTAAATGTTTCAATCGGTGCTGGTTCGACTTTCACTAGAAATTTTAATAATGTTAATGCGGGTGTTGAATTTTCCGGCCTAAATGCTACAGGAAGTGTTACAAATGCTGATGGAACGGTAAACCTTCCATCATTAGCATTCACCTTTAATGATATTCCCAGTGCTGGTGGTGGTATTTACGGAATCACACTTTCACCAAATAATCCGACAGAAGTCCCAGAACCCTTCACGGTAATTGGTACGATCGTCGGTGGTGCAGCAGCTTTACGGATGAGAAAGAAATTAGCTAAAGCTGCTAAAAACTAGAACGAGCTAAATGCACTAGAGTTAGTGATGTCTTAAAAAATTGTTAATTCTAAAGTCAATGTTAAGGGATAAAGTTTAGCTGCTGCTAGGCTTTATCCCTTTTGCATTTGGAGGGGCTGCGCCAAGGGTTTGACCAATGATTTTCAAGCGCGAGGATGTGCGATCGATGCTTCAGAAATCTTCATCTCAGATGGTTCAAAATGCGATTCTGGCAACATTCTCGATATTTTCGGACATGATAATAACACGATCGCAGTTACCGACGGGAGCATCCCACTTTTTAAAATTCCTAGAGATAAAATAGTCTCGATCGCCGCAGCCCCTCATGTCTAGCTTGCAAGGAATTTATTATCCATCAAAATAATAAAAAGTGGGATGCTCCCGTTACCGACGCTGTATACCCCGTTTATGTCGATACCAATGTCATGACTGACAATACTGGCGATGCCAATGACAAAGGCAAATATGGGCGTTTAGTCTAGCTGCTAAATTATCGCAGATCGAGATCGTCAGCGCAACTTCACTTTACAGAGCGCAAGTAGTCTCTTCAGAATCAAAATCTATCAATATGGGGATATTTCCGCTTAAACTTCCAAATTTACTAAATACTGTTTTGAAGTTAATTAGCTGGATCTGTGCGATCGCCAATCGATATAGATCGAGGCGAAATTTGATGTATTGCCACTTGATTTTCGATCGCTCGACGGCGATCGGAATCGGACGACCGTTACAGACTGCTATTGGATCTACTCGTCCGATCTGAGCAATATATTATACAAGCCTAACTCTAGTCATCGCCATCGACTTCAGCGCATTGTATAAAAGACAACTAGGCACAGAACGGCTGAAATAGCCGTTGATGATGCCGCTCGACACTTGAGAATTATTTGGTTGAGCTTGCCAAAAATTCACTAATTTAACAATTGACTTTAGATATTATTTATGAATACTACAGATTTTTAGAGCTAAACTCACGCTATTTTACTGAACTATATTGACGTTTTATGTAATTAGTTTAATTCACTATTGCTATTATTGGGAAGCTAAAATTTCACTTTGATTTCCGATCGAGGCTACGCCACTTTGCTGAAAAATATCGCTCTCGATCGAAGCAATGTAGATCGTAAGCTACGATAAAGCCACAGCGGCATACAGCTCACAGAATTGCGAATTGTAGATATTGGTTTGTGGTAGCTACAGACAGTGGTTTGAAAAAAAATTGTACTGAAAGATAGGAGATTTATCATGAAAATTAAACAGTTCACAAACTTGCCAAATATCAAAGCTTTAAATATTGTTGCAGTTAGCAGTCTTGCTATCGGTATTGCTGCAAGTATTTCTGCTGCACCCGCTCAAGCAGTTTCAATCACTAGTGGAGTTTTATCTTTCAATGATGGTGCGTTAAACACGAATGTAGTTGGCGGTGGTTCTATTACTCCAGTTGCAGGTAATCGGTTTACTGTTAATTTCAATAGTGTTAATTTTGCTACCGTACTGGATGCTACTGGAAGTTTTGCAACTGCGGGGCTTTCTAATGGTCCTCGATACATCGCCAGCTCTAGTGCGGATTACCTGTTTTCTGGAGCAAACACATATACACAAATAGGTGATTTAGTTTTTAATTTTGGTCAACAAGTTACACCTAGTCCTTTAGTAGCAAGACTAACTGTTGGTGCTGGTTCTATTTTCTCAACAAGCACGGCTGCAAATGCTACTACTTTTGCATTTCTAAGTGGAAATACAACTTTCGTAACGCAACCAGACAATATTTTATCTCAACTTAGCGTCCAGCCTAATGATTTTCGATTTAGTGTAGATAACCTTGCTAGCAACAATCCAGCTCTCGCTGGCCAACCCAATGGTTCTTATAGTCTGGCAACTACCGCCGTTCCCGAACCTTTTACCATTATCGGAACTATCGTTGGTGGTACAGCAGCTTTCCGCATGAGAAAGAAATTAGCTAGCAAAAACTAGGACAATCTAAATTTACTGGAATTGATGATGTCTTAAAAAATCGTTAATTTCAAAATCAATATTGAGGGATAAAGTTTAGCTGCTGCTAGATTTTATCCCTTTTGCGTTTGGAGGGGCTGCGCCAAGGGTTTGAAGATCGGAGGTAATTTGTGGCGGAGTGTTGCGGTAAGCTGTTGAATGACGATTCGCGACTGAAACTATGGCAACTATTAACGATAACTACCTCAAACTCAAAGCTGGCTACCTGTTTCCCGAAATCGCGCGGCGCGTCAATACATTTGCCCAGGCTAATCCTGACGCGCCGATTATCCGCTTGGGGATTGGGGATGTCACCGAACCATTACCCCTAGCTTGTCGCACTGCGATGACAAAAGCGATCGAAGATATGGGAAATCGCGAGTCATTTAAAGGTTATGGCCCCGAACAGGGTTATGCTTGGTTGCGAGAAGCGATCGCGACCAATGATTTTCAAGCGCGAGGATGTGCGATCGATGCCTCAGAAATCTTCATCTCAGATGGCTCAAAATGCGATTCTGGCAACATTCTCGACATTTTCGGACATAATAACACGATCGCAGTTACCGACCCTGTATACCCCGTTTATGTCGATACCAATGTCATGGCTGGCAATACTGGCGATGCTAATGACAAGGGCGAGTATGGGCGTTTAGTCTATCTCCCCATCACGGCTGAAAATGATTTCATCGCCCAAGTCCCCACCGAAAAAGTCGATCTGATCTACCTCTGCTTCCCCAACAATCCTACTGGCGCAGTTGCAACCAAATCCTACCTGCAAGCGTGGGTAGACTATGCTTTGGCTAATGGCTCAATTATCTTCTTTGATGCGGCTTATGAAGCCTTTATCACCGATCCTAGTCTACCGCGATCGATCTACGAAATCGAAGGTGCGCGGGATTGCGCGATCGAGTTTCGCTCTTTTTCCAAAAATGCTGGATTTACAGGTACCCGTTGCGCCCTAACTGTAGTCCCCAAAACTCTCACCGCCAAAGCAGCCGACGGTAGCGATGTAGAACTCTGGAAACTGTGGAATCGTCGCCAATCCACCAAATTTAATGGTGTTTCTTACATCGTCCAACGTGGTGCAGAGGCAGTATATTCACCCGATGGAAAGGCGCAAGTAAAGGAACTAATCGCCTTCTATATGGAAAATGCCAAAATCATTCGGGATAAACTCACCGCAGCCGGATTACAGGTTTATGGTGGGATTAATGCGCCTTATGTTTGGGTAAAAACTCCCAATGGTTTATCTAGTTGGGATTTCTTCGATAAGCTGCTGGTAAATTGCCATGTTGTCGGTACTCCTGGCTCTGGTTTTGGTGCTGCGGGTGAAGGTTATTTTCGGATTTCCGCATTCAACAGTCGGGCAAATGTAGAAGAAGCAATGAAACGAATTACCGAACAGTTTCAAAGTTAGTTGATAGTTGATAGTTGATAGTTGATAGCTTGCACTGAGCGAAGCCGTTGGCGTTAGCCTGCCGTAGGCATAGTGTTGACAATTGACGGCGAAGTTGTGGGAGTGGGGTCTAAATCCTTTCTCTCACAACTTCGCTGTGTCACCACGTATTGGCAGAGTGGAAACTGCTTACAAATTATTGAATTGGCTGAATGTCAATGACTTGACCTACGTTGTCTGCGTTAAATGGGGTCGTTGGCGTAGTCTCTGCTCTGGAGGAGCGAGTGCTTTTAGATTGAAGTTTTGCTTTGGCAATTTGAGCAACTTCAGATACTAGTAGAGACACGATCAGAGTATCATCAATTAATCCTGCAAAAGGCAAGAAATCGGGGACTAGATCGATCGGACTAACTAGATAAACTATTGAAGCAGCTACCACCCACCAGCGATATTTAGGGTTTTGTAATAAACTACGATACCAGTTGTGAAGGGAGTTAATATTGAAGTTCATCGGTGGCTTCCTAATGCGGTGTTGTCGATACTTCTATCATCTCAAATCCCCATGATTTGTACAGGTACGGTAAACCCATTTTTTATGGTGGTTGTTCCCACTTACTGACAAAACATGAGATTTGTCTGTCAAACCCGATTCTTACCTACTCAATTTGAGTGTCAGTCAGCCAGATCGATAAATTTCAACTTTCAACTAAATTTAGTCTTCGTCCCAAGCTTCCACTTCAATTAACTCGCTCACTGGATCTTGGAGTGTAAAGCCAAAATCTAATAATTCATTCTTCCAATATTGCCATTTGTCACCATAGAGGAAGGCAATTTTCCAAATTCGATCGCTCGGACTGAGAATCTTGGATGCTACCAAAGATTCTACTTGACGTTGCATTTTCACCATTGGGTGAAGCACTTGCTGAGTCATAGATAAAGATTTAATTGTTTTAATGCTTAATTGAAACTAGCTTCCCGTTAAATACTCGTCCTGACTTAGTAACGCCATGTGCCAGGGAAGCTGTCTTTTATACTTGTACCGCAAAACGGTCGCTGTTGTCAAATTTAATTTCAGTCAATCTCGATCCTAATATCTAAGTAGCGGCTGTAACTTTTTACATTTGTATTTATGTTTCATTAAGTAAAAGTCAGCTAGTTGTGCCAACACCCGATCGCTAAAAACAGATGAATTAGCTAGATTACTAGATTACTTCATTGAATACTTAAAGACAGCCAGCTAATGACGATACCTAATACAGAACCAGCGATTACCTGTACGGGGGTATGTCCTAACAATTCTTTGAGCTTTTCCTCATTAAATTTATGGTCTTCGGAAAATAGTTCATCGATCATTTGGTTGAGAATGCGGGCTTGTTTTCCGGCAGCTTGACGGACTCCAGCAGCATCATACATTACCACGATCGCAAAGATGGTCGCGATCGCAAACTCGGCACTTGCCCACCCCAAATTTTCGCCGACTCCTGCGGCTAGAGCTGTCACTAGAGCTGAATGAGCACTAGGCATCCCACCTGTAGTTGTCAAGACTTTGGCACTCAATTTACCATTTTGAATCAGATCGATAATCAGTTTGAGAACTTGAGCGATCAGACAAGCAGCAATTGCTACTAGTAAAATCCGGTTCTCTAGAATTTGGCTGATATCATTAATCAAGGGGGTTAACTTACTCACCACAAAAATGACCTAGAGTGAGGAAATGACTGAAGCAATATTTAACAGTTAGCATTTAAATACCAGTGGGTTTAAACTTTTTTGTCGATCGACCGATGATTCGATCGGCTAAGTTCGATCGAATCATCGGTCGAATTGCCAATTACGGAATTAATTTTTACGATCGGTAATATAGTCAGCTAAAGCTTGAAGTGGTTGCGCCCGAGATCCAAACTCATCCAAGCTAGTTTTGGCTTCAGCTACTAGTTTATCAGCTTGACGTTTGGATTCTTCCAATCCCCACAATTTTGGATAGGTGGCTTTTTGAGCTGCCAAATCTTTACCTGCTGTTTTGCCCAATTCAGCTTGGGTGGCAGTAATATCTAGAATATCATCAATAATTTGAAAAGCTAGACCAATATTATGAGCGAATTTAGCTAATTTTTCAATTTCTGATGCGGTTGCTCCAGCTAAAATTGCCCCACAGACGACGCAGGATTTGAGTAGGGCACCAGTTTTGTGATTGTGGATATAGGTGAGCGTTTCTACTGAGATATCTGGCTTGCCTTCTGATTCTAGATCTACCACTTGTCCGCCAACTAGACCATTGGCACCGACGGCTCTAGCTAGATGAGCGATCGCTTTTAGCACCCTGTCGGCACTGACTCCCTGGGTATGGGTAGCGATATGCTCGAAGGCATAAGCGAGTAAGCCATCCCCAGCTAGGATCGCCATATCTTCTCCATATACTTTATGATTTGTCAACTTACCCCGCCGATAATCATCATTATCCATCGCGGGTAAATCGTCATGGATCAGTGACATGGTATGAACCATCTCTAACGCGCAAGCCATGGGCATCGCCAGATCTATGCTACCCCCAATCAGTTCGCAACTAGCCAGACACAAAATCGGGCGTAACCGCTTGCCACCAGCTAACAATGAGTACCTCATCGCCGCATAGATTGTATCGGGGTAGGCGGGACGGATAGCCTCATCCAGAGCCATTTCTACTCTCGGCTGTCGCTCTCGAAGGTATGCGACCAAATCGAAGGCAGTGGTTGTAGGTGTCAAGTCTTGGGTACTAGTCATAGGTGCTAGAAAGTGAGGAGCAGACTTTAACCTCGATTCCGCCAAGCGGAGGCTACTGGTGATGAGCGTAGCCGAATTACGCCAACGGGTCAAAATCTTTGTCTCAACTATTTTACGAGGGTTTGGCTCTTTTTAGGGAATCGGGAAGCGGGAATAAAAATAACTTCATATACTTCACCCGATCGATCTTTGGTTGATGAAAAACGCTAAACCCGCGCTCATCAACGGAACTGAGAGATTATCTAATCCCCATTGCGCGATCGATTCTACCGCTGTGGCGGCAATTGCCACTGGAATCCCCACGCACCAGGTTTGCCAAATGTTGCCTTGGACGCTAAATAAGACGATCGACACGATCGCATAACTGACGACTAACATGGTTAATGTCCCTTCCCAGCTCTTGCTATTGCCAAAAATGGTATAGGGATGGTTGCCATATCTTTGCCCAATAATCGCTGCCAATCCATCACCCCACGCCATAATTAAAATCCCAATCACTGCATAGTGAGGCAGATCCAAATTCCAAAATATTGCTGTCAAAATCCCAATACTGACAGCATAAAAAAATGTGCCCAAGCTTTTGCGCCCAACACTATTTACCCCTGGCAAAATCGGCAACCGATAGGAAATCAGTGTCACTATCCCAGCTAAAATCCCACTGACAATTCCTACCCAAGCAGGTAAGTGGAGCAGCCACGCAATGATAATGACATTACCCGTACCGATATGGACTACTTTGCGGACTTGTTCGGGTTTGGTATTAGTGTAACGATGTAAGAGTTCGGAAATTAGCACGATCGCACCAACATAGATGGGGACTGTGGCAATCCGTAACCAGAGATGAGATTCAGCGAAAAATGTCTGCATTTGAATAAGATCGTGTCATGAAAAAAAGTTTAATTCGATCGATCCGAGGTTATCGAAGATTTATTTCTCCATTATTTCCACCAAGTTGTCGATTTACACCGACTTGCTCCCAATATGCGATCGATGCGATCGACAGGTTTGGTACAATTCGGGGTAGTTATCTATCAACCCTGCGGATTTGTCGCTGTCATCCCTTCCATCCTGGCGGCTACGATCCCGTTCCCGACGTAGATTAGCTATAGCCCACTATTAACTATGAAACCTTATCGTCAAGTACCTATCCAAGAATGTGGTGAGCCACTAGTTGCAATTCCAGTAGAGTTATTTGCGATCGAGACTCCCCACTCATATATTAAGTGTGGAGCAGATTATGGTGGGATGTCACCATATTATCTCCGTCAGGGTGTACTCGATCGGCTAATTCAAGCCCAAACGGGACTGGAAAAACTACATCCTAGTTGGCAGATCCAAATCTTTGATGCTTATCGTCCAGTGGAGGTGCAACAGTATATGGTGGATTATACTTTTCGGCAGACTTGCGATCGCCGGAATTTGGATCTAGCGAAACTCTCAGATCTAGAGATCGAGCAAATCTGGAAAGATGTCTATCAGATTTGGGCGGTGCCTAGTTTCGATCTGGAGACACCACCACCACATAGTACGGGAGCGGCGATCGATATTACACTAGTAAATGAAGATGGTATCCCGATCGATATGGGTTCGCCGATCGATGAAATGTCAGATCGATCGACACCTGGATATTTTGATAAGTCTAACGATCCATTAGAGCAACAATATCGACAGCATCGGCAACTCCTAGCGCGAATCATGACAGATGTGGGATTCTTGCGTCATCCAGATGAATGGTGGCATTTTTCGATCGGCGATCAACTTTGGGCATGGTTAAATCATCAAGCCGATCTCCAGCATCCCATTCCAGCTTATTATGGAAGAGTAATCTAATGACTAGTGGCGATTCTTCGAGCGCTAGTCTTAGACTAAATAACAAATAACAAACAACAAATTCCATGAGTGTCTTTGTCTTACTTTTTAATGCGCGAACTGATAATGAGGGGATTTATTCAACTCAGGTTGGCGATCGAAATGTGATTCTGATGTTTGAACAAGAGGATGATGCAGTGCGTTATGCCGATCAATTGGAGGCTGAAGATTTTCCCAAGCCGACGGTAGAAGGTATCGATCCTGAAGAGATTGAAGAATTTTGTCAGGATTCTGACTATGATTTTATCCTGGTGAATTCCGAAATGCTCGTCACGCCACCTTCCCAGAGTTTAGAACAAACAGATTGGCAACCAGATGGGCACAAGCAAGCCCCATCCGAGGATGAGGATGGTATCGATCTCGAAGCAATGCGTAAACGCCTAGAACGCCTGTTGTGAATGTCAGCGGTTAAGGTGGGGTAGATGCTAAAAAATTATTACTACTATGCTCCTGACTATTTCCACCACCCACCAACCTGCGACAGATCTGGGTTATTTACTATTCAAACACCCCGATAAGTGTCAGACGTTCGATCTTTCCTTCGGTACCGCCCAAGTTTTTTATCCCGAGGCGGGCGACACTAGATGTACTGTGGCTCTAGTGTTGGATATTAATCCAGTAGATTTAGCTAGGGGCAAGGCTGGAGCAAAAAGACAGACACTAGCAGCATACGTCAGCGAGCGACCCTATGCCGCATCATCTTTCCTCAGTGTTGCCATTTCCCAAGTTTTTCGGACGGCGATGACTGGTAGGTGCGAGCATCGGCAAGATCTAGCAGATACCCCGATTCCCCTCGTTGCCAAGATTCCAGTTTTACCCAGTCGGGGGCGAGAAGGCTTTCTACGGGGCTTATTTGAACCGTTAGGTTATCACGTTGATGTGTGTCGTTTAGCACTCGATGAGCAGTTTCCTGATTGGGGGAATAGCTCTTATTTTGATGTTGAGCTAACTCAGACGATTAAGCTCTGCGACTTGCTCAGTCATCTTCATGTGATGATTCCAGTCTTGGATGACGATAAACACTACTACGTCAATGAAGACGAGATCCAAAAGTTACTACGTCATGGTGAAGGCTGGCTGGCAACTCATCCACTCAAATCGGAAATCACCAGCCGCTATCTCAAACGTCAACGAGGTTTGACTCGCGACGCTTTGGCACAGATTGCGGGGGAAGAAGTAGTAGCCCAAACACCACAAGAAACTCCAGAAGAGATAATCGAAAAGCCGATGAGTCTCAATCAGCAGCGGATGGAAACCGTCATCGCAGCATTGAAAACAAGCGGTGCTCAAAAGATTGTCGATTTGGGGTGTGGTGAAGGGAAATTGCTAAAACTGTTGCTCCAAGAGCCGACTTTTCCAGAAATATTGGGGATGGATGTTACTTATCGCGCTCTAGAATCTGCCCAAGAGCGAGTACTCGCTCGATTACCGATTCATCAACAAGGGCGGTTAAAATTAATTCAAGGATCTTTGAATTATCGTGATGCGAGAATTGCTGGCTATGATGCAGCGACAGTAATTGAAGTAATCGAACACATGGATCTAAATCGATTGAGAGCTTTTGAGCGCGTACTATTTGAATTTGCCCAGCCTAAACTCGCGATCGTCACTACTCCAAATATCGGTTAAGATGAAACTTCTTTTAAGAGGCGATCGTAAAGCAGTCGAGTAATTCGATAACCCAGCGTCATCGATGACCGAACCCCTGCCATGTGACGATCTTTATTCGTCCCCTTCGTCTCTTTCCATCTGACTCGCAATTGAGCCACCGTCAGAGCGGCGGTAGAGTTGGAAAGTGCGCGTTTGTCTAACTCAGTTACCAGCCAACTATCCGCCATCCGCTCCGGTAGTACATTAGTTGTAATCCAGCAATAGAGCATCTTTCTCGCAAATGACGAACCAGAATATACTAGCGCGCTAGAGCCACCGGACTCGATCAACCGCTTACCCATCCCTAGCGAGAGCTGAAATCCCGCTAGGGACTTATTTTTTTTGTGTTTGCCGCGATCGTCTTCGTAGCGATCGATATGCGGTTGTCCCGAAAGTAAGAACTTCTCGAACGGATAAATATTAGTCAGGATGGTTGCCTGCATCACATAGCCGAAAGCGAATAGCTCCAACGTTTCGCGGTATTTGTCGAACGCCGGATCGAGTAGATGCTCGGATAAATCGGCTTTGAGTTTGGTGTCTTGAATCTGCGCCCCAACGATCGACAGCGCGTGGTTGCGGGTGTAGTCGGTGATGCTAATTGAAAGTTGTGTGGCGATCGAAGTTTTGCGCTCGTTCTCGATCCGTTTGTAGCTGTGAACGTCAGCCAGCCACCCGACCCAAGGGGTAAACCCTGACTTTGTGCGAGCATTGCTAATCGTGCGATCGGCAACTTCGGGAAACTCATGCTTGAGTCGCTGCCGGAGCTGCTGGGTAAAAATCTTCGTCGTCGATTCTAGTGATTTAATCTCTAATAACCTGTTGTTAACTTCTGCGATCGCCCCCGTGCGCCAATATAGCCACGCATTTCGGGCGTTGAAAATCGGATCGAAATAACTCACCGCCAGACAAAAGGCATCGGTGCGATCGTCTTTATCCTTGAAGCCATACGCGCCGCGATTGTGAGACAAATCCGAGTGACCGATCCACTTAACTTCGATGCCCAAATGTGCCGCCATGTCCGACCACAGCCGCGAGTACCACACCCCCGTCGGTTCCATCACGATATAGTCGGGTTGGAGTTCGGTCAGAAGTGAGATCGCGTCACGGAGATTGACACTCGATCCTTCCTTGGAGTTATCCATTCTAATTTTAGATATGGCAATTTTAGCGTTACGTTTGTAGAAATCTGGGTAGGACATACCTACTGGTAATTGCTCTAAACAAAACGCCACGACAAATCTAGCACCGATATCGATGCCTAAAACTTTAGTCATGATTTTTATTCAATTTTTTGGTCTAGTTGAAATTGTAATTAAGCAAGGATTGGCGATGAATTAATTAGACCCCTGGGGGTCTGAACTCGGTTAGTAAATCCCAGATAGCTTAGGTACAAGCAAGGATAATAGGGGCTGAAGATATTGGGTAAGCCAAACGGCTGAAATCGAATAAAAAGCCCCTACCAGACTTGACGGGTAATTACTCCCGCGACACGCTAGGTGCGTGTTTCGTCGCTCCTACGACTCTTCAGGCGGGTTGATATCGGCTTGGCTTTTTGGTATAATTAGAGCATCACTTTCTTCAATATCAATTAAAATCATCTCTAACAATTCCGTAACTGTTTGAGAGATATAATTGCGGTGAGAGTGTGATATTTGTCGATTACCATAGCGATTGGGGAATGAGCTGCCAAGCAACCCGATCGCTATTTGCACATTAGTTTTGATTAGCTTTTTTTGCATTAAAATCGCGCTTCCATTTGCGTTGTAATTCGTACAGATTTTGAGTTGACAATACTAGTAAATCTTCAGCCGCTTCTCGCATTTCTAAGGATGCTAGGCCCATATAATCGTCGCCCTCATCTAGACACGCACAGCTATTGATAATCCGATCGATCGCATCATGAATCGGATTGTCTGAGTAGATCTTGATGGTCTTGGGGATGATGCTTACGGTTGCGTCTTTTGGGTCGGGATATTTAGATTGAGTCATTAGAAATTAGCTCTCCTTCGTTTGGGGGTAAATATTGTGCGGGTATAGTTGGGTCGCGAGGTTCGCAGGAAAGACAATACCAGTCGCCGTTAATGTAATCGAGTTCGATCTTGCAAGCAGGACAGTATTTATCATCCTCATCCCACCACTCCCAATCGTCTTCATCCTCATCCATGTCAAATTAGCCCCACAAGGTAGGGTAGCTAGGTTAATCGTGCCATCGAGTCCGATCGAACTTAAATAGACCCCGATCGGGCGGTCTAATCTTCCATGTCTACAGACGCTCGGTGGCCTCGATAGTCAATCTGAATAGAAATTGTCGATCGCACATATATAGACATCCTCAAGCAGACTAACAGCGGTTACATCATGCGGGGCAAGGTCTGATATCTATGCGTTCGCACCACAACTATGGGGGACGTAGAAACCCCCGCTAGCCGTGGCTATTGCCGAAGGCTGCACCTTCAGCCTGACAATTAGAGGTGTTGAAACACTAATTGAGGCTGGCAATGTCATCACTATAGCATAAATTCTCATATTTGAGACACTAGTGTCTCATTGGTGGGAAAGTGTTGTATGATTGAAGTAGCCAGAAAGGCTAATGACCAATGGAGGTACACGATTGAGAGAGTTACTAAAGAAACATAGATACACGTTCACCGACGTAGTAGAAGCAGTGGGTGTACCGAGAGCAACTGCATACAGGTGGGCCAATAGTTTCCCGATCGATAAACTGTATGCGATCGCTGAATACACCCAGATCGATATTCACGAAATAATCGAATGCTTTAATCCCAATCAATCCACCCCGACCCCAGAGACGATCGACGAGAACTAAATCAAAAACCCCCAGTTTCCGGCTGGGGGTTGTACTTTTATTAACTACATCCATCATGACAAATTTCTTAGCAACTCAACTCAGCCTGATCGAGTCGTCAGATTTTACGCATCAACCAGTAGGCGACTGGGAATATGACGAGTTAGGGACTGAGATTTTGTTAGTCCCTAACTTTCCAGATCGAGAGTTATGTCCATTGATTTCTAAAGCCCATAGCTTTAAAGACTCAGAGTTAGGGACTAAGATTTCGTTAGTCCCTAACTTTCCAGACCGAGAGTTAGGGACTGAGATTTGTCTAGTCCCTAACTCGTATAAATGGCAACCACCGATTGGATGCTTAGAGCAAAAACCGATTAAAGATCGGAACTATTGGTACTGGAGATATTACGATAATCGCGGTAAAAAAGCCTCTCTGTATTTGGCTAGAGATTATAATAAAGCCGTCGCTCGCGCCATCAAAATCGGCATTCCGCCCAATGCTAAACAAGCTCAAATCACCCTACCGATCGCCGATCCTCAAACATCCAGCGAAAAATCGGGCAATCTTATCGATATCACCTCAACCGCCCGCGCAGCATAGAGAGCCGCCCGATCTAGTTAGGGTCAAAATGACCCCAACCAAACCATCTGTTGGGGTCAAATTGACCCTACATCAGGCGATCGATTATGACCAGCTCACACCCACTCAACAGGCTAGATGGGATCTCGGACTGTTCGGCTCGATCGAACTTAAAGAGCGGCGTATTTATCATTACTATTACGTCCGATGGACTGAGCCAAAAACCGGAACTAGAAGATCGACTTATCTGCACAAAGATTATGATATTGCCATGATGAAACTCTACCTATTACTGCATCCCATCGATAGCGATAATGATTAAAAAATATCGCTATCAATTCCCGATCGTGTGGGAGCTATTTAAATGGGGAATCACGATCGCTATCCGTTACCCAATGATGCGGATTCGACCGCCGATAGTTAGAAACTCTGAAGATTCGCAGTTCTTTAGTCTGAGTATGCTCGACGACCCAGAAGATTAGAAGTCTAAACCTTCGGGGAATTCCTCGCAGCGGGGACATAGGGCGATCGCACTTTTGGATAATCCGACATCGATGGCGATCTCACGGGTACTCATTCCGGCTTGCCGCAGCTCGTTAATTCGAGCGCATGAGTCATTAATTTTCCCCCCCTTAGGGCGACCGAATACTTTCCCCCGCGCCCTGGCGTTACTAATGCCCGATTTAATCCGCTCCTTCAATAGATCCCGCTCGAATTCAGCCAGTGTCGCCATGATACTGGCGATCATTTTTCCATGAGGCGTAGACAGATCGAACTGAAAACCATTTTGGGCGATCAGACTCACCCCCCATGATTGGAGCTGATGGAGCGAGTCGATTAAGTCGATCGTCGATCGTCCCCAGCGGGTGAGTTCGGATACGAGGATGATATCGATCGATCGGCTTCGAGCGATCTCCATAATCTTTCGGCGTTCCACTCGATCGAGCTTTGCTCCGCTTCCCACTTCCTTAAAAATTCGCACCACATCATAATCACAGCGATCGGCATAACTTTTAAGTTCAGACTCTTGGCGATCGCATATTTGGTCATGTGTAGATACGCGGCAGTAAATCCCCACTCGTAACCGTCCACTTTTACCCCCTAAATTATTCACGCTGTAACCTAGTGCCCCTGGTGCATTTTTGAATGTCCACCAAACCAAATGTTTGAATGGACGTATCGCTATGATGCCCACGAGATCGGCTGTGGGCATCATATACAAGTAACCCAGATTGGTATCAACATGGCAGAACCGACACTTGAAGAAATTTTCGGCGCGGGTGCGACTCAAACGGCAACTACTATCACTATCCTCAAGTCCGACCTACCCATGACCGCCACCGCCGTCAACCGTGGCGAACAAACATTCGCAGCCATCTGTAAAAAAGCATCCACAGCCCTGACTATAGGTACATTTAATACCAACGGCGACCAATCAATTAATATCGCCCCTGGCTTCGATTCGCTGGCATACCGAACGATCGGCACCGTCCAACAGACCCTACTCCAAACCCAGCTCACGATCAATTTTGGGAAAGTTCAGTCGAGCGCGGGGATTACCCCTGATGATTACTAATGGCTTGTGAACTTCGGGTTAGAGGGAAGGTTGAGTATCGGGGAGCTATCGATTATGACGATTTAGTTAGAGGTTGGAATCCTAACGATCCAATACCCTCGCTAACTGTTATTAACACTAGCGACTTTGGGCGCGGGGTTTTCACCCGTTACTCAATGAGTTCGGGATGGCAATACAACGAAGCTGGTTGGTACACATATCCCGAATTATATTTAAGGGGTGATTGTGTTCCCCCTTCTATCGATCCCAATCAGCCATGCGACTGTGTAAACGGTGGCTGTGTACCCAAAACTACCTATAACACCCCTGGGGTATTCCCCAGCCTCGCAGCCTGTCAATCTGGCTGTGCTAAAAATTCAAGCTGTACGGGCGAATGTATCTCCGTAGACGAGATAGCAGCACTACAGCAAGCGGCGGCGGCGGTTAGAGGGAGAATCTGTAAATGAGCGGAGTTAGCAGCGTTACCGCCCAATTGACCAGCCTTCAGCCTTGTGGCGATAATTGCTGCGATAAAATTGACGCGCTGAATGGGGCTGTAGCGCGGTTGGGGGCGCGAATCCAAGCACTAGAAGATAGCGGGGGGCAGGATCGAGACAGCTTACTGAGTGAGATTAAACGGTTGGGGGGACTCCTCGACCAAAAAGCCAACGCGTCCGATTTTGCCGGATTACAGGACGATCTCGGATTACTGGGGGCGACTATTGCCGCGTTGCAAGCTGTCGTTGGAACTCTCAAAGCCGGATTCGATTTCGTATCGGAGCAAGTTGGAAATCTTTTGCGTAGTCTGGCAAGTTCGGGGGAACCCGCAAAAGCTACCGCAAATGAAGCATTAGCGATCGCTCAAAACGCTCTAATTTTGGCTCAAAAGGCGATTGTAGATGCCACAGGAGCCGTCAACGTTGCAAACCTTGCCAACACGACCGCAAACCGAGCGATTGAAATTACCAACAGCACCGCCCAACAGGTAAGCGGCGCAATCTCTCAAGCCTCTGAAGCTTTGTCGGTCGCGTCTAAAGCACTGACAGCGGCAAATTCAGCGGTAGGGACAGCAGATCGAGCAATTGGCATTGCCGAACCATTGCCGATCCGAATGAGGGACGTAGAAGCTATTGCAGCAGGAGCAAAAGCCACAGCGGATCGAGCTGTAGATATAGCCACGCTTACCGCTAGCAAACCAGGGATTGCTGGAGCCACCGGAGCGCAAGGGATACCAGGATTAATTGGCGCAACCGGAGCGCAAGGAATAGCAGGATTAATCGGAGCAACCGGAGCGCAAGGAATACCAGGAGCAACCGGAGCGCAAGGGATACCAGGAGCCATCGGCGCAACCGGAGTACAAGGCGTACCAGGAGCAACCGGAGCGCAAGGAATACCAGGATTAATAGGATCGGGAGCGCAAGGAATACCAGGAGCCATCGGCGCGCAAGGGATACCAGGAGCCATCGGCGCAACCGGAGCGCAAGGGATACCAGGAGCCATCGGCGCGACTGGAGCACCTGCCAAAGATATAGATCCCACACTTCCGGGACGAGTCGGGACGCTTGAAAGCAAAATAGCCACGGTGATAAACCGTCCCGAAATATTAACTCCTGACAAACCAGGCACAATCCCGATCCGCTATCCCACCACCGGAACGATCGTCCACGTTCCCACCGACGATTATGTTCAGGGCGAATTTGTTGAAGAAAAGAAAAAAATCACGAAACTAGGTGGCGACTTAGAACCGCTCAAAAATGACAACAATGAAAACAAACGAAAAATTGCTGTCATTCAACAAAATTGCTGCAAACCTCAAGATGAGACTAAGCCTAAAGTGGAACTCGAAACCGCGTCAATTACTCAATTTGTCAACTGCGATCCAAACACGGGAAAACCCGTATTCAGCGTTATTGGCTTGCCAGTAGTTAAAGGAACTGGAATGACCGAAACGGCTAAATCGTTACAAATAGCCAGAGTAAACGCGCTTGAATGCAAAGAATGTGACGCAATAGCAACCGTCCCCGAATGGTGGCAGATCCCGATCGAGAATTACCGACCTCAGCTAATCGTTATTTATCGAGTACTTAACGAAGATGGCACTTTCGGCGGGACGCAATACGCGATTACCATTCCTAATCCTAACAAAGATTACGCGCAAAGACCCGCTACAAAACCAAGTTTTCCTGAATACATAAAAGGCAATTATCAGGAAATTTTTCGCCTGAAAGACAATACAAAGTTAATCGTTAATTGCAAAGACGACCGAGAATTAAAAACTCTAATGACAACATTGATTAGCACGATCGAAAAAGAAAAACTACCGGAAAAAAGCTACAAAACTGTGATCCATCCCGAAGGCACATTCAACCAGGCTAGGGTTCGAGCGTGGCGAGTAGATTACTACGCGATGGGTCGTGGCGGAACTAGCCCCAGAGGCATCAAACCGAATTGGGTATGGCGACTCTAAACAAGACGTAAGAAGATTGGGGGGTTAACCCTCGATCCAGTACAACCCCTAAACAGCACCGTGTCTGGTGGGTACGTTAGCTGTACGAGATTAGAGGAAATTATGCCAGTCCAGTTTAAGGAATATGGGGCAAAGATCAACGGTGAGCTATACCCTTGTCGTCTGAATGACACGGTTTACGGTCAAGGTGGAGTCGCTGTTGCTCTAGGGTTTGAGAAAGCCAGCAAAGATTCAAATTTTAACGGAATCGGCAATTTTCGCAGCTTGCGGAGAGCTGGAGCCATAGTTAGAATCACCGCTAACGGTGTTAAAGGCGAAGGTGCAAGTCGCGAGCGCAAATCATTTCAGTTGTGGTGTGTTGCTAGTAGCCTAAGCGCGGCAAAAGGCAAGTTAGTTAACGAAACGATTAACGGATTCAATATCAACACCGTATCTAATCGGTTAACAACTCGATTCCGCTAATTCCTAATTAGCCGATTTTCACATTATCAATCATTAACTACCGAGCATAACTAAAAAATGGGCGTTCAAAGTATTTGTAAAGTTAAGGCGAAAGTGTCGCCAGTTAAGCCAGACGGCACCAAAGAACCTACACTCACAGTCCCTTATTATTTTCGGGGTTCCAACGTTTATAAGGCAAGTCCTGGCATCGCTGGGGCTGCACTAATCGAGCATATCCCCTCCGATAAATTTGATGGGACGATGCCGCTGACTCCTGTTGCCGATTTAATTCGCGCTGGCATTTTGGCGCGAGTGAATGTTATCGTCCAAGCCGCAAATAATCCCAAAAAATTTAATTATCAGTTGGTTGTTGATGCCGAACAGTTGCCGTTAATTTATGACTCTACCGGAGCAGGTACTTTAGATAATCAAGACTACATCTTGGCTAAAAAATCCGGAAATGTCACCAAGGGCAAAATCGTTAAAATCGCCCAACGTACCGAAGCATATAACCCATAGGTTTGATGGCGATTAACTGGCTAATTAACGAGCCTGTGACTCGATATCGGGCGTTCGATCCGGTGTTTCGATCGAATGCCTTGCTGATTTCAATTACTGGTAGCTACCCAATCGATCGGGTTAGAGCTGGTAATTTGAACATCGGCATTGTTGTAGACGGACAGCCCTTTATCTATGCCTCTAAGTTGCTCAAGTTTGGCAATAATCTGATTGCGGTTGGCATTAGCAACTATCAATTATTTTTCGATCCGAATGTCTATATAGACGCTCGGTTCAATCCAATTATCAAAATCGCTGAATTTAACATCAATATGCAAGTCACCCCCGCCTCTAGTTCGTTGCCTCAAGTTGGCGAAGATATTTTTGATACTGTTAATCCCGTAGTTCCAACCGATCCAGCTCCAGTATTTCTATTAGCAGCAGCCCGATCGCGCAAAGCAGCCCGAATTACTAATAAAACTACAGCGGGAATGTATCTCAAAGGTGGCGCGGCGGCTAGTTCGCCTACGTTACTTGCCAACGATCCGTTTACGTTCGTGCCAGCGGGTGGTAGCTATACCTTTGAGGATTACAGCGGCGATATTGTGGGCATTATGTCGGGAAGTTTTGCCGTTGGGGGTAAGATTATCATCGCCCAATCTCCCTACATTCTAGAGTCAATGCCTACACCACTGCCACCAACCCTATAAAGTAGTTACAAGTTTTTATAGTCACTAAAACAAACAAGTGGAAAAAAGAAAATGGTTACAGTTTATTGTCTCTGGTGTATCTTTACTTATTTCTCTGGCGTTAGACTTGTATGCTCCGCAGGTAAAGGTTGTGTTGTGCAATTTGACCCCAATCGGCACAATGAGCGAACAATATCAACAGCCGACAGAAAGGATTAAATAATGCTAACTCAGCCGTTTTTAATCTTTTCGATGCCGCTCGATAATACGCCCCAACTCAATCAAGGCAGACTCGTTCTGTATGACTGGGACAAGGGACAGTGCGATTCGTTGATTAGTGAATCACGGTAATCAGTCCGTACATAACTAATCCAAGCTGGCTACGATACATGTAGCAATTTAAAGCTTGAACTGTCCGATTGATGAGGGTGCAAGCCCCTCCTCTTAAACTCGAAGATGACTGCTTATCTGCCCACACCGATACGACTCGGAATTCGTAAGAGTGAAGCTGGGAACAGGTCGCAATCAGACATCAATTACAGATGACACTGGCGATAATAGCGAGTCCCTATGATGAAACAGAGCCTAGAAAAGCAACCTATGTCCAGGCAGACGTTAATCCTCAGTCTGACCTCGCCAGAGAAAGATGTATCCCGCCGTATTTGGTTCCAATAACGGTAAGAGTATGGGGTTCTGGCGGTTGAATTGGCTACATCTAAAGGGACAATCAATCGATTGGACGGAACGAATAAAAACGTGTTTGAGGTCTGTAGGTGGTCGCATCTACGGTAGACCAGACGAGCGGATTAAGTCCTCAAACACGGGTAGGATGCGGCGTAATTGCCGCAAGGTATTCAGAATACACAACCGGATGCAGAGCATGATTAGACACAGTTTAACGACTAGTGAATCTTGGAAGAATCTACCCTGGAAACAATTCCAGAAGACACTCTTTCGCCTAAAAAAGCGCGTGTACAAAGCAGTTCGAGTGGGAGACAAGCGGAAAGCGCGGTCTTTGCAGAAACTGATTCTCAAATCTCAAGCAGCTAAATTATTAGCCATTCGGCAAGTAACGCAGTTAAACGCTGGTAAGAAAACAGCGGGTATTGATGGAAAAAAATCCCTCACTTTCGAGGAACGATTCACATTAGCGGTCGAGTTAAACAAACATCATACCAACTGGAAGCATCAAGGGTTGCGTGAAATTCCTATCCCTAAAAAGGACGGGACAATGCGTATGCTCAAAGTGCCCACTATAGCAGATAGAGCTTGGCAATGCCTAGCAAAATACGCTCTCGAACCAGCACACGAAGCAACTTTCCACGCTAGGAGCTACGGGTTTAGAACAGGTCGGTCAGCGCATGATGCACAGAAATACTTGTTCAACAATCTTAACTCAGGAGTGCATGGTATCAACAAACGAGTAATCGAATTAGATATAGAAAAATGCTTCGACCGGATTAACCATTCTGCAATTATGGATAATCTTATTGCACCAGCAAGACTCAAACTCGGTATCTTCCGATGTCTAAAAGCCGGAATTAATATAGGATTTCCAGACCAAGGAACGCCCCAAGGTGGAGTGGTTAGTCCATTGCTTGCCAATATTGCACTCAACGGAATCGAAAGCTTACATGGGTACAAGAGTACGGATGGAAGCTGGATAGAACCATCAATCCGATACGCGGATGATATGGTGATTATCC
>ENA-OFCX01000392-OFCX01000392.1-metagenomes-genome-assembly--contig:-NODE-392-length-23503-cov-4.669524_pt1 | contig 23503 bp, 21 predicted proteins | sample MGYA00153384_OFCX01 | MGnify analysis MGYA00153384
AGGCCTGCGATTTCAGGCGCGCATTTCAAGCAGCCGCGAACGCCGCGCACAGTCACTGTTTGCCCTGACGCGAGACTTGTCAGCCGCGCTGGTCACAACCCAAGTCGTTGAGCTGGGGCAGGCCGCATTACAGCGTGATTTTGGCGGTCAGGCTGTGGTGTTGGCAATGGACGAGAAAGATCAGCTGGCGCTTGGTACAAAGATGCCAAATGATTTTGATGCCAGCGTGGCCGACTGGGCTTTTCGCAATGGGCAGCCTGCAGGTCTGAACACGGCAACCCTGTCGGCGCAGGCCTGGCACTATTTGCCTTTGAAGGCCACCATGCGATGCCGCGGCGTGCTTGCATTAAAACCAGCCAAACCGCGCTGGTTGTTGATCCCGGAGCAAGTGCAGCAACTCGACACGCTGGCCCGGCAAATCGCCATTGCGCTTGAGCGTGTGCATTACGTAGAAATTGCCCAGCAGTCGGTGGTGCAGATGGAGTCTGAACGCTTGAAAAGCACGCTGCTCGCCGCCATCTCGCATGACGTGCGCACGCCGCTCACAGCCTTGATCGGGCTGGCTGAATCGCTAGAGCGCGCATCTCCGCCGCTGCCCGCTGCCCAAGCAGACGTTGCCAGTGCCATGACAGCGCAGGCACGCCAATTGAGCGCTTTAGTCACTAACCTGCTGGACATGGCGCGGCTGCAAAACGGCAGCGTCAACCTGCGAAAAGACTGGCAGTCGCCGCAGGAAGTTGTGGGAAGCAGCATTCGCGCTGCGCAGCATGCGCTGCACGGGCTGGCGGTGCAAGCCGATGTACCCGCAGATTTGCCGCTGGTTGAGTTTGATGCGGTACTCATGGAGAGGGTGCTGGTTAACCTGCTGGAGAACGCCGCAAAATATGGTGCTGCGCCCATCCTGGTCAGTGCCAGTGTGACCGTTGACAAGCTGGTCTTCAGCGTGCGTGACCACGGGCCCGGCCTGCCGCCAACCCTGAAGGGCCGTGAGGCCGAACTGTTTGACAAGTTCACACGCGGTGAAGTTGAATCCGCCACCCCCGGCGTTGGGCTGGGGCTGGCGATTTGCAAAGCCGTGGTAGACGCACACCGGGGACAGATCAGCGCTGCCAATGCTGCTGGTGGTGGGGCAGAGTTCAAAGTGACATTGCCAAGACGTGCGCCGCCAGTGCTGGAACAACCCTAAACTCAAGGCATGCCCAGCCCCACCGTCGTCATCGTCGAAGACGAGCCCCAAATCCGTCGCTTTGTCCGCACCGCGCTGGAGGCCGAAGGCTGGCAGGTGCATGAAGCAGACACCGCCAAAAAAGGCCTGATTGAAGCCGGTACGCGCAAACCCGACTTACTGGTTCTGGATTTGGGCTTGCCTGATGGCGACGGCCTGGACGTGATTCGCGACGTGCGCGGCTGGTCGGGTGTGCCCATCATCGTGTTGTCGGCTCGCAGTGATGAGCTAGAGAAAATCGCCGCGCTGGATGCAGGCGCAGACGATTACCTGACCAAACCCTTCGGCGTGGGCGAACTGCTGGCCCGGGTGCGCGCTAACCTGCGCCGCCCGCGTAATGCAGCAGGCGATGGTGCTGCGCATGAAGAAGACCCGATTTTTAAATTTGGCGAGGTGGCGGTAGACCGTACCGCCCGCATCGCACGCCGCGCTGGCCACGAAGTTCACCTGACCCCCATTGAATACCGCCTGCTGAGCGTATTGATGGCCAACGCAGGCCGCGTACTGACGCACCGCCAGTTGCTACGTGAAGTCTGGGGCCCCTCACACATCGACCAAAGCCACTACCTGCGCATTTATATGGGCCACTTGCGGCAAAAGCTCGAAGTTGACCCGACCCAGCCGCAGCACCTGTTGACGGAGACGGCGGTGGGGTACAGACTGGTAAACGCCTGAAAACAGTAAAAATTGCCTGATTGAGGCTCTTTTCATCTATAAAACAGGCCTTTAGCCCAATAAGTACGGGCGTAAGCAGCTCCTAAATAAATAGCAAATGCAAGATCCTATCAAACCCACTGCCGTCCGCGTCCCTAAATCCATTTCGACCTCAAACCCAGACGGCTCGCCTTTGACCATCCGCCTGAACAAGCGCATGGCCGAGTTGGGCCTTTGCTCGCGGCGTGAGGCCGACGCGTGGATTGAACAAGGCTGGGTACGCGTTGATGGGCAGCCTGCGGTGATGGGTCAGCCGGTGGCTACCAATGCGCGCATTGAAATTGACCGTGCTGCCGAGCAGCAGCAAAAGCAGCAGGTCACGATTTTGATCAATAAGCCGGTGGGTTATGTCAGCGGCCAGGCGGAAGACGGTCACGAGCCTGCGGTAGCGCTCATTCAGCCCGGAAACCGGTGGGCTGAATGCAACAGCCGTATGCGCTGGGGCTTCGAGCAGCTGCGCGGGCTGGCTCCGGCCGGGCGGCTGGACATTGATTCAATTGGCTTGTTGGTGCTCACTCAGGATGGGCGCATTGCCAGGCAACTGATTGGCGAAGACTCGGAGATGGAAAAAGAGTACCTGGTGCGGGTGAGTCTGGGTGACTTGCGGGGTGAAAATAACAATGTGCAAGCGCTGTTTGACCCAGAAAAGCTCAAACTGCTGTGCCATGGCCTGAGCCTGGATGGCCAGCCGCTCAAGCCCGCGCAAGTAAGCTGGCAAAACCCGGAGCAGCTGCGATTCGTGCTTAAGGAAGGCAAAAAACGCCAGATTCGCCGCATGTGTGAGCAGGTTGGTTTGTATGTGACGGGCTTGAAGCGGGTGCGGATTGGCCGGGTCAACCTGGGCCACTTGCCAGTTGGTCAGTGGCGTTATTTGATGCCACATGAGGGGTTTTGATTGCTATGAAATAAATAGCTGCTTGCACCCGTATTGATTGGTCAAAATCCTTTTTTGACAAATAAAAACAGTCAAATTTGAGTGACTTTGAACTGCTGACAATCCTATTTTAGTTCCCACAAGCTGTTTAACGGCGGTTTTGAGCCTTTTTATGGTATGTTTTAGGCCTTTAGCCCAATGAATACGGATGCAAGCAGCTACTGAATTCATAGTGTGTAGCGGTATTCGATAACTTCACCGATAGCGCACCAAGCCTGTGCAGTCCTACCGAAATGCACGCCAAAGGCTGGCGATCTTTTACGGTCAACGGCCTAAAGTGTCTATCAAGGGACTTCGAACGCGCGGCTTTCGCTGGTCGGTCAGCCCTTACCAACCGGAAGTCGGCTATGGCACTCATCACCTACATCGCAGAAGACAACGACACCATCCTCACAAACCTGATCGAAACGCTTCAGGAAATCACGGAAGTAAGAGTTGTGGGTTCCGGTGCAACCCAAACCGAGGCCGAACGCTGGTTAGACCTGCACGACGGCCATTGGCATCTGGCGATTATTGACCTCTTTTTAAAAGAAGGCAACGGTTTGGCTGTGTTGACAGGTTGCCACAAACGTGAGCCCTATCAAAAAGTGGTGGTGCTGACCAACTACGCGACGCCCGAGACTCGTAAGCGCGCCATGGCGCTGGGTGCCGACGCGATGTTTGATAAATCTAGCGAGCTTGAAGAGTTGCTGGCCTACTGCATCAAGCAGACAGAGGAGCACAAAAAATTTGAGGTCCAGGAGGCTGAGCGTGTGGCTATCGCAAAAGGCCGACCGGATCAAAAAGCGGCTGGTGCGTTGCTGACGATGCCGTCACAATAAAGGCATGCCCAAAGTTACTCTGCGCGACCAGCTAAACAAGCTGCCCACTTATCTGCACTTGTCAGACGTGCAGGGTCTGAGCCAGCTGGCCACGCAGGGCGTTCTGGGCGTGACCGGCCTGGCCGAGAGCGTGCACGGCAATGTGTACAAAATCGTGGCCGCGCCCTTTGGGCTGCTCGGTTCTCGCTTCGTAGACGCTTCGCCAGGCGCCAGCGGCGTGAAGTCCGGCGGCATCACCTCCCTCGTGTACGGCGGCGTCAAAGGCATCACACGGCTGGCGGGCGGTATCGTCAACTCCGCGCTAGCGAAAGCAGTGCCAGTTGTTACGCAGCGCTTCGGAAGGCCAGCATCCAGCCCCCAGCGTGAAGCTGTTTTGTCCGCCATCAATGGTGTGTTGGGCGATCAGCTTCGCGCCACGGCCAACCCGCTGACCATCACCATGGCCTTTCGCCATGAAGGTCAGCCGCTGCGGCTGGAAAAAGCGGCATTGGCGCTGCAGTTTCCGAACGCAACTGGCAAGTTGCTGGTGGTTTTGCATGGCCTGTGCATGAACGATTTGCAGTGGACCTCTTCTGGCAAAGACGGCGTCAAGTTCAACCATGCCGACGTGCTTGCCAAAGAGCTGGGTTACTCCCCGATTTACCTGCACTACAACACAGGGCTGCACACATCTACCAATGGCCAAGAGCTGGCGGAGCTGCTGGAACAACTGGTCAATGCGTGGCCGCAGCCAGTTGAAGATTTGACTCTCTTGGCGCACAGCATGGGCGGGCTGGTCAGCCGCAGCGCATGCAAATTTGCGGAGGCAGGCGTCGAGCAGGCCGGTATGGCGTGGCGCAAGCAGCTTAAAAACATCGTGTTTTTAGGCACACCGCACCACGGCGCACCGCTGGAGCGCATTGGCAACTGGATTGACACCACGCTGAGCAGCAATGCGGTGACCAAACCCTTCGCTGCGATTGGCCAAATCCGCAGCAGCGGCATCACCGATTTGCGTTATGGGCACGTGCTGGAATCAAGCTGGAAAATCAATGGTCTGGAAGTGGACCGGTTTGTACGCTCCCCTGATTCGCGTGAGCCGCTGCCGCTGCCTGCTGGCGTGAATTGCTTTGCTGTAGCGGCCACCACATCGAAAGAGCCCAGCGCCGCGAAAGATGCGCTGATTGGCGATGGCTTGGTGCCTCTCAAGAGCGCTCTCGGCCAGCACGATGAAGCGCAGCACGGCCTGACATTTGCACCAACCCAGCAACACGTGGTTTACGGCGCAAATCACCTTGACTTGCTCAAACAGCCGGCGTTGTCTGCGCAGGTGTTGCATTGGCTGGGAGAAGGTTGATAAACGTTTACACAGCTGAGCGGCTTGAAAAGGTGCGATGCAGCCTTAAATGTCACGATTGCAAACCTCTCCACCGCATAAAAAACCATGACAACTACTGCTTCTTCCAAAACCCTTTCCTTTCAAGCCGAAGTTGCCCAACTGCTCAAGCTGGTCACGCATTCTCTGTACTCAAACCCTGAGATTTTTTTGCGTGAGCTGGTGTCGAACGCATCGGATGCTTGCGACAAACTGCGTTTTGAATCGCTTAACAATGCCGCACTACTGGAAACCGATCCAGATTTAAAAGTGCGCATCAGTTTTGACAAAGCTGCCAAAACGCTCACCATTACCGACAACGGCATTGGTTTGTCGCAGCAAGAGGCGATTGAGAACCTGGGAACGATTGCCAAAAGCGGCACGCGCGACTTTGTTGCCAGCTTGTCAGGCGATCAGGCAAACGACTCCCAACTGATTGGCCAATTTGGGGTCGGGTTTTATTCAGGTTTTATCGTTGCCGACCGTATCACGGTTGAAAGCCGCCGTGCCGGCTTGCCAGCCAGCGAGGGCGTGCGTTGGGCCAGCGAAGGCACCGGTGAATTTGACGTTGCGCAAATCGAGCGTGCCGAGCGCGGCACCAGCATCACGCTGCATTTGAAAGAAGACGCACAAGACTACTTGAATGCCTACAAGCTCAAAGGTGTGATCAATAAGTATTCAGACCACATCTCGCTGCCCATCTTGATGGAAAAAGAAGAGTGGAAAGACGGCGAACTGATCTCCAGCACCGATCCCGAAGGCGGCAGGCAGCCTGGCGGAATGGCCAAAACCGGTGAATGGGAAACCGTTAACCAGGCAGCAGCGCTTTGGACGCGCGCCAAGAAAGACATCACGCAAGAGCAATACGACGAGTTTTACAAACAGATCAGCTACGACCAGCAAGCACCACTTGCCAGCACGCATAACAGGGTGGAAGGTTCAACCGAATACACGCAGCTGCTGTTCATCCCGAGCAAAGCGCCCATGGACATGTTCAATCGGGACAAAGCCGCTGGGGTCAAGCTGTACGTCAAGCGCGTGTTCATCATGGACGATGCGCAGGCACTGATGCCGACGTATCTGCGCTTTGTCAAAGGTGTGGTGGACTCCAGCGATTTGCCGTTGAACGTGTCACGCGAGTTGTTACAAGAAAGCCGCGCCGTGAAAGCGATTCGTGAAGGCTGCACGAAGCGCGTGCTGGGCATGATTGAAGACATGGCCAAGCACAACGCGTTGCCTGCTCCAGCGGCGGACGACGTGACGGATGCAGTAACGGACGTTGTGAGCGAAGACGACAAGGCACAAGTCGGCAAGTTCGACATGTTCTATGCAGAGTTTGGTGCGGTGCTCAAAGAAGGCCTGGGCGAAGACTTTGCCAACCGCGACCGCATTGCCAAGCTGCTGCGTTTTGCGTCCAGCACCACTGACACCGCGACGGTAGCTTTTGCCGATTACAAAGCCCGCATGAAGGACGGCCAGGACGCGATTTACTACATCACTGCCGACACGCTGGCTGCCGCTAAAAGCAGCCCGCAATTGGAAATTTTCCGCAAAAAAGGTATTGAAGTTTTGCTGATGGCCGACCGCGTAGACGAGTGGGCGCTGAACTACCTGCACGAGTTTGATGGCACGCCGTTGCAGTCCGTTGCCAAGGGTGCTGTTGACTTGGGCAAGCTGCAAGATGAAAGCGAAAAGAAAGCAGCAGAACTGGCACAAACCGAGTTCAAGCCAACGCTTGATAAATTGAAAGAAGCTTTGAGAGACAAAGCCAGCGACGTGCGCGCTACCAGCCGCCTGGTGGACTCGCCCGCCTGCCTGGTCGTGCAGGACGGTGACATGTCCACCCAACTCGCCCGTATGCTCAAGCAAGCAGGACAAGCTGTGCCCGAAGTCAAACCAATTCTTGAAGTCAATGCCGAACACCCGCTGGTTAAAAAGCTGGTGGACTCAAGCAACTTTGATGACCTGGCGAACATCATTTTTGACCAGGCTTTGCTGGCCGAAGGCGGCTTGCCGGCTGACCCGGCGGCCTATGTGAAGCGGGTAAATGCTTTGTTAGAAAAGTCTTGAGCTTTTGTTTTAATTTTTGCGTTCGATGACAAGTAAAACCTGCCGACTGGCAAGTTTTACTTGTCGAGCAAGGGCATTTCCAGGGTCATCACGGCTGGGCCGTCCCGGCTTGCAGACAGCGTAATCCGGCGGGCAGTTGCGGATTGCAAAATGAGGCCTTCTTCCACAACACTTCCCACCTTAAAAGTTAGTGCGGGCTTGTTGTCAATAGCGATCAAAGCGGCTTCTTTTCCCAGCGCGCCCGACACTACGCCCTTTAGTGCAAATCTGGTGCTGTTGCTTACAGGCGCAGCGCTTAGCGATGGTGCAGCGCCCAGAAGCCGCGCAAGGTTGGTCGCATCGATCGCCTCCGATTTAAAAAAGGGAGCAGCAGGAAGGTTACTTGACGAGCGCTGCGCATTGATTTGCAGAATCCAATAGGTTGCGCTTGCGACCACCAGTAGCCAAACGCAAAGTGTGGCGGTGTGTAAAACGAGTCGATGAGAAGTTGCGTCAGCCATCGCCGGATTATGATGGAAGCCGTTAAAATTTATCCAGAGTGCCCATGAAATCTCCCATGCTATTTGTTCGTCGATCTGTGCAGCGGGGCTTCACTTTAATTGAGCTGATGGTGGTGCTTGTCATCATCGGCGTGCTGGCAGCGTTGATCGTGCCCAACGTGCTTGACCGCGCGGACGATGCCCGCACGATGGCTGCGCGCACCGACGCCAACAACCTGATGCAGGCGCTCAAACTCTACAAGCTGGACAACCAGCGCTTGCCCACGCCGGAGCAAGGCCTCGCGGCACTGCTGACCAAGCCCACCAGCGGTCCTATTCCAGCGAACTGGAAACCTTACCTTGAAAAGCTGCCAAACGATCCGTGGAACCGGCCGTACCAATATCTGCTGCCCGGCATCAAAGGCGAGTTTGACGTGATGTCTTTCGGAGCCGACGGCGTTGCCGGGGGCGAAGGAAAAAACGCTGATATCGGTACGTGGCAGTAATGTGGTGACCAAGCTCAAAATATTTCCTTAGGCATGACCGCTGAGCCACTTCGCTCGATGCCTCGCAAGCAAGTGCGTGGCTTCACGCTGCTGGAGCTTCTGGTGGTAATGAGTATTGTTGCGGCGGTTTCTGCAGGCGTTGCGCTGGCTCTGCGTGATGGCAACCAGACGGCACTGGACCGCGATGCCCAGCGCCTCGCCGTGCTGCTGGAGTCGGGCAGGGCGCAGTCCAGGGCAACCGGCGTTGTTGTGCGCTGGCAGACCACCGAGACCGGGTTTGTGTTTGAGGGGTTGCGACCTGGCGCACTGCCAAGCCAGTGGCTCTCGGAGTCAACACGAACAGTTGGTGCAGCCAGCTTGCAACTCGGGCCCGATCCGATGATTGGCGCGCAAGAAGTTCAGTTGATTGATGCCAGCCAAAGCGGCAACCCGCAAGCCGCAACCGTTCGCATCGCCACCGATGGCCTGCGGCCATTCTCACTGCAGGCTAAAGGGGTTCCTTGATGGCTCGCGCTATGAAACACGCCGGCTTTACTTTGATCGAGGTGTTGGTCGCGCTCAGTATTGTGGCGGTAGCGCTCGCTGCGGGAACGCAAGCCATGCAAGCCCTGACCAACAACGCGACGCGCCAGTCTGATGTGCTTCTTGCACAGCTCTGCGCTGAAAATGAAATGGTCAAAATTCGGCTTTCGCGCCAGTTGCCCAGCGTCGGCGACAGCACTGTTTCCTGCGAACAGACGGGACGCGTATTGCAAGTGCTGGTGTCTGTGCGGCCCACGCCCAACCCCTTGTTCAGGCGGGTAGACACCAAAGTGAACGACGCGAACGTGCCGATTTTGCAGTTGTCGACGGTTGTCACTCAGTATTAGTATGAATATGCGAGTTATCACGCGCCTGAAGTGCAAACGGGGGGCACACCATCGCGGCTTCACTTTGATTGAGTTGCTGGTGGCGCTGTCAGTGATGGCTGTTTTGGCGCTGCTCAGCTGGCGCTCGATTGACGGCATGGCCAGGGCGCAGGCGCAAGTCAGTGCCCGCTCTGATGAGTCGCTGACGTTGCACGCGAGTCTGGCGCAATTCAAGTTTGACCTGGACGCCATCACGCAAACGCCAGGCGTGAACAGCCTGGACTGGGATGGGCGCGTGCTGCGGATGACCCGGCTGGCATCGACGCCAGGCGATGGTTTGCAGGTTGTGGCCTGGACGCGCCGCTTTGACGACGGCGGCCAGTGGCTGCGCTGGCAGTCTCCTGTAAGCCGTGTATTTAGCGACTGGCGCCAGTCGTGGGAGCAGGCGGCTGGTTGGGCCCAAAACGCCAGTGCTGCGGCTAAAAAGCGCGAGACTTTTCTGGTCCCGCTCAGTGATTGGCAGATTTTTTACTTTCGCAACAATGCATGGAGCAACCCACTTTCCAGCGACGGCGCCGCATCGGCTCAAGGCGTGCAAAGCCCGGCTGCACAAGTGGCCGTACCAGACGGGATCCGCATCATTTTGACGTTGCCACCAGGCCAGGGTTTTGCCGGTAAGCTGACACTTGACTGGGTGCGCCCCACGCTGGGAAGTGACCAGCAATGAGCTGTTGCAAAAACAATCCTGCGATGCTGGCGACCACACTTTCTGTGCGTCAGCAAACCGGCGCTGCGCTGCTTTCGGCCATGCTGACGGTGACATTGGTGGCCACCTTTGCATCAGCGGCACTTTGGCAGCAGTTTCGCAGCCTCGAGGTTGAGACCGCTGAACGCGGGCGGTTGCAATCGGCGTTGATCTTGACCGGAGCGCTTGATTGGGCGAGACTGATTTTGCGTGAAGACGGCCGCAGTGCAGGTGCCGATCATTTGGCCGAGCCATGGGCCGTACCCCTTGAAGAGGCGAGGTTATCGACTTTTTTGGCCGTTGATGGTGTGGCACCTGACGCCGACCGCGATGCTTTTTTGTCGGGCACCATCACCGACATGCAAGGCCGACTGAATGTTGCAAACTTGTTGGACGGCGCAAACAAATCGGAAATCGGCCTGGCCAGCTTTCAGAAGCTTTTTGAGCTGCTTGATCTGCCGCCGCAAGCGCTGGCCACCCTGGCTGACAACTATCAGGCGGCAGCTAAAAGAGCGTACCAGCCGCCCAACCCCGCTAGCGGCGCTTCGGCCCCTGCGGGTAATCCGGATACACCTGACTTTTTATCGCCGCAGCGCTCTGACCAGCTTGCATGGCTGGGGCTGGATGCACAGACGCTGGCAACACTTGAGCCACACATCAGCGTGCTGCCAGCCCGCACACCCGTCAACTTGAACACCGCCAGCGCGCTGGTGATTACTGCCAGCACGCCAGGGCTTGACTTGGCGGGCGCTGAAAAACTGGTCGCAGCGCGCTCGCGCAAGCATTTCACCACCCTGGCCGAGGCAAATCAGAGCCTGGGAAACGCGGCGGTGAGTTTTATCGAAGGCCAGCACAGCGTAGCCACCCGCTTTTTTGAGGTGCGCGGTCAGTTGCGACTTGACCAGCTTTCGGTGTTTGAGCGCTCACTGGTGCAGCGCGATGGCCGAAATGTCCGAACTTTGTGGCGCGCACGCGGTGCACTCAGCGAAGCGGCACCAGCAGCTGGCCCCACTTCAGCCGGTACGCCCAGGCCATGAGGCTTTTCATTCAAACTGAAATTGGAACTAACTGGCCGCTACGGGGTTTCACAGTCTGGTCAAGATGCCCCCCTACAATGGCCAAGAATCAAGAATCAAGGATGAAGAATTAAGGTGGTGGGTACTCTCGTTGTTTGTTTACCGTCGGTTGCCGCGGGCTTGTCGGTCACTTATTCCTACGTCCGTTCGGATGGCAGTTCGCTGCCGCTTCGGCAGGCCAGTGAACAAAACCAGGCCAGTGCGACCGCGGCTTTGCTTCCCCCGCCAGAGCGGGGAACAGAGCTGGTGGCTGTGGTCCCTGCGGCAGCGCTGTCCTGGCATGCGGTGGACCTGCCCTACGGATTGAGCGCTACCTCCCCGCGTTTACGTGTCGTGCTCGGCGGTTTGCTGGAAGATCGACTGCTGGACGATATTGACAACGTGCATTTCGCTTTAGCACCGCAAATGCGTACTGCTCCAAGCGGCCAAACCTGGGTTGCTGCTTGCGACAAGGCTTGGCTGCAAGGCCACTTGCAGGCGCTCGAATCGGCGCAGCGGCCTGTCGCTCGAGTGGTGCCCGAGTTTGCCCCCGATCTCGAGCCATTGCAGCTTCACGCGGTTGGCGATATGGAGTCGGCGTTTTGGGTCATCACGGGTGCGCCAGTCGGCGGCTTGATGCGCTTGCCATTCTCAAGTGCCGCGCTTTCGGTGGTGCCCAAGCCGGCTGAGGGTGACACATGGACTGCTTTTGCCGAGCCGGCACTGGCAGCGCTTTGCGAGCAGATGCTTCAGTCAAAAGTTAATCTCGTGACCAAGCCGCAGCGCTGGCTGGATGCCGCCAGATCGCCGTGGGACTTGGCGCAGTTTGAATTGGCGCGCAACGCAAGATCGCGCACCGTTAAAAAAATGACTGGCTGGTTAAGTGACGTGCTGCGTACGCCGCACTGGCGGCCTGTGCGTTGGGGTGTTGCTGCGTTGCTGCTGGCAAATTTGGTGGGCTTGAACGCCTGGGCGTGGCAGCAAAGGTCCAGTCTGGCCGCCACGCGCTCTGCGGTGCAAAGCACGTTGACACAAACCTTTCCGGGCGTCAAGGTGGTGGTGGATGCGCCCTTGCAGATGCAGCGCGAGGTCAGCAGTTTGCGCCAGGCCAGCGGCGCTGTTTCAAGCAGCGATCTGGAAGCGATGCTGGCTGCGTTGGGCACAGCAACTCCGGCGGGGCGAAGTTTGACCAGCATCGACTTTGCAGCTGGCGAGTTGCGCGTCAAGGGCCTGTGGAGCGGCCTGCAAAGCGACCCCCAAGAAGTTGGGGTGATCTCCAGCCAGCTCAAGGCGAAGGGCTATGTGGCCCAGATTGATGGCGACATGTTTGTCGTCAAGCCAGACCCACAGGCAGCACCATAAATGGCGACATCATTAAATACGTCAAAAAACGCGCCACAACGCTTGGCGCAGCGCTGGCAAGCACTTGCGCCGCGTGAGCAAACGCTGATTGGCTCTGCAGCGGCGGTGGTGGCTTTTGCACTGGTGTGGTGGGTGGCTGTTGCGCCTGCGCTGAGCGTGCTGAGAACTGCCAATGCGCAGCGTTCTACGCTCGATGCGCAGCTGCAGCAAATGCAAACATTGCAAGCGCAGGCAAAAGCGTTGCAAGGGCAACCCAAACTGACTGCGCAAGACTCAGCTCGGGCACTTGAGGCATCTGTGAAGCAGCGCTTTGGTAGCGCGGGGCAGTTGTCGATAGCCGGCTCACAAGCAACTCTGACATTAAAAAATGCGCCTGCCGATGCACTGGCGCAGTGGCTTGGTCAGGCCAGAACGGTCGCCAAAGCCGTGCCGAGTCAGTCCCGGCTTCGCCTTAGTACCAGCAGCCCTGGAGCCTGGGACGGCACGCTGGTTTTGTCACTGCCCGCACAGCCGTAGTGGGCCGGATCCCGCCAGATTTAACCTGATGCCTTTTCAAGCCCGCTCCAGTCGCCACCGCATTCAACCCGCGCCGTGGGGGTACGCGCTGTCTGGCAGCTTGCTGGGGCTGATCCTCGCGCTGGTTTTTTTTGCGCCAGCGTCCTGGTTGGGCGTCGGCTTGTCCGCCGCGTCACAAGGCCGTTTGCAGCTGGTTGACGAGCGCGGTACGGTGTGGACCGGCTCGGCCAGGCTGGTGCTGACAGGCGGCAGTGGCAGCCGGGACAGTGCTGCACTGCCGGGTCGATTGAATTGGAAACTTCGGCCAGTCTGGGCCGGCGTAAAACTGCACTTGAACGCCCCGTGCTGCACGCCCGAGCCCTTGCAGGCGCGGGTGCGGATTGGCTGGGCTACGCAGGATGTTGAGTTGACCAACGCCACTTCCACTTGGCCCGCCGCCATTTTGGCGGGGCTGGGGACGCCTTGGAATACGGTGCAGGCAGAAGGCCGCCTGGAGTTGACGACCCAAGCCTTGGCGGTTAAAAGGTTTGAAGGGCGCGTGTCTTTGGCTGGCAGCGCGCAGCTGCGTGCGCTGGATGTGTCATCGCGTCTGTCGACTACTCGCCCCATCGGCAGCTACCAGTTGATGTTGAGCGGAGCAGGTACGCCGACGCTGGCACTGAGCACTTTGTCGGGTACCCTCAAGCTGAGTGGTAACGGCAGCTGGGTGGGTTCGCGGTTGCGGTTTTCTGGCGTTGCCAGCGTTGAGCCTGAGCTGGTTGGCGCGTTCACGAATTTGTTAAATATTATTGGCCGCCGTCAGGGTGTTCAATCCATCATCACTTTGGGCTAAAACCTATGCCACACCAATTTCTAACGTCAGCCGGGGCGCCCTGCGCCGACGCAACCCCGCCAGGCAAGACAACTCCGAAGAAGCGTTTTGCTATTTTATTAATAGCTGTTTGCACCCATATTTATTGTGCTAGCGGCCATTTGTATGCGCAAACGGTCACTGTTACGCCCCCTGCGCCAGTCCCGATGCCCGCGCAACTACCGCCACCTGTTGCCCTGCCTTCGTTTACATCACCGCCTGCTGCAACAAGCGCGCCAGCTGCAGCCAGAGCCACGCCAAACACAGCGGGTGCGCCGAACGCGACGCAGTCCCGCGCAGGCGGCCCGGTGAGTCTGAATTTTCAAGCCGCAGAAATTGACGCCGTGGCCCGCACCATGGCCGTCATTACCGGGCGCAATGTGGTGGTCGACCCGCGCGTCAAGGGCGTGATGTCCCTTAGCACCACCTCGGCCGTGTCGCCCGCCCAAGCGCTCAGGTTGTTTTCGCTTCAACTGCGCACGCAGGGCTTTGCGCTGGTCGAGTCGTCGGGCCTGTATCTGGTTGTTCCAGAGGCCGACGCGAAACTGCAAAGCGGCTCGGTCTCTGTGGGCGCGGTAAAAAGCGGCGGTGGACAAATCCAGACGCAAATCTTCAAGCTCAACCACGAAACCGCCAACAACTTGGTGCCCGTGCTGCGCCCGTTGATCAGCCCAAACAACACGATCAACGTCAACCCTGGCAACAACTCACTCATCATCACCGACTACGCCGACAACTTGCAGCGTATTGGCACCATCATTGCGTCGCTTGATATGCCAAACGCCACGGGCGTCGAGATCATTCGTCTGCAGCACTCCATCGCTACGGACATGGCTCCGCTGGTAGCGCGGCTGATCGACTCTGGCGTGGCGGGTGGCGCAGCCGCCGGGCAGGCAGACACAGCTTTCAGAACCACCTTGCTGGCCGAGCCACGCAGCAACTCACTGATTTTGCGTGCCGCCAATCCGGCGCGGCTGGCGCTGGTCAGAACACTGGTTGAAAAGCTCGACCAAGGCTCTTTCAATGCGCAAGCCGCAGGTAAAGACTCGGCCAGCGGGAATATTTACGTGGTCTATCTGAAAAACGCTGACGCAACCAAGCTGGCGGCGACGCTGCGCGCTGCACTGGCGGCCAATACGCTGGGCGGAGGCGGCACCAGCGCAGGCATCAGTGTTGCCGCGCCTTCAGCGGGTGGGGCTGCAGGTGGCGCAAGCGTTGCAGCAACCGCTGCTTTGACCAGTGCCCAGCCATCGACCGGGGGGCAAATTCAGGCGGACCCCGCCACCAATTCACTCATCATTACCGCGCCCGAGCCGCAGTACCGCCAGTTGCGCTCGGTTATTGACAAGCTCGATGCTCGGCGCGCCCAGGTGTTTGTTGAAAGCCTGATAGCTGAAGTCAATGCCGACAAGGCGGCCGAGTTTGGTATCCAGTTTCAAGGTGCTCTGGGCAAAAAGGGGGACGGCGCCATTGGCCTGCTGGGCACCAACTTCAATATTGGCGGCACCAACATCATTAGCCTGGCCACAGGCGCCGCAAAGGGCGCCATTGCCCCTTCCGCGGGTGGTAACTTTGGCGTGGCATCACGCCAAAGCAACGGCGTTTATGTGCTGGGTTTTCTGGCACGGTTTTTAGAAAGCAGCGGTGAGGGCAACGTGCTGTCAACTCCCAATTTGCTGACGCTGGACAACGAAGAAGCGCGCATTGTGGTGGGCCGCAACGTGCCTTTTGTCACTGGCCAGTTCACCAGCAACAACTCGAACTCTGGTTCGGTCAATCCGTTTCAAACGATTGAGCGCAAGGACGTTGGCTTGACCCTGCGCGTCAAGCCGCAAATCAGTGAAGACGGCAGCGTTAAATTGCAAGTGTTCCAGGAAGTTAGCAGTGTTGACCCGGCCACCGTTAATTCACCTAACGGCCCGACCACCAACAAGCGCTCGATTGAGTCAAACGTGGTGGTGGAAGACGGTGCCATTGTGGTGCTGGGTGGGTTGCTGACAGATGAATATTCAGGCGGGGCGGAAAAGGTGCCGTTCCTGGGCGATGTGCCGCTGTTCGGAAACCTGTTCAAAGGCGAAGCCCGTTCGCGTAAAAAATCAAACCTGATGGTGTTTTTGCGGCCCGTGGTGGTGCGTGACGCTTCATCGACCGAGAGTTTGTCGCAAGACCGCTACGACTACATGCGAAGCGCGCAGCAATTTGGGCAGCCAAAGCCAAACCTCATGGTGCCGATCAACGAGGCCCCCGTACTGCCGGCGCTGCCCGAATCAAAGCGCGAATCAATTGTGCCGAACCCGCTGCAACCCACGCCTGTGGCCAAGTAAGCACCATGCGCTACCCGCTCCCCTACGCGTTTGCCAGAAGCAACGCGTTGCTGATTGAAGACAACGGAGCATCGCGCACGCTGTGGCACAGCGTCAACCCCAATGGCAATGCGCTGGGCGAAGTGATGCGCAAATATGCAGCCACCGGGAGCCCGCTCCAACTACAAAGCCTGGACGCAAACGCATTGGCGCAGCGCATCAGCGCGGCGTATGCCGAAGGTGAGTCCAGCGCGGCTGCAGTGGTTAGTGAGGTCGAGTCCGATGCCGACCTCTCGCGCATCATGCAAGAGTTGCCCGCCATTGCCGACTTGCTCGACACGTCTGACGACGCGCCAATTATTCGCATGCTGAACGCGCTGCTCACACAGGCGGCGCGGGACGGCGCCAGTGACATTCACATCGAGCCTTACGAGCGCCATTCGAGTGTGCGGTTTAGGGTAGACGGCACGCTGCGCGAGGTGGTGCAGCCCAACCGGGCGCTGCATGCCGCGCTGATTTCGCGGCTCAAGATCATGGCCGATCTGGATATTTCAGAAAAGCGCCTGCCGCAAGATGGCCGCATCAGTTTGCGCATTGGCACCCGCGCAGTCGATGTGCGCGTGAGCACATTGCCCAGCGCGCATGGAGAGCGCGCTGTGCTGCGCCTGCTGGACAAAAGCGGAACCAATTTAAGCCTTGAGTCCGTTGGCATGCAGGGCGACGTGCTCGCCCGCCTGGCGCAACTCATCGCGCAGCCGCACGGCATTATTTTGGTGACGGGCCCCACTGGTTCGGGCAAAACCACCACGCTGTATGCGGCCTTGCAGCGCCTCGATGCAGCCGCCGGCAACATCATGACAGTGGAAGACCCGATTGAATACGAGCTGGCGGGCATCGGCCAAACGCAGGTCAACCCCAAGATTGATCTCACCTTTGCCAAAGCACTGCGCGCCATTTTGCGGCAAGACCCAGACGCCATCATGATTGGAGAGATTCGTGATTTTGAAACTGCGCAAATTGCCATTCAGGCATCGCTGACTGGCCATTTGGTGCTGGCCACGCTGCACACCAATGATGCCGCCAGCGCAGTAACGCGGTTGACCGACATGGGTGTTGAGCCGTTTTTGCTCAGCTCGTCGCTGTTGGGTGTGCTGGCGCAGCGGCTGGTGCGCAAACTGTGCACCGCGTGCGGCGGCGCGGGCTGCGCAGAGTGCGGGCATACCGGCTACCAGGGGCGCACGGGCGTGTTTGAACTCATGGTGGCGGACGACGCCATACGCGCCCAAATTCATGGTCGCGCTGCTGAGGCGGATATTCGCAACGCAGCGCTTGCGTCCGGCATGACGCTGATGCGTGAAGACGGTGAGCGCCTGGTGGCCAGTGGCGTCACCTCGCGTGAAGAGCTGCTGCGCGTAACGCGTGACTGATCGTTTTTCCTGTAGCCCATGCCCGCCTATCAATTTGAAGCCATGCAGAGCGACGGCAAAGTCCGCAAGGGCGTGCTGGAGGCCGACACCGCAAAATCCGCCCGGGCCGCGCTGCGATTGCAGGCGCTGGTGCCGCTGGCGGTTATTGCGCTGAGTGGTGTTGAAAGCGTCGGCGTCAAAAAATCACTGCTGCAAACTGATTTGTTCGGTGGCCGGGTCTTTAATGCCACGCGCCTGGCCATCTGGACGCGCCAACTCTCCGGTCTGGTGGCCGCGGGCTTGCCGCTCGAGCGCGCGCTGACTGCACTGGCCGACGAGGCCGAGGAAGAAAAGCAGCGCAACCTCGTGGCCGCGTTACGCGCTGAGGTCAATGCCGGCAGCGGATTTGCGCGGGCACTGTCGCAACATCCGCGCGAGTTCAGCAGCATCTATCAAGCTGTTATCGGCGCGGGCGAGCAAAGCGGCAACCTGGCCGGTGTGCTGGAGCGCCTGGCTGACGACCTGGAAGAGCGCCTGGCGCTCAAATCAAAACTCATTGCCGCAACGCTGTACCCGGCCATCGTCACGCTGGTGGCCATCGTCATTGTGATGTTTTTGGTGGGCTACGTTGTGCCCCAAGTGGCCAGCGTGTTTGCAGGCACCAAACGCGCGTTGCCGTTTTTAACGGTGGCCATGTTGGCCATCAGCGGTGTGGTGCGCAGCTATGGGTTGATAGTACTATTTGCTATTATTTTAGGAGCTGTTGGCGCCCGTATCGCTTTGCGAAAAGAGTCTTTTCGCGAAAAGTTTGATGCGTCTACATTAAACGTGCCGCTGGTCGGCCGCCTGGTGCGTGACTACAACGCTGCGCGCTTCGTGGGTACGCTGGCCATGCTGTCGAGCTCTGGTGTGCCGATCCTCAAGGCCGTTCAGGCTGCGGCTGAAACGCTGTCGAATCGTGCCATGCGGGTGGATGCTCTGGATGCACTGGTGCTGGTGCGCGAAGGCGCGCCGCTGGCATCCGCACTGGGTCAAAAAAAGCGCTTTCCGGGGTTGGTCAGCATGTTTGCGCGGCTGGGTGAGCAAACCGGCCAGCTGCCCGTTATGTTGCAACGCGCGGCAGTGCAGTTGTCCAACGAAGTGCAGCGCCGCGCGATGGGGCTAGCCACTATTTTGGAGCCGCTGCTGATTGTGGCGATGGGGTTCGTCGTGATGCTGATTGTGCTGGCGGTACTGTTGCCAATTATTCAGCTCAACCAGTTTGTGAAGTAAGCGACTGTGCGCGGTACGCGGTTTATTGGCCGTTAATTACGGTTTAAAATTGGCTGCAGGACAATGAGTACGGGCGCAAGCAGCTATAAATACTATAGCTGCTTGCGCTTGATTTATGCCACCAGTGGCGTCTCTTGCATGGCCTCGGTCTGCTCTTCCAGCATATCGACTTGGCCTTTCCAGTAATCGCTTGAGCCGAACCACGGGAAGTTGATCGGAAAAATCGGATCGTGCCAGCGCTGAGCCAGCCAGGCGCTGTAGTGAATCAAGCGCAATGTGCGCAGCGGCTCAATCAGGGCGAGTTCTCGCCTGTCAAATTCACGAAACTCTTCGTAGCCATCGACCAGCGCGCCAAGCTGCTGCAGGCACTGTGGGCGGTCACCTGCCAGCAGCATCCACAGGTCTTGTACGGCAGGACCACTCCTAGCGTCGTCCAGGTCTACAAAGTGCGGGCCCGCAGCAGGTAAGCCTTCAGGAGTCCACAAAATATTGCCGGGGTGACAGTCGCCGTGCAGCCGGATGTTTTTGATGTCGCCTACGCTTTCAAACACAGCGGTGGCAGTTTGCATGGCAACGTCGAACGCTTTGAGCCAGCGTGATTCCATGTCCAGTGGCAGGTATTTGCCTGCCAGCAACACCTCGCGCGATGCGTAGCCGAAGGTTTGTAAATCAAGCGCTGGGCGATGCGCAAAAGGCTTGGCGCTGCCCACGGTGTGAATCCTCGCCAAGAACCTGCCAATCCATTCAAGCACTTCAAAGTTCTCAAGCTCAGGCCGCCTGCCCCCCCGACTGGGCGACACGCTGAAGGCAAAGCCCTTGAAGTGGTGCAGTGTGTGGCTGTGCAATTGAAGTGCGCCGACCACGGGGACTTCAGCGGCCATCAACTCGTTGGCAAAACCGTGCTCCTCCATGATTTGCGCGTCAGTCCAGCGCTCAGGCCGGTAAAACTTGGCGACGACCACATCGCCTGCGGCACTGGCTTTGCCGACGCTGTTTTCCAAGTGAATTTGGTAAACCCGGTTTTCGTAACTTGACAGCGCCATCAAGCGGCCGTCGCCTGCCAAGCCCACACTGGCAAGCGCGTCCAGCACCACATCGGGCGTCAGCGTCTCGTAGGCGTGAACGGGTGGCTGGGTTTCGTTTCTTGAAGTCATGCACTGATTGTCGCGGCCAGCGCAGCGGTCAATAAAATGCTATGAAATCAGGAGCTGCTTGAGCCCGTATTCATTGGGTTGGAGGCTTAAAACATACCTGAAAATACGCATAAAACCTCTCAAAATGCCAAAACATGACCGATTCGCGGGTTGTTGCTTCCATTGAGAACTTCCAGGTAAACCGCTTCAAATGCGGCTGTACCGCTGTGTTGCTGGGCTACCAGCCACGGCGCGTCGGCTTGGGTTGCTCGGTTGATAAAGGCCTGCCAGGCCGCTACCATTTTTAATCGCAGCTCGGCTGGACCCCAGTCGCTGCTGCGTTTTTTGATTTGCGCAGGTGCAAAAAACAAGGTTGCGCGCACACCCGGCAAGTCTTTGCCGGCACCTTTGGCACCCAATTGTTCAACGTGCGTACCGCCAATCGAGCAGCTGTATTTGAGGTTGGCAAAACGACTGTGAATGCTGCGCCTCAAGTCGGCGTTGCCCGCAAAGTCAACGTAAATGCACGCCGCGTCATTTGCGATCTGGTCAAGCTGGTCGTACGTCAACACGCGGTGGTAGCAGCCCAGGCTTTCGCAAAACGCCAGATTGCCTTTAGAGGTCAAGCCAACAACCTCAATCCCGCTGCGCTGCGCCAGTTGAAAGGCCGTGCCATAAGCTGTTTTGCTGGACGCACTGGACAGCAGCAGGGTTGTCGCGCCGAAAAACAGGTTGTCTGCCAGAAAATCATCAATCAAAAAAGAGGTGATAAACAGCGGCCGGAGCAGAGCCTGAATGTCCTCATTGTTTGCGTTGTACAGCGGGTCGGTGCGGCTAAAAACATACTGGTTGTAGACCGGGTGCAGCTCTGCACGGTGCGGCGCTGCATCGTAAAACCCGTGGTCATTGGCCCTAGCGGGTTGCAGCGTGACATGGCTGGCCATCGGGTAATAACCATACAGACGTTCGCCGATGGCGACGCCATCGCAGCGCGATTCGCACACATCCGCAAAACCCCAGACTGGAATGTTGCCCCAAGCCGCATCCAGGGTGGGGAAAAACTTCCAGTAATTCATGGCATCACCAAACGCGGCGTAGGTGATGTTGTTGGCAGTGAATGCAAAGCGCTGGATTGCCAAGCGAACTTCGCCGTTCTGAAGCGAGGCGAGCGCAGTGTTTGTCAAGCGTGTTTGGTGCAGGTCGGTTTTTAAAACCTGAAAGTTTTGCTGTGTCATGACTTTAGATTACTGACAAGCACCGCGATGTGCAAGCGGCAATTTACACGTTGGTGACACTTGCCACCATCGCGAGAACTTCTAGAAACTCAGATTTTCGGGATGAAGTGTTAGGCGGACGGAGCACAGCACACCGGAACGTACTTTGGTACGTGAGGATTGCGAGCACCGCCCAACGACACAATTCGCCCGAAAAATGAATTTATTGAAGTTCTCTTAAACGACGGTCAGCGTCACATCAATGTTGCCGCGTGTGGCGTTGGAGTACGGGCACACCTTGTGGGTTTTTTCAACCAGCGCCTCAGCAGCAGCTTTGTCCATGCCAGGCAGGCTGATTTTCAGTTCAACTGCGATGTTGAAGCCTTCAGGCGCTGCGCCTGCGCCAAACGGGCCAATGCCGACTGCGCCTTCAACCTTGGTATCTGCCGGGATGGTGATTTTCTCCATGCCGCCAACAAACTTCATTGCGCCCAAAAAGCATGCCGAATAGCCCGCTGCAAACAGTTGCTCGGGGTTGACGCCGCCGCCTGCGCCACCCATTTCCTTGGGCGTGCTCAGCTTGACATTCAGCAGGCTGTCATCAGACGCTGCGTGACCGTCGCGGCCGCCAGTAGCGCTGGCGTGGGCGGTGTAAACAATTTTTGATGGTTTGGTCATGGTGTTTCCTTCTGGGGTGAAATGCCTCGGAATTGAGGCGAGCTAAAAAAATACAGATAAAAGTCAGGCCACCAGTCGCTCGCGCAAAGCTTGCACCTGGCTGGTCAATGCCATCAGCTCGGGAATGGAGCACTGGCTGGCGCTCAAAATGCAGCCAGGGATTCTGGCTGCACGTGTTTTGAGCTTGCGGCCAGAAGATGTCAGTGTGATGTACACCCGGCGCTCGTCTTCCACATCACGAATGCGGCTGATATGGCCAGACGCTTCCAGCCGCTTGAGCAGTGGCGTCAGCGTTCCTGAGTCAAGGTAAAGCCGCTCGCCCAGTTGCGACACCATCAGGCCGTCACGCTCCCACAGCACCAGCATGGCCAAATACTGCGGGTAGGTCAGACCCAGTTCGTCAAGCAGCGGCTTGTACGCCTTGGTCATGGCCAGCGATGTGCTGTACAGCGCAAAGCACAACTGGTTGTCCAGTTGCAGCATGGGCTCAGGTGTGGTGATGTGTTTGCTCGACATGGTGTATGAGTACGGCAAGTATACAACGCAATTAAATTGTGTGCAATTTAATACGGAGTTTGAGTGGATGCAACGATCAACCCGTGCCGCTAAACTGCACACCCATGCAAAAACAAGCTAAAAACCTGCCGCAAGTCATTGAAGAGCTGCGCCCCGGCCAGTCCATTGAGCTGCTCAAAGAACTGCACATCCTGACGCGCGAAGGCAAGCTGAACCAGGACACGCGCCGCAAGCTCAAGCAGGTTTACCACCTTTACCAGTTCATTGAGCCACTGCTCAATGATGCCTTGAAGAGCGATACAGCCTTCACACTGGCTGACCACGGTGCGGGCAAGTCATACCTGGGCTTTATTTTGTATGACCTGTTTTTTAATGTTGCGCACGCAGGGCAGCCACTGGGTGGTCATGTTTACGGCATTGAAACCCGCCCCGAGCTGGTTGAAAAATCTCGCGCACTGGCGACACGCCTGGGCTTTGAACGCATGTCGTTTTTAAACCTGTCCGTCAAAGAATCTACCGCATCAACTGACCTGCCAAGCCGCATCGACATCGTGACCGCGCTGCACGCTTGCGACACCGCCACCGACGACGCGATAGCTTTCGGTCTGGCCAAGCAGGCTCAGCACATGGTGTTGGTGCCGTGCTGCCAGGCTGAAGTGGCAGGGGTATTGAGAAAAAGCAGAGTCTTGAACCTGACCAAAACACCGCTGGCCGAGTTATGGCGGCACCCACTGCACACACGTGAGTTTGGCAGCCAGATCACCAACGTGCTGCGTTGCCTGCAGCTAGAGGCCAACGGTTACACCGTGACAGTGACGGAGCTGGTGGGCTGGGAGCATTCGATGAAGAACGAATTGATTTTGGCCAGCCAGCCTGCTGTGCCCAATATGACTAAAACCAAAGCTGCGCAGGTGCGTTTGCAGCAGGTGCTGGATGAACTGGGGTTGGCAGAACTCGCGCAACGCTTTGCTGTGCAATCAAATTGACGCTACATAATTAATAGCTGATTACACCCGAATCTATTGGGCTTCAGGCCATTTCAGACATCAACTGCTGAACCTCTTGCGCGTCAAAGCCAACGCCACCCAAAACCCGACAACCGAATAAATCACCAGCACCGCCAAATGCTGTAGACCGTCCGCAGGCCATTGCCCCAAAAACAGGGGGCGAATCAGCTCAACCGCCGCCGTTAATGGCAGCCAGTCTGAGATCACGCGCAATACGACTGGCAACTGCTCACGCGGAAAGAACACACCGCTCAAAAACATCGTTGGCGTTAAAAACAGCGTGAAGTAATAGGTGAAAAAATCGTAACCCTTGGCCAGCGCGTTGAAGATCAGCGCAATGCATGAAAACGTGATGCCCACCAACGCCAACAGCGGTAAAGCCAATAGCAACATGGGGCTGTGGCTGATGTTCAAGACCAGCATGACAGCCAATATCACCACACTGGTAAACAACGCCTTGAAAGCTGCCCACAGCATTTCGGCAAATACGACATC
>ENA-OFCX01000393-OFCX01000393.1-metagenomes-genome-assembly--contig:-NODE-393-length-23491-cov-7.822538_pt1 | contig 23491 bp, 21 predicted proteins | sample MGYA00153384_OFCX01 | MGnify analysis MGYA00153384
GGGCATGGGAGCGCACGGTGAGCCAGGCGCCGCCCGCGCCCGGTGCGCATGCCGCGCATGCCGCGCAAGCCACGCATGCCGCAACCCTGGTGATGCCACCGCGCCTGCCGCCAGCGCCAGCCCCAGCGCCAGCGGTGCCAGTCGCGATGGCGCCGCCGCCGCCCGCGTCGCGTCCATTGCCCGCCGTGCCCGCTTCGGTGGTGGGCAACTCGCAGGCGGTGCGATCGGTTCGCGTGCCCGCGTTGTTGGGGCTGGCGGTGGTGGTCCTGGTGGGTGTTGCCGCAGCGTTCGGGCTGCGCTCCGGCTCGCTGCTGGCGCCTGATCTTGCCGCGTCTGCTGCCGCACTGGCCGCATCTGCAGCCAAGGCGCCGTTGGTGGCGGCATCGCCGACCGACATCGCGCCCGCAGCGCCTGAAAGCGCATCGGCGGCGACCGTTCCAGCGGTAGCGGCAACGGCAACGGCTCTCCTTGCCAATTCATCGCCCGCCGAGAAAAGGGCGGCACCAGCGCGAGCGCCTGCGTCATCCACCGCCGCGGCGGCTGGCCGGTCTGCAGCGTCGTTGGTGCCGGCCACGCCAGCAAATTCGGCTGTGCCGTCCGACGCGCTTGCGGCCGGGCGGATCAAGAGTGGAGCGGGGCTTAATGCTGCGGATCTGGCAGTGATCGACGCGGCATCGGGCGAGCTTCGCGCCATCGCCGACCGTCAGAGCGAGACGATCGACCGTATTGGCGCGCGCCTGCGTTAAGCGAGTGCGCCTGCGCTAGGCGAGCGCGGCGGCGCGCGCCGCCCGCCAGTCGGCGGCGTCGATCCGCCAGATCAAGGCCGGGTTGAGGTCGGGGCCGAACCGCGTGTCCTTGAAGTCGAGGTCGGCGCGGCGGGCCATGCCGAGGCGGTGCATCAATCCCTGGCTCGCCACATTGTCGGGTACGGTCATGGCGATGACATGCGGCGCTGCGAAGCGGGCGAACGCGAGGTCGAGACTGGCGATCGCGGCTTCCTTGGCGATGCCCTTCCCCCACGCCGATTCGCGCAGTCGCCAGCCGATTTCGTACTGACCGGTGAGGTCTCCCGCGCCCGGCGCATTGACCCGCTTGATCCCGCAAAAGCCCTGGATTTCGCCGGTCGCCTTGTCCTCGATGATCCAGAAGGTATGGCCGTGATCGCGCTGGAATCCGAGCATCCGCTGATGCGCGGCGCCCCATTGCCCGGGGCTTTGCACGCCGCCGAGATAGCGCATCACCGCTGGCGTATTCATGATGGCGTAGAAGGCGTCGCGGTCATCGTCGCGCCATTCGCGCAAATGAAGCCGGTCGGTGGTGGCGACAAGGTCGGTCATCGCCCTCTCCTGCCGTCGGTTCACACCGCGATCAAGAGCCCCATTTGATCAACGGCAGGATGGTCGAATGATCGTCGGTCCAGCCGGCAAAGCCCGGCCTGGGATGGAGCGGGCGCCAGTGGCTAGGTCCGCTCGCGCGGTTCAATGCCGCGATGGTCGCCGGCGAGGGTGACAGCGCGACCCACAAGGACGCACCGGCATTGTCGCGCTGCTCGGCCGGGGTCGGATAATAGAGCCGGGTCTGCGCGGTCCAGCCCCACCCCGTAGCCGCGCCGATCACCGGGGTCAGATCGAGGTAGCGGTTGGAGATGTGGACCATCAACAGCCCGTCGGGGCGCAGGTGGCGGCGGTATCCGGCGAACGCCTCGCGGGTCAGCAAATGCATCGGCACCGAATCCGACGAGAAAGCGTCGATCACGAGCACGTCGGCGCTGTGGTCAGGCTCGCGGTTGAGGGTCAGCCGGGCATCGCCGACCACCATCGGCGCGTCGGGCTGGCACAATATGAGGAAGTGGAACTGGGTCCTGGCGATGCCGACGATCACCGGGTCGATCTCGTAGAAGCGCCACGACTGGCCGGGCTTGCTGGCGCAGGCCAGGGTGCCGGCACCGAGCCCGACGATTCCGACGCGGGCATTGGGGAAGAGAGCTGGAACGGCGGCCATCGCCAGACCGACACCCGAGCGCGGGGCATAGTAACTTGTCGCCATCCGCTCGCGCGCTTCGGAGCCGAGATTCTCGACTCCGTGGGTAGTGGTGCCGTGCGCGAGCATGCGGGAATCATTGCCGCCGGTGCGGATCGAATAGATGCCGAAGAAGCTGCGCGTCATTCGACCCGGCTCTGCGGACAAGGTCAGTTTCTCGATTCCACCGGCGGTGAGCATGACCGCGGCGACGGTGGCGGTCATCAGCCAGCGATTGCCAATCGCGGCGATGCCGATCCCGAGCAGCACGACCAGGCCGAGGAAGCCAAACGCTTTCGACGGCAGGGCGGTGACGACGACCAGCACCACCAGCAAGGCGGCGAGGCCGAGCCGGGTGGCGCGGGCGCGGTTCGGGCCCAACCACAGCGCCGCCGTCCGACCGAATGGTGCGGCCATCGCCAGCGACGCGGTGGCGGCGAGGATCAGCAGGGGATGTTCGTAGGTCCAGTCGAACACCAACGGCGCGAGTAAGGCGCAGAACAGTCCGCCAAGCGCGCCGCCGACCGACATGGCGAGGTAGAAACGCGTAAGATGTGCCGGGTCGGGACGGTGCTCGAACAATGTGCCGTGGAGCGCGGTCGAGAGGATCAGCAGTCCAGCCAGCGCGACGCCAAGCATCGCCAGCGGATAAGGGGTGGTATCGGTGCACACGCTGCACGCCACCGCCAGAAGGGCGAACGGAGCGATGCGGCGGCAGAATTCCGCCGGCCCGCGGTCGGACGCGAAGGCCAGGCTGAAACTCAGCAAGTAGAGGCCGAGCGGAAGCACCCACAGCAAGGGCATGGCGACGATGTCGGTGGTCAGGTGGAGCGTGGTCGACATAATCAGGCCCGACGGGATCGCCGCCAGCCAGATCCAGCGGACGATGTCGCGCCCGGCCGGCGGAGGAATGGTCGTGGCCGCGATTGGAATCACCTTGCCCGCGGGCAGGCGAAGTGCGCATCCAGCGACCAGCAAGGCAACCAGGCCGAACCCCGCCGACCAGCCGAGGCTCTGCTCGGCGACCGGGAAGATCGGCTCGACCAGCAAGGGATAGGCTAGCAGGCCGAGGAAGCTGCCGAAGTTGGAGGAGGCATAGAGCGGATAAGGATCGCCGCAGCCCGACAGGGCGTACCAGCGCTGCAGCAAGGGTGCCTGCGCCGACACCGCGAAGAACAACGGTCCGATGCTGACCAGCAGCAGCCAGGGCACCCACAGGAAGCTGTTGGCGCCTGCGGAAGGCGTGGCGTCGATCAACGCGATCGGTAGCGTCAGCGCGGCCAAAGCGAGCAGACCGAGGTGGACCATCGCCTGCCGACGCGGCGCCAGCCGGCCGAGGAAATGGGCGTAGGCGTAGCCCGCCAGCAGCAGCGCCTGGTAGACCAGCATCGCCGAGTTCCACACCGCCGGGGCGCCGCCAACCCGGGGCAAGGCCATGCGCGCGATCATCGGCTGGACCAGGAACAACAGGAAGGCGCTGGAAAAGATTGTCAGCAGGAACCAGCCGCGCTTGCCGAACGGTAGCGACAGCTGCGACGCGGTGGACAGGCTCGGGGAGTGCGTCCTCATCGGGACGGCCTAGGCGACCAACGATCAAGACATGGTTAACGCCGGGCGCGTGGATTCAGCCCATCAGCTTCGCGGCGTGCAGCGCGTGATAGGTCAGCACCCCGGTCGCGCCGGCGCGCTTGAACGCCATCAACGTCTCGATCACCAGCGCGTCGCGGTCCCCCGCCCCGGCCGCCGCCGCGGCCTCGATCATCGCATATTCGCCCGACACCGCATAAGCGAAGGTTGGCGCGCCGAATGTATCCTTCACCCGCGCCAGAACGTCTAGATAAGCGAGGCCGGGCTTGACCATCACCATGTCGGCGCCCTCGGCGAGGTCGAGCTCGACCTCGCGCAATGCTTCGGCGACGTTGGCGGGGTCCATCTGGTAAGTCCGCTTGTCGCCCTTGAGCAGCCCGCGCGATCCGACCGCGTCGCGGAACGGGCCGTAAAAGGCCGAGGCATATTTGGCGGCGTAGGACATGATCGCGACGTCGCAAAAGCCTTCTGATTCGAGCCCGCTGCGGATCGCGCCGACGCGGCCGTCCATCATGTCCGAGGGGGCGACGATGTCGGCCCCGGCGGCGGCCTGGACCAGTGCCTGGTCGACCAGCATCGCCACCGTCGGGTCGTTGGTCACACTGCGAGCATCATGTGACAGCAAGCCGTCGTGGCCGTGGGTGGTGTAGGGATCGAGCGCGACGTCGGTGAGGATTCCGACCTCGGGAACGGCATCCTTGATGGTCCGGATCGCGCGGCAGATGAGGTTGTCGGGATTGAGCGCCTCGCGCGCATCATCGGTGCGTAAGTTGTTGGGTGTATTGGGAAAAAGCGCAACACAGGGGATGCCGAGATCGCGCGCTTCGCGGGCCCGGTCAGCGAGCCGGTCGACCGTCCAGCGCGACACGCCGGGCAAAGTCGCGATCGGCTCCTCACCATCCTTGCCGTCGGCAATGAACAGCGGCCAGATGAGGTCACTGGGGTGCAGGCGATGCTCGGCTAGCATCGAGCGGATCCACGGGGCGGAACGGCCGCGGCGCAGGCGACAGGCGGGAAAAGACGACATGGGCAGCGGTCTAGCCCGAGGAAGCTATGGAAAGAAAGAGCCACCCCATGCATTGGAGCGCAATGTACGATGCGCTTCCCAAACAGGCGATCCTGATCGTCAATGCGATGAGCCGCCGCGGGGCGGACGTGTTTGACGAGGCGCGGGGGAAGCTCGAGCTGGCTGGTGTGGAACTGATCGACGCGATTGCGATCGACCAGCCCGAGCTGATGGACAAAGCGGTGATCGCGGCGGTGGCCAAGGCGCCGATGGTAATTATCGGCGGCGGCGACGGATCTCTGTCGAGCACCATCGACCATTTCGTCGGCCAGGATACGGTGTTTGCCTTCCTTCCACTCGGCACCGCCAACAGCTTCGCCAAGTCGATGGGCATGGGTACCGATCTCGATACGGCAATCGATGCCATCGCCAACGGCCGGCGGCGGCGGATCGACCTGGGCGTGATCGACGGCGATTATTTCGTCAACGCCGCCGCGCTCGGTCTGTCGCCGATGATCGCCGACACCGTGCCGCACAAGCTCAAGCGCTACCTGGGGATGGTCGGCTATCTGCTGTGGGCAGTGCGCAGCGCGTTGCACTTTCGCCCGTTCCGGCTGCGCATCACGCTCGATGACGGCAGCATGGTGAAAGCGTGGGCGACCGAAGTGCGGATCGCCAACGGGACTCATCACGGCGGGGTCGAACTGGTCGAGAGTCAGGATATCGATTCTGGCGACATCGTCATCCAAGCGGTGACCGGCAAAAGCGTGGTCGGGCTGGCGTGGAGCTGGTTTGCGACGTTGTTCAAGCTGAGCGGGCGCGAGCAGACCGTGACCGAGTGGCGCGGCAAGACGCTGAAGCTGGAAGCGCGGCCGCAGCAGAAAATTTCGATCGACGGCGAGATTGCGGCCAGGACCCCGGTCACGGTGTGCGTCGCCAAAGGCGCAATCGAAGTCGCCGCCCCGCGCGCGGTTGTTGCCGCTTAAGCCTCGACCGGGATTGGCGGACCGGCTGGCCCGGTCATCCGCGCCTCGCGCCAGGTCCCGCGGCGATAATAAATGATCGCCATGATTAGGTTGGCGAGGCTGGCGAGCGGCAGGCTGAGCCACAGAGCGTCGGTCCCAATCAGAGGCTGGGCGAGCGCGGCGATGCCGAGGCGGATCGGGAGCAGGCCGATCACCAGGATGATCAGCGGCGCGATCACCGCACCATTGGCGCGCATCGTCCCGAACAGCACCATCGTCACGCCGAACAGCAAATAACCCCAGGTGCCGAGCAACTGGATATGCTGAGCGATCGCCAGCGCGGGGCTCGAGGAGCCGAGGAACAATTTGAGCACCGTACGGTCCGCAGCGGCGAGCAGGACGACCATCGTGCCGGTGATCACGAGCGTGACCAGCACGCCCGAGCGCGTGACCTTGGCCACTCGTTCCCAGCGGTGGGCGCCGATATTCTGCGCGACCATCGTCGAGACCGCAGCGCCGACCGCCATCGCCGGCATCTGGACATAGGTCCATAATTGAAGCGCGACTCCGAACGCTGCAGTGGTATCGACCCCCTGCCGGTTGACCAGTCCGAACATGGTGATCGCCGACAGCGACACCGCGATCATCTGCAGCCCCATCGGCGCACCCTTGACGATGATGATGCGGATCAGCGCCGGATTGGGGCGGAAATAGGCTAACTCGGGCCCGCGCAGCCGCAGCGGGAGATCGCGCCAGTAGATCGTACCGACCAACGCAGCCAGCGCCGCCCAGCTGGCGATCAGCGTCGCGGTGGCCGATCCGGCGATGCCCATCCTGGGGAACGGGCCGATGCCCGAGATCAGCAGCGGGTTGAGCCCGCTGTCGAGCACCACCGACAGCAGCATGCAGTAGAGCGGGGTCATGCTGTCGCCCGATCCGCGCACCGCCATCATCAGCATCGTCATGATCAGCGCGGCCGGAAGCCCGAGGAAGATCACGCGGAGATATTCGAGCGCGAGCGGCATTGCCTGACCCGGGGTCGCCAGCCAGTGGAGGATGGTCGGCGCGAGCAGATAGCCGATCGCGCTCATCGCGATCGCGACCAGGCTGAAGGTGCCCATCGCGGTGCCGAGCACGCGCCGCGCGCCGTCGATGTCGCGGCGGCCGAACGCCTGGCCGATCAGGATCGTCACCGCCATCCCGAAGCCGAACACGAAGGCGAGCAAAAGGAACATCACCGTCGTCGCATTCGACGTCGCGGCGAGCGCATCCTCGCCGAGCAAGCGCCCGATCCAGATGGTGTTAATCGACCCGTTGAGTGACTGGAGGATCGACGAGCCCAGGGTCGGGATCATGAAGGTCAGCAGGGTGCGCGTGATCGGGCCCTGGGTGAGGTCGCGCTGGCCGGGGCGTTGCGGGACTGGCCTTGGGGTCGCATCGGCCATCGCAGCGCTCCTCGATCGACCACTATACAGCCAAGAGCGAGGCCTTATTAGAGCTTGAACTCATATTCCAGCCCGATGCGAACCTGGCCGTTGGCTTCATCGCGCGCGCGGCCGATCGCGAACAAATATCCAGCCTGGACCGACAGCTCGCCGGGGCCGAAATGCTCGATCTCGGTCTTGACCACCGGGCCAACATAATGATCGGCGCGAGTGGTGAAATGGTGGCTCGAGCCGAGGTCGCCGAATGCTTCAAACCCAAGCCGAAGTTCGTCGACGATCTCGAAATCGGCCGAGGCAGCATATTCGAATTCGAACGGCTGGCCGCCATGCAGCGGCTTTGCGGCGACGAGGTTGAGGCGGCTGTCGAAGCGGCCGCGCTTGTGCTGGAGCAGCAACTTGGCCTCGGCAACATCGGCACCGTTTCGAACCGCTGCATATTCACCATAGAGTGCGACATCGAGACCGATCGGCTCGATCCGGCCGACCGGGACAATGGCTTCGATAGCGATTGCGCCGAGCCGGCGGTCTTGCCCTGGCTCGCGCTCGAACTCGGCAAGCACCGCACCGTAAAAATGCGACGAGAAACCATGCGCGAATTCCAGCACGAGCCCGTCTTCGCCGTCGGCCGGGTCACCGACCAGCCGGCCGTAGCGCGCCTCGACTTCAGTGACGCCCGCTTCAACGGTCGCGCCATAAACTTTCGAGCCGAGGCCCGGTGCGGCGATGGCGGGAACGGCGGCGACAAGTAAGATTGTGGCAGCGAGCGCGCGGACGGCTTTGTTCATGAAGAGCAATTAATGCGAACGTCTCGCAATAGCAACAGCGTTTATCCCAGACGCGCCAGTGCTGCCGTCAACCGCTCGGCCTCGGCAGCGCGGGCGGAATGATCTTCGCGGGCTTTGTCGACGGCTTCGGGCTTGGCGCGATCGGTGAAGGCGGGGTTGGCGAGGCGGGCCGCGAGGCCGTCGCGATCCTTTTCGGCGACGGCGATGGCTTTGGCGAGGCGGGCGCGTTCGGCGTCTAGATCGATGATTCCCTCTAACGGGATGAACCCCTCAAAATCGTGGGTCGAAACAAAGAGTGAGCCTGAGCGAACTTCCTCCGAGTATTTTACTGCTAGCTCGTCCCAATGTGACTTCGAAAAATCATTAGTTCTCTCAAGGGGACCCCAACCACCATACTCCACCCTTGCAAGCCGCTTAAGAACTGCTCGGTTATTTATCACTCTCTCGAGAGCAATTCCTTTACTACCGCCCGCAAGACGTAATGGAGCAATGGTTGCGGGCGGTATATTTAGTTCAGTACGTCCCGAACGAATTTCGGTTACAAGTCCGATCAGCCACTCGATCTCGGCTTTCCCTTCAGCGTCGATGACTGCCTCCGGTTCAGGCCACTTGGCGGTGATCAGCGGCCAAGCTTCGTCATTGGCTCCAACGCGAACACCCATACTTGACCACAATTCCTCGGTGATGAACGGCATCAGCGGGTGGAGCATGACGAGGATCTGGTCGAATGCCCAGGCGGCGACCTGCTTGGTTTCGTCGTCGAACGTGCCTTTGACCAGCTCGACATACCAATCGCAGAAGGTGCCCCAGGTGAAGTGGTAGATGGCGTCGGCCATGTCGTCGAAGCGCAGGTCGGCGATCGCCTTGTTCATCGCCTCCAAGGTGGCGACGGTTTCGCCGATGATCCAGCGGTTGACCGGGAGCGCCGCTTCGGGGGCCTTGATCGACTGGCTCGCGCCGACGCCATTGCCCTGCAGGAAGCGCGCGGCGTTCCATAATTTGGTGGCGAAGTTGCGGTAGCCTTCGACGCGTTTTTCATCGAGCTTGATGTCGCGGCCCTGGCTTTCCATCGCCGCCATGGTGAAGCGGAGCGCGTCGGCGCCGTAGCGGTCGATCAGGCCCAAGGGGTCGACGGTATTGCCCTTCGACTTGGACATTTTCTGCCCGTTGGCGTCGCGCACCAGACCGTGGAGATAGAGCGTCTTCCACGGCACCTCGCCCATGAACTCCATCCCCTGCATCGCCATGCGGGCATCCCAGAAGAACAGGATGTCGAAGCCCGAGATGAGGACGTCGTTGGGGTAGTGGCGGGCGAGATCATTGGTTTGTTCGGGCCAGCCGAGGGTCGCGAAAGGCCAGAGGGCGGAGGAGAACCAAGTGTCGAGGACGTCTGGGTCTTGGTAAAGTGTTATGTAGTCGCTCGATGGTGCAGGAGTTGGCTCAAATCCCTGCGTCATCTCATCAAAATGAATTTGTGCCTTTGGCCCGAAATGAGCTTGTGCAAGCGCTTCCGCGCCGTCCCTGTCCTCAGCAACGAAAATTGATCCATCAAGCGCAAACCACGCCGGGATCCGATGACCCCACCATAACTGCCTGGAAACACACCAGGGCTGGATATTTTCGAGCCAGTTGAACCAGGTTTTCGACCAGCTGTCGGGGACGATCTTGATTGCGCCCGATCGCGTGGCCTCGATCACCGGCTTCACCAATGTCGCGGCGTCGACATACCATTGGTCGGTCAGCCACGGTTCGATCACCACGCCCGAGCGGTCGCCGTAGGGGGTGGCGATATTGCGGTCCTCGACCTTGACCAAGGCGCCCGCGGCATCGAGCAAATCGACCACCGCCTTGCGCGCATCGAACCGGTCGAGGCCGACCAGCGCCTCGGGGATTCCGCCGCTCTGCACCACCCGCGCGGCAGCATCGAACATGTTGAGCATGTCGGCGGGTTTGAAGCCGGCGCGCTTGCCGACTTCATAATCGTTGAAGTCGTGGCCCGGCGTGACCTTGACCGCGCCCGACCCAAGCTCGGGATCGGCATGTTCGTCGGCGACGATCGGGATTTCGCGGCCGGTGATCGGGAGCTTGATCAGCTTGCCGACCAATGCCGCGTAGCGCTCGTCGGTCGGGTGGACCGCGACCGCCATGTCGGCGAGCATCGTCTCGGGCCGGGTGGTGGCGACCTCGATATGGCCCGACCCGTCGGCGAACGGGTAGCGCAGGGTCCAGAACTTGCCCGCGGTGTCGCGGGTTTCAACCTCGAGATCGCTGATCGCGGTCTGGAAATGGGGATCCCAATTGACCAGTCGCTTGTCGCGGTAGAGCAGACCGCGCTTGTGCAATTCGACGAACACGTGGGTGACGGCTTTGGAAAAGCCCTCGTCCATGGTGAAGCGCTCGTTCGACCAGTCGCAACTCGCGCCGAGGCGGCGGAGTTGCTGGGTGATCTGGCCGCCGCTCTCCGCCTTCCATTCCCACACCTTGGCGATGAATTCGTCGCGGGTGAAATCGGTGCGCTTCTGCTGGAGCGCATCCATCTGCCGCTCGACCACCATCTGCGTCGCGATCCCGGCATGGTCGGTGCCGACCACCCACAGGCTGTCCTTACCCTGCATGCGGGCGATGCGGACGAGGATGTCCTGCAGCGTGATGTCGAGCGCGTGGCCGATGTGAAGCGAGCCGGTGACGTTGGGCGGCGGCATCACGATGGTGAACGGCTCGGCGGTTGGCCGGTCGGGGCGGAACAGCCCTTCCGCCTCCCAATGCGCGTACCACCGGGATTCGATCGATGCGGGGTCGAAGGTCTTGGCGAGCTCGGTCATGGAGGGCGGTTAGCGGGCTGCGTTCGACCGCACAACCGTCACCCCGGGCTTGACCCGGGGCCTGCCTTTCTCCCCGACCGCTTAGCAAGGCAGGCGGGTCCCGGGTCAAGCCCGGGATGACGGCTCGAGGTTACCGCGCCGCCGGGCCCATCCAGCGGTTCATCCAGCTGAACACATTGTCATACCATTGGATCGAATTCTTGGGTTTGAGCACCCAGTGATTCTCGTCCGGGAACACCAAAAGCTTCGATGGAATGCCCTTGCGCTGGAGCGCGGTGAAGCTCGCCAGGCCTTGCGTGTAGGGAATGCGGAAATCCTTTTCGCCGGTGATCACCAGCATCGGGGTTTTCCAGTTGGCGACGTAATTGACCGGGTTCCATTTCTCGAACGCCGCGGGGTCCTCGTAATAGGCCTTGCCGCCATGTTCCCATTCGTCGAACCACAATTCCTCGGTTTCATAGGCCATCGCGCGGGCGTCGAACACGCCGTCGTGCTGGACCAGGCATTTGAAGCGATCGGGCCACTGGCCGGCGATCCAGTTCATCATATAGCCGCCGTAGCTGGCGCCCAATGCGCAGGCGCGGTCAGCATCTAGCTGGGGGTCGTTAGCGGTGGCGAAAGCCAAGCCCTTCTTGAGATCCTCGAGCGGCCAGCCGCCCCAATTGTTGCGGATCGAATCCGTGAACGCCTGGCCATATCCGGTCGAACCGTGGAAATCGACGCTGACCACGGCATAGCCCGGCGCGGAGAATAGACGCGGGTTCCAGCGGTAGCTCCAGCCATTGCCGAAGCTGCCTTGCGGGCCACCATGGACGACGAACGCGATCGGCAATTTGCCGGTCGCGGCGACGGGTTTCAGCTTAAAGCCCCACACCGGATCGCCGTTAGCGCCGCGGAAGGAGAATTTCTCGAACTTGACCGGGTCGAGCTGGGCAATCAGCTCGCGGTTGACGTCGGTCAGGCGGCCGACCACGCCGCGCGATGTGACGCGGTACAGATCGTCGGGTGCCATGACTGTATTCTGCGTGAAGATCGCCCCGCCATTGGCCATCGGGATGACGTTGCCGGCTTGGCCTTCGCCGGTCAGTCGGGTGATCTCGCCGGTTGCGGCGTCGATGCTCCACACCGGATTTTCCATCACGTCCTCGGCGGTCACCAGCAGGCTGCGGCCATCGCGGGCCCAGGCGATCGATCCGACCGAGCGGTCCCATTTGCCGGTCAAGGCGCGGGTCTGGCCGGTGGCGAGGTCGCGCAGCATCAAAACCTGGCGGTCGGCTTCATAACCGGCGCGCGCCATCGACATGAAGGCCAGTGTCCGGCCATCGGGCGACAACGTCGGCAGCGTGTCGGTGCCCTGGTTGGCGGCGGTCAAATTGACCGGCTGCGCCGAGCCATCGGCGGGGGCCATGAAGATATCGAGGTTGGTCGATTTGGGTTCGATCCGCCCCGCTTCACGAAGTGCGAAATAGACCGTCTTGCCGTCGCTCGAGAGGTCGATTTCCTCAGCCCCGCCAAATGGCTTGGACGGGGTATCGCCGACCAGGGTTCCGGTGACGCGCTTTTCCTGCCCGAGCTTGCCCGCGACGATCGGGAAAGCGTAAATCCGCGACTTGGTGCCGGGCTCGGTCCACGTATCCCAGTGGCGAACGAACAGTTGATCATACACCCGCGCGCTGCCCTCGGGCTTGGCGGCGAAACTGGTGTAGGCGCAGGCGAGGTCGGGACAATCCTTGGTGTCGGCCCACACCAAAACACGGCTGCGGTCGGCGCTCAGCTTGAAGCCCGAAACATCGGCGCCGAAGTCCGACAGCAATACCGGTTTGCCGCCCAGCGCCATGCGGAACAATTGGTCGCGATCCTTGACCGGGGCGAGATAGTAAATCGCGCCATCGGTGGCGAACACCGCGTCATGCGCGCCCTTGGTCAAACCGGGAATCGCGCGCGCCGCAGCGGGGCGGGTCAGGTCGAGCATCATCAGCGGGTTGCTGCGCTTGCCGGCCTTCATGTCGGTGGTCGACAAGGTGAAGATCGCGGTCCGGCCGTCGGGCGACACACTGGGTGCGCCCATGCGGTGCATCATGTGCATGTCGGTCGCGGTCATTGGCCGGGCGAACGACGGGGTGGAGACGAGGGCGGCGGCCGCGACGGTGGCGGCGAGCAGGATGCGGTTCATGGTCGCCGAGGTAGCAGGCGCGGGAAGCGAATTAAAGAGTCGCCGCGTTAAAGCGGCTTGCCAGTGATCCGGCTGATCTCACGGCGGACGTGTTCGTCGACGATCCGCGGGAGATGTTCGTCGAGCCATTGCTTCAATACCGGGCGAAGCATGTCGCGCAGCATTTCCTCGAGCGGGTTGATGCTTGGCGGTGGCGGGGCAGCGGCGGCGACGCTCGACAATTGCGCGAGGCGCGAGCGACTGGAATCGGCGGCAATGGTATCGAGCAGCGGTTCGCCCAGCTCAACCGGCGGGGCTTCGGGCTCGACCGGATGATCAAGTTCGAGCACATCCTCCTCGGGCTCGGGCATCGCTGGAGGGACGGCAGCGCGAAGCTCCTTCTCCTCTGCGATCACGCGTTTGATCGAGGCGAGAATGTCCTCCATCGATGGGTCGCGGGGCGTCTGCATAGGCGCTCTATCGCCTATCGCGGCGTTGTAGCCAAGGGCTGGGAAACCAAGGGCTGGGGTTGTTCTTCGGGAGTTGTGGTGCTGGTGGCGACCGGAACATGGCGCGGCGCCTGCGACCAGTCGTTCCAGTTACCCGCAACGTTGCGATAATTGCCCAACGGATCATACAGCGGCCCGCCGTCGAGCCCGAGCACATCGGCCTGCGCCTGGCCCATCGCATTAAGCAACTGGAAGCCGGCCACATAAGCGTCACGCCGCGCCGAGACGAGCTGGACTTGCGCATTGAGCAATTCCTGCTCGGCATTGAGAACTTCAAGGATCGTGCGGGTGCCGACGCCGTTCTCTGCGCGCGCGCCTTCGAGCGCAAGTTCGTTGGCTTTGACCGCGACCAGGTTGGAGGCGATCGCGTCCTGCGCCGCCTGGTACGTGGCGAAGGCCGAGCGGGTGGTGGCGATCACCGCGCGCTCGGTCGCGACGCGCTGCTCGAGCGTCTGCCCTTCGAGCGCCTGGCTCTGCGCGATACGTGCTGCCGGGAGGCCGCCCTGATATAGCGGGATCCGGCTTTGAAGCCCGATGGTGGTCGACGTGCCTGAACGCGGCCCAAAACCCGGGCTTCCCGCCAGCGTATCGACATAATTGCCCGATGCGACGCCGGATATTGTCGGTAACCGCGCCGCCTGCGCAACGCGAACATCGAACCGCGCGGCTTCGCTCTGGCGGCTGATCGCGATCAGATCGGGATTGTTGGCGAGCGCGATCTGCGACGCTGCGTCTGGCGTTGCGGGGAGCGGCGGGAGCGGCGGCGGCGGCGTGAGCACGCCCGGACGATGACCGATCACGCGGCGGTAATTCTCCTCGCTCGAGGCCAATCGTCCGCGTGCCGTTTCGAGCGCGCTGCGGGCCAGCGCCTGGCGCGCTTCGGATTGGGCAACATCGGTGCGGGTCACGTCGCCGATCTGGAACCGGTCGCGCGACGCCTCAAGGTTGGTGCCGAGCACTTTGACCTGGTTCTGGTTCAATTCGACGATCGCCCGGTCGCGGATCACATCCATGTAGGCCGCTACCGCCTCGGTGAAGATATCGCCTTCGACCGCGCGCAAGGTCGCCCGGCCGGCCTCGACCCGAGTTTTAGCGGCGATGATCGAGTTGCGGACGCTGCCGCCGTTGAACAACGGATAACTGACGTCGAGCCCGCCGCTGAGGTACGGCCCCTTGCCGAGCCGGCGGAGCGATCCGGCCTGGGTGATGTCGCGGTTGAGGCTGACGGTGGCCGAGATCTGTGGCCGACCGGCAGCGCGCGCGATCGCCACCGATGCGTCGTTGACCTTGAGCGCCTCGCGCTGGCCGGTCAGCGTCGGGTTGGTCCGATAGGCTTCATTGAGCCCCTCACGGAGCGTGTCGGCCGAGGCCGAACCGGCGAGCAAAGCGGCAACCAAGGTGCCGGTGAGAAGGTGACGCTTCAAGAGATTTCCAATCGTCAGAAAGTGAACGCCGGGGCTTGGCTAAAGCTGGCGAGAAGAGGCACTTGCGCCTCGGCAAAGGAAGTGAAACCAAGCGACTTGCCGTCTCCTCGACCGGTCGCAAGGCGCGTAACCCCGTCCTCGACGATCGCTGCGCCGACGCGGCCATTGGGGGCAAGGCGGCGCGCGAGCGTGGCGGGCACATGCTCGACCGCGCCTTCGATCAGGATCAGGTCGAACGAGCCGGTCAGCACGTCCTCGGCGGTCTGGGCGGCGTCAACGGCCAGGCCGATATGCCGGAGCACGGCAGCGGAGTAATCCCCGCCCCGCCCGATCACCAAGGCATGCTGCCCGGCGCGCGGCGCAAGCCTGGTCAGCAACTGACCAAGATCGGCCGGCGCCATCATCGGCGAACCATCATCGAGCCTGACCGGGCGATCGCCATAAGCGATGGCGGCGAATTTCTCGGGCAGATAATCTTCGCGCGCCACCGCGCCCATCGCGCCCAGCACCGCAGCGTCGGTCACGCCTTGCGGGCGCAGCTGGTTAAGCACCATCATGCGGCGGGCGACGGCATTATTGGCGGCGGAATTGGACATTTTTTCCTTCATCAAGCGCTGTTCTATGCCAGCAACACAGTCAGCGTTCAACCATGCTCTTATCGGTCCCGCGCGGCGAGGCCAAGCCGAACCAACCACCACCGGTCGAAAAGCCCCGGTCGCCGGTCCGATAGATGAGCGCTGCGAAGCGGTTGACAAGCGCGGGCCTGCCGCCCATTTCCCCGCCCGGCGAGGCCCGATGGCGGAGTGGTTACGTAGGGGACTGCAAATCCCCGCACGCCGGTTCGATTCCGGCTCGGGCCTCCACCTTTCCTAGGAAGGTAGCATTTAAGGTAGTTTAAGCTGCGCGGTGTCTAACTTAGCGTTAGGGTTAGACATCTCCCAGTGCGCCAAGCTGGCCAGCGCCTCATCGGCGAGAAATTCCTGGTCCGCTGCTTCGATGTAACGAGCGATCTCTTCGTCTTTGACATGACCTGATACCGATTTCATCGATTGGTTTGTCATGCGCCGTTCGGCCATTCGGCGAAGCGTCGCCTTGCGCAGGCCGTGGGACGTGCACTGCGGAAGCTCCGCCGCATCGCATTGCTCGCGAAACCAATTCCCGAAGCCATTGATGGTAAAAGGTTTTCCCCACTGAGTAATGATGAAACACATAGCGTTGGACTGGGGCATCGCGTCAATTGCAATTCTGAGCTGCGGTACGATGACGAGCGTCAGTTTTTTTCCAGTCTTTGTCTGACGAATGATGAATTTTTCGCCTTTCACGTGCTGTCGACCCAAGTGGATTGCATCGATTTTCCGTTGATCCGTCCAGAGGATCAGCTCCATGGCTAGACGCTGTTTCGTACCAATCGGCCACCGACCTCGGTACTGCTCAATTTCCTCTTCGGTCCAGCAATGGTAACCCAACGAGCGTTCACCTGCCGGCACGCTAATTCTCTCAGCGTCTTCAACCGGATTACTATCAATGAGTTTAATCTTTTTGGCAAAAGCAAAGAGACGTCGAAGTTCCTTCCTCAGCTTACGTGCTGCCTCTACCCCGCCAACTTCGCGCCCATCGGCGTTAATGGACTTCAGCCTTGTCTTCGCGAGAACGGCATCAATGTGCTCAAAACGAAGGTCGCGAACCCGACGCTCCAGACGCCCCTCACCGAACCGCTCCAGAATTCTCCTTATCTTGGTCTGTGTAGCTTCGGACGGTCCCAGCCTGGAGGGCAACTGTAAATATCGTCTCAATAAGTCACCGATCGTCCCAGGCAGTGTCCTTGACGCGCTTGACTCTTCAAGCGCTGATGAAGCAGCTTTATCGCTATTGAACAGGGCATATTCTTCGCGGAATGCGTCCGTCCCAATCGAGGACCGGAAGTATCGCGATGGATAGCCCTTTCGCCGAAACCGATAGCGCTCCTTCCCGTGGCGATCGACGAAGCTCGATACAAATTTAGGTAGAAATCTATTGGCGGGATTGCGCTGCCGTCTAGCCATTTTCCAGCTCGTCATCCCAAGGGTTAACAACATCATGAACCTGTCGAGTGCTATGCATTAGCAGCACAATTTTCCCACTCGGCTCGATCTCGACTTGCGCAACCACCATACCCCCAATGCGGGCACCACGGATGGCACGCGTCAGGTCCGCTTGGGTAAACCTAAAATGGCGGCCCATTCTATCCGCCTTGACCCAGCGGTTTTTTTAGAGATTTGTGCGTCTGGACGGCCTCAGCGAGCGCGCGTTGCATCAATGACACGTTGTAAATGTAAAGACGTGCGCCCCACTCGCTAACAAGGAGCTTGGCAAGACCTGCCGCAGACGCTGTCACAAACTGATCGAAGCCGTCGATTAGACTACGAACGATAAACAGGTCGCCAGCTTCGCGCTTTCTTAGATCGGCACCGAATAGATCCGAATGAGCCAGCATGGTCATTTCGGCGCTAAATCGACTGCCCTTTTGGTCGGCCATTTCCGCAATTGGGCCAAGGCCAAATCGCGTGCCAAGATCACCGCTAACGTCACGAAAAAAAGCTAACCGTTGCAGCCCCGAAAAGGTGAAACGTCGATGTCCGCCAGAGCTAATATCGAAAAGAGGGTCGTCGCTGGCATCCGAGGCAAAATGTAGTTGAATCCACTTGCGTTGCAGAACCGTCGATACGCCCGTGAGCGTTTCCGCTTCCGCCGGTGTGAACCTGCTACCTCGAAGATCTTGCCAGTTATACAACATAAACCTACTCAACCGTGAACGGTCTTCACGAATTAAACTAAGCTGTCAAATTATGCAAGAAATATCGTGATGACTCTTCACGCATGTTCCGGTCGCTAGGTCCCTGTCCGTGCCCGGGGACGTATGCCGCCGAACATCAAGCAGTTTTCCCCGTATGATCAGTGGACGCGGCGCGAGATGGCCGAGGTACCCGCCGCCAGGGCAGCGCGAAGTTCACGCTCCAATCGCCGCACCGACCGGTGCCGCGCGAAGCGAGTGCGCAGTAGTTGTTCGGCTTCGGGTTCAAGATCCGGAATCAGTGGCGGCGGAAGCCCCCAGTCGGTGGCAGTGCCTTTCAACAGATTGCTTATCAGGCAATCGAAATGCTCGAGCGAGGGGCCTTCCATTTGAACGATGTCCAACCGAGAGCGAAGCGGTGCCGACAGTTGATCGAGTGAGTTCGCCGTCAGGATCCAATTGACGTGGCTCAGGTCGCACGGCGCCATGAGGCAACGGTCCCAATAGTGCCGGGCGGTGCCGGGCTTAATCAACGTCAGCAAGGACGCAACCGGATCTCCATGGCGTCTGTTGTTTTGAGCCTTGTCGACCTCCTCGATGACGACGATCGGGTTGGCGGTTTGGTGCTGGGCCATCGCCAGAGCGGGAAAGCATGGCGTGGCGTTGGTGAAGCCTCTCGGGGTGCCCTCGATGGTCGTCGAGTCTGCAACCCCGGCGAGGCTGAGGACCGAGTGCCCCGTCCCGGCCCGTTGGGCAATCATCCGTGCAAGGTGCGATTTGCCGCAGCCGGGTGGCCCCATGAGCAATAGTGGCCGGAAGTGGATCCACGGCTTGCCGAGCCACAGCTGTAGCCGCCACTGCTGGTCGAGGAGGGCGATTGCGTGTGCATACCACGGTGCCCGGGCGCGTAGGTAAGCCGTAATCGCAAGCTCCCCGTCCGCGATCGGCTTCATCGCTTCCGCACCGGCGAGTGGGAGATCAGTGGTGAGCGCAGCAAAACGCTCGGCGATTGTCGGAAAGCCATCGAACTCCTTGGTTTCCCGCTCAATTTGCTCGCATGGGCGGACGTACTCGGTCGTTGGAATGCGAGCGTCGCTAGCAAGCGGATGGTCGAGTTTGCGTAGCGACGCTCCGCCCCCGTCGGGCGCGGTCGGTTGAGACATATAGATGTTCCTTAATGTACTGCGGGTCGGGCGATTGATCCCGATCTAAGACGACGGCGTTCTTGCAGCGCGATAGCTAGCAAGGATGTTGGGTCTGGCTTGGCTTCCGACGGGCGGTGGGTTGCTTTGATGGGCTTGGCGGAGCCTTGCAGCGCCGATCTTCAACAATGCTTGATGGAGGCGGTGCGGGCTTCGTCCTGGCAGGCCGGTGTCGCAGCTTTCGCGATGAGCGCCTGCAGACCGCGTAGTTCCATGACCGCACGGTTGCTGTCGTCGCTTACCGCACGGCGTAACAGGCGGCGACCGCCTAAGCTTAGGCAATACTCGAAAGGCTTGTCGCGAGCGATCGACATGATGACGAATTTGCCGTCCGGCTTCTGCACGAACTTGCCGCCGCAAATGTTGACCTCGCCCTTTTTGGTCGAACCATCGACGATCATGACCCTGTCGAAGAATGCCGTGTCCTCCTCGATGTGAAAGAGGGCCAAGAACGTCGAACGCCTGTTGGCCGCATGCGACATCATCATCTCGATAACGGGTGCGGTAACTTCGTCGCTCGCGGCGATGAGCAGATTGTCTGGCTTGGCGAGCGGGTGCCCCGCAAGTAGAGTCCGCATGGCTGCGGACATCGCCGCCATCTGGGTTGCTGCATTAGTCATTTTAATATCCCTTGTAACTTTTCCCACCATTGGGTTCAGTCACGCATCTCGATTTTGTTATTTCTTGCTTTGCTCGCGACCGTGCGCAACCGGCATTGACTTGCTTGGGACGACTGGGGGCGCTCGGAGCTTCTTCAATCGCCCCTGCTCAAGCCATTTAGGCCGATCCATGCTTTGAAGATTACTGCTTGCGCATTATGAGGTGCGTCCCGAGCAATCTTCATCGTGCCGCTCAGGGGACCGGTCTTCCAACCGGCCCCCCTGCCCGTGCCGAAGGCGCGCTCTATGCAACCTGGAATGGTTGCTCCTGGCACTCGGGCCTGGCGGCCTTGGCGAGAAGCGCTCGCAGGCCGTTCAGCTCGGCGATCGCCCGGGCGCTGTCGTCCTTCACCCGCCGGCCGACCAGGCGATTGCTGCTCCGGCTGAAAACGTGCTCAGTCGGCTGCTCACGTCCTGCCAGGCGGAGCGCAAACTTCCCGTCTTCGCTCTGGACGAAACTGCAGAGGCTAATCGCCAACGTTTTCTTCTTGGACGAGGCATTGAGGAACAGCATGCTTCCGACAATTGCCTCGGATCCATTGCACTCGAAGATGACGATCAATGTCGAGCGTCCCTGCTTCGTTGCCCTACCGATATGTGCACTGTGCGCCGCCGGGAAGCTGGTCCCCCCGAGGATGTGCAGATCGCGGATTTCACGGTCGCCGCTGAGCAGCATTTGCATGGAAGCACAGGTCGCTGCCATCTGCTTGACAGCTTCGAAATTCACATTATTCATTTTCATTCTCCTCTAGGACTTTTTTCCGCCATTGGATTGAGTCACTCCCCCACCACCTTTGGTAGCTCTTCACTGGACGGCGTAGGCTGGGCCGCGACCGGGCGTTCGGCTTCGACCGGATCGGAATCGTTGGCCGCCTCCAGGATCAATCGTTGCCGCAGCATTTTACGGTGAGCGCGTAGTGCCGGGATGTAGCGGCGCGTCCCCATCAGTTCTTCGACCTGACGAAGAATGCGGTCCTCGGCGACGTCGCAACGGGCGCGCGGATCCAGCAATTTCCGCCACCGGGCGAGGATGAGGGCCGTGGTAATCACGTCGCCCTCGACCACTTCGACCACTGATTCAAAGTCGCCAGCTTTGATGAGTCCGGCAACGGCAAACGGTGGGGCGGTGATCTTCGCCGGGATGTTCAGCGATGCCGCATACTCGCTCATGTGCGTCGGTTTCATCTTTGAACCGGCACCCAGAATGCGACAAAGGTCGAGGTGATTGGCTTTGCCTTCCCCGCTCCACGCCATCCATGCGCGTCCGCGCGGAAGGGACAGCCCGTGTCGTAGAGTGCAATTCTTCAGCAGGGGCAGGTCATGCCAAGCACCGCCCCAAGTGACGATCTCGGCATGTTCTGGAAGCTCGCTTAGCAACTGGTAAAGCCCCAGCACGATCCCGCGCTCGTCCAGGTCTGGTGCGGCAAAGGTCTCGAAGCGCGAGACGTCGATACTGCCTTGGCTATGTTCAAACAGGATCATGGCGGACACCGCCACGATCGTCTGGAAGGGCCAGCGCGGAGTTTTTAGCGAGTCTTCTTCTGGCTTGTGACCGCGACGGCTTTTCGGATCGTCGGGTTCGCCCGTCCAGCGCTCCATCGCCTGATAGCGACGGTGGCCGGCCCGGTCGATGACTGCGCTCTCGATGTCGAGGACGATATAACAGCGAGGCTGGGCGTCGTTGAGGTGCTTGTCGAACATTGTATTCTCCTTTGAAGGGCGCCCCGAACGTTGGGCGCCAGATGCGCCAAAGGCCCGCAATTGCGGGCCTTTGGCGAAGTGTTGATGAAGAGGTCTTCGGGTGGTCAGGCGATGGCGTTTGCCGTCCGCCAGTGGTCATAGTCGGCGTTTGCCCGGCGGAGTTCGTCCATTGGAAGCAACTCATGAGCGATCGACAGCCAGACCGATTGCGCCTTCGCCGACAGTTCTCGCTCGAGCATGTTGAGATTGCCCTGTCGGGTTGCACGATGCCATTCGGCCGGCAGGTCATAATCGCCCGCCAAATCATCGAGTGATCGGTGCCGATCACGATCAAACCAGTGAGCATCCTGCACCTCGTTGGCCAAGGCCGCTTTCAGCCGCAGCAAGGCCGGTTTGCATGCGGCATCACGCGGATCGTCGCACGGCACCTGCAGCAGTGAGCCGATCACTTGATCAAGGCGGTGGCCGGCCAAGGACGTGTCCGCGTCGAGGTGCGCGGTAAGGTCCATAAGCAGGTCGACGCCACGCGTGCCGGTCTCGTCCACCAGACGAGACTCCTCGAACTTGAAGCCTCGGCCAAGGCGTTCCACCCTTAAAATTGCGAAGGCGTTGAGGAGCACGAAACGACGCGGATCGCCTCGGCTCTCGTCACCTTCCACAATGACGAAGTCGGGAATGACAACCGCTAGCTTGGAGGGATAATTAGACATGATAGATTTCCTTTTTTTAGGGTAAGCGTCACCGTCCGCCGCTGACTTGCCAGCGGCGTTGGTGTTCGTTCTTGTGTGGGACCGGAGCTAGCCGGCTGAGTTGTGGTTAGCCGCGGGTGTTGGTGAACTTCACCGGTCCGCCGATCGGGTCTTCGAAGCACCGGACCGTCTCACGATCGTCGAGCGCGCGAAGCCCTTCTTCTACCCGATGCAGCAGGCGCACCCGCTCCAGCACGGCATTACCGGAGAGTTTCTGGAATTCCGCCAAATGATCGAGACCGGCATCGGCGACCCAATTGGCGAAGTCGCCAATCAGGCTTGCCGAGTACGCGCTATCGTTTGCGCGTAATCCCTGCACCATTCCAAAGAGAATAAGCGTGGAACCCACATCTTCTTCGCAGTAACGCTTCACTGCCGCGATGCCCTGATCACGCAGCATCTCAGCTACATCACCACCATGGCCGTTGAACTTGACGGGCACGTTAGCCGCTTGGCAGAGCATTTCGAGACTGACCCGCGGCGCCGATCCGAAGCCGCTGATTACATCAGCGATGTCGATGTGATTGCCCGAGAACCGATGTGAGGACCAATTCTCCGTCAAGTTTCGGCACTCGTACATCGAGGCACGTAGCGCAGTCATTACAAGTACAGGCAAGTCAAAGCCCTTACCGTTGAAAGTAATGCACCGTCTGCCTTTAAGCAACTTGTCGATGCGAGCAATGGCCTCCTGCTCGTTATCGAATTCAACACTTTCTAGAGCAAATTGCCATTGGCCATAGTGGACCTGGTCTGCCGTAAGCAGGCTAGCAACGATGGGTCGATGCGTCGGCCATGGTGGAAAGCCGCCCGCTGGGTTGGGCGGTGCGAGTGTCTCGATGTCGAGCACCGCCAGGCGCGTCGGCGCCTGATTATATGTCTGTCGAAAGTGCATGAGGTTCTCCTTGTGAAAACCCGGCTGGAGCAGTCAGCGACATGCCGACTTTTTTCCAACTCCTTCCGGGTCTCACCGGAATCCTCTCCCTCAATGCCTTTTTCTAAAGCCCGGCAAAGGCCGTTGCTGGCCTCGTCCCTGGGTACCTTTTCCAACGATGCGTTCATGGGTCATCGTTCGGCGGGCCGGCGAGTCCCAATACTGTCTGTGACGCTTGACGCGGTGGCGCGTAGGGCCTCCAAGTGCAGGATGAGAGCAAGGCTATTCGCATCAGCTTGATTCGTATCTAGCCCCACGCGGACAGGCCTCAAGTGGCACTCGTCATGTACAACCGAATGGCTCGAACTGGCCGTTAGCCGACAGTCCGCTTCTAAGCCGTAGATGAAAAATGCGGACGCGACTTGCGGCTAGCCGACATTTGTTTTCAAACCCTGGCGGACATCAGTTTGCTCTCGTCAGTCCGAACCAAATACCACGAAGCCGAGGAAAAGCGCCGACGCGGCAATCATTACGATGGTGGCCGCCCACCCTAATATCTGTTGGCGTTTCGATACGGTCAGTCGCCCCATCGCGCGAGGGTTGCTCACAATCAGCATCATCATGATCATCAACGGCCCGGCCAAAATGCCATTGACCACGGCAGCCCAATAAAGGGCACGGGCGGGATCGATACCGACGACGTTGAGCGATGCTCCGGCCAGCGTTGTTACCGCAATCGTGGCGTAGAAAAGCTTCGCGCTGAGCGGTTTTGCATCAAGGCTTCCGGCGAACCCGGCCATTTCCGTGACCGCATATGCGGCCGAG
>ENA-OFCX01000394-OFCX01000394.1-metagenomes-genome-assembly--contig:-NODE-394-length-23475-cov-9.456874_pt1 | contig 23475 bp, 30 predicted proteins | sample MGYA00153384_OFCX01 | MGnify analysis MGYA00153384
GCTCGAGCCGGTCAGGGTTGTCGCCGGCGGCCAGGAGCAGGATGGCGGCGGTCTGGGTGCCGACGCTGGGCAGCTCCCGCAGGGTCGGTGCGAGTTCGGCGGTGAGGTCGATCCCTGCGAGGATCGAGCGCGCGGGGATGGGCGCTGCGCGAAGCGCGCGGGTCGGGCGCGTCAGCAAGGCTTCGACTTCTTCCTCGCCCAGCGTCTCGCCGGGGTGAAGGATTACCGCGCGCTCGACGAGGTTGCGCAGCTCGATCAGGTCGGGCGTGACGCGGAAATTGCCGTAATAATCGGCGACTTCCTGGCGGAGGAGCGCGATGCGGTGACCCGCGCGTTCGAGGCGCTTGGTTGTCCGGACAATGCCCACATAATCCCACATGAAGCGGCGGATCTCGCGCCAATTATGCTGGACGACGACCTCCTCGTCCGAATCGGTGACGCGGCTTTCGTCCCAGGGATCGACCGGCGGGGGCGGCGGGCCGGGATGTGCGAGGATGTGCTGCGCCGCCGCTTCGCCGAACACGAAGCATTCGAGCAACGAGTTGGACGCCAGCCGGTTCGCTCCGTGCAGCCCCGACTGGGTTACTTCGCCGGCCGCGTACAGGCCGGGCGCATCGGTCTTGCCATCCAGGTCGACCAGCACCCCGCCGCAGGTATAATGCTGCGCCGGCACCACCGGGATCGGCTGGGTCGTGATGTCGATCCCCAGCCCGATCAGTTTCTCGTAAATGTTGGGGAAGTGACCCTTTACGAATTCGGGCGGCTGGTGGCTGATATCGAGGTGGACGAAATCGAGCCCGTCGCGCTTGATCTCATGGTCGATCGCCCGCGCCACGATGTCGCGCGGGGCCAGTTCGGCGCGCTCGTCATAATCGGGCATGAAGCGGTGGCCGGTTTCGGGATGCTTCAATAGCCCGCCTTCGCCGCGCACCGCTTCGGTGATGAGGAAATTCTTGACCTCCAGATTGTACAGGCAGGTCGGGTGGAATTGCATGAATTCCATGTTGCTGATGCGGCACCCCGCGCGCCACGCCATCGCGATCCCGTCCCCCGTCGCCCCGCGCGGTGCGGTCGAATAAAGGTAGGCGCGGCCCGCCCCACCGGTGGCGAGGATAGTGGCGCGCGCAGTCAGTGTCTCGACCTCGCCGCTGACCCGGTTGAACGCGTACAGCCCGTGCACCGCGCCCGACGTGCTGAACTCGTCGGCGTGGCGCCCGGTGGCGAAGTCGATCGCGACATGATCGGGCAGGATGGTGATGTTGGGATTGGCGAGCGCTGCCGATTCCAGCGCCTGCTGGATCGCCCAGCCGGTGGCGTCGGCGACATGCACGATGCGGCGGTGGCTGTGCCCGCCCTCGCGCGTCAAATGCCAGCCTTCCCCATCGTCATCCATGTTGAACGGCACGCCAAGCTCGGCCAGCCGCGCGATCGCCGCCGGCGCGCCGCCGACGACATGCTCGACCACCTCGAGATTGTTGAGCCCCGCCCCGGCGATCATCGTGTCGCGGACATGCGCCTCGAAGCTGTCCCCTTCCTCGAGCACCGCGGCGATCCCGCCCTGCGCCCATTCGGTCGCCCCACCGCCCAATTTGCCCTTGGCCAGCACCGCCACCTTGCGCGTGGCGGCCAGCGTCAACGCCGCGGTCAGCCCCGCCGCGCCCGAACCGATGATCAATACGTCGGTCTCAATCACGCCACAGCCCCACGCGTCAAACTCAGGAACACATCCTCCAAATCGGGATCGCGGGTCGAGACGTCGACGATGCCCAGCCCGTCGGCCTGCAGCGCGGCGAGCACCTGGCCCGCATTGACCTGGTCCTTGCGGTACGTGATCTCGATCGTCCGTGGCCCGGTCAGCACCGTCCGGTCGAAGCATGGCGCGACCGGCACCTTGTCCAGGTCGCGATCGACCTCGACCACCACCGCTTTGTCCTGCGCCTTGGCGATCAGCTCGCGGGTCGGCTCGTTGGCGATCAATCTGCCGTGGTTGATGATCGCGATCCGGTCGCAAAGCTGCTCGGCTTCCTCCAGGTAATGCGTGGTCAGCACCACCGTCACGCCCTGCTTGTTCAACTGCCGCACATAATCCCACAATTGCTGGCGAAGCTCGATGTCGACCCCGGCGGTCGGCTCGTCGAGCACCAGCACGGGGGGCGAATGGACCATCGCCTTGGCCACCAGCAGTCGCCGCTTCATGCCCCCCGACAGCGTCCGCGCATAGGCATCGGCCTTGTCGGTCAGCCGCACCGCGGCGAGCAACTGGTCGGTGATCCGGTCGGCCTTCTTGATGCCATACATGCCGGCCTGGATCTCGAGCGCCTCGTACGGGGTGAAGAACGGGTCGAACAATATCTCCTGCGGCACGATCCCGATCGCGCGCTTGGCGTTGCGCGGATGCTCGTCAATGTCGAACCCCCACACATTCGCCGTCCCGCTCGTCTTGACCACCATCCCAGCCAGGATGTTGATCAGGGTCGACTTGCCCGCGCCATTGGGGCCGAGCAGCCCGAAAATCTGCCCACGCGGGACGTCGAACGTCACGTCGTCGAGCGCGACCTTGCCGCCGGCATAGGTCTTGCTCAAGGAGTCGATGCGGATTGCTGGCTGGGGTTCGGACATCGCCGTCGCATAGCGGGGCGCATCGCCCACGCAAAGCCGCCGCGTGGTAAGCGCGTCATTAACCTAGTCTAAGCACTTGGCCGTTAGTGCCGCAGTCATGATCCGACCTGCCCCTTGTTCCGCGTCTGGGCTGTTTGCCGCGGCATTGCTGCTCGGCATTCAGTCCCCGGCCAGCGCCGCCAATGCGCTGGGCTCGGCGACCGTCAATCTCTACAAGCCGTTGCTGCTGGCCAAGACGACCGACATGGACTTCGGGTCGATGTTCCCGCCCGCCAGCGGCACCGGCACGATCAAGCTCGACCCGAATGGCGGCGCCACCGTCTACACCGGGATTGCCGCCGCTGGCGCTTCGCCGACCACGCGCGCCGTGTTCACCGGCCAGGCGACGCGATTGTCTTTGGTGTTTCTCCAGCTTCCCGCCGGATCGATCACCCTGGCGCGTGTCGGCAACCCCAGCGACACGCTGACCGCGAACAATTTCACCATCGACAGCGCGGGCGCCCTGCGGATCGTCGGTACCGCGTCCTACACGATCGGGGTCGGCGCGACCCTGTCGGTCCCCTCGACCGCGGTCGGCGGCACTTATGTCGGCAGCTTCACGCTTACGGCGAATTATTTCTAAACCGCGTTCATTGGGGCTGTCGGGATAGTCCCGCGCTCCACCCGATCAACCCGAATGGCTGATCGACGCGGCTAACCGTGCGTTTACCACTCGGCCGCTCGCCGCACAGCGGCGCTTCACCCCCCGCAGTCTTGGCAAAGAGATTAGGTTAACCCGCCGCTCGCCAGTTTCGTCCAACAAATCCTCGCACCTCTCCCTTTAGTTTCGCCGCGACAATGTTTCGTGGGGAGTGACCGGTGCCGACCATCAATTTGACGCGAGCCCTGGTGGCCGCGACCGCCCTTGTTGCGGCCTCGTCCGCCGGCGCCGCCAGCACCACCGGCTCCGGCCGCGCCGTGCTGCTTGATGCGGTGGCGTTCCTCAATGTCGACGATCTCGACTTCGGCCTCGTCGTCGCGCCGAGCTCGGGCATCGGCACGGTGACCATCAATCCGGTCGACAGCAGCATCACTTACTCGAACCTCGTCGGGGTCTCGTCGGTCGCTACCCAGCGCGGCCGGCTGGTCGGGTCGGGCGATGTCGGACAGGATGTCGAGGTGACCGCTAGCCTGCCGACCAAGCTCTACCAAAATGGCGATACCACCAAGCCGTGGGTCGCGGTTTCGCTCGGGCTCGATCATCTTGCCTCGAGCGCGGGCAAATATTTATACACCATCAACCGCGCCCGCGTGTTCAACATCTATGTCGGCGGAACGCTGACCGTTCCCGCCGGCACCGCCAACGGCGCCTACAACAATCTGTTCACCGTCACCGCCAATTACCTCTGACACCCGAACCCAAATCGATTGCGGGGGTCCGCTGCTGCTGATAGTCGCTCTGACCATGCAGCCGCCCCCTGAAACCATCCGCACCAAGGCCTTGCGCGTCGCTTGCGACGGCTCGGGCCAGGTGCCCGCCGCGCTCGGCCACCCGCGCGTCTATCTCCATGTCGATGCCGATCTCGGCTATGTCGACTGCGGTTATTGCGACCGCCGCTTCCTGCTCGAGGGCGGCCCCGCCGATTCTGCCCAAACCCCGGACATTGCCCAATGAGCGACCCGCGCGCCTTTCTCTATCGCACGCTGGATCCCGAAGAGGCCCAGCGTCTCGCGACCCGGCATCTGGCGCGCCACGACGATGGCGAGCTGTATCTGCAATACAGCCTGAGCGAAGCGTTCGGGTTCGACGATGGCCGGTTGAAGACCGCCGACTACAATAACGCCTCGGGCTTCGGGCTGCGCGGCGTGACTGGTGAAACCACCGCCTTCGCCCACGCCAATGAAATCAGCGCCGCCGCGATCGACCGCGCCGCCTCGACGCTGCGCCTGCTCGATCCGGCGAAGGCCCAGCCATCTGCTGCTCCGCCACGCACCAACCAGGCGATGTACGGCGCCGACGATCCGCTGTCGGCGATTCCGTTCGCCGACAAGGTCCGGCTGTGCGCCGAGATCGACGCCGCCGCCCGCGCGCGCGATCCCAGGGTCGACCAGGTCAGCGTCTCGCTGTCGGGCAGCTGGAGCGTGATCGACATCGTCCGCGCCGGCGGGTTCGTTGCCAGCGACGTCCGCCCGATGGTCCGCCTCGACGTCTCGATCGTGGCGAAGAATGGCGACCGCCGCGAAACCGGCAGCTTCGGGCTCGGCGGGCGCTATCTCTACGATCATCTGTTCGATCCCGCGACCTGGAACCGCTGTATCGACACCGCGCTGGCGCAGGCGTTGGTCAATCTGGAATCGGTCCCCGCGCCGGCGGGCGAGATGCAGGTGGTGTGCGGCCCCGGCTGGCCCGGCGTGTTGCTCCATGAAGCGATCGGCCACGGGCTCGAGGGCGATTTCAACCGCAAGCAATTGTCGGCTTTCTCGGGCCGCATGGGTCAGCGCGTGGCCGCGCCCGGCGTCACCGTGGTCGACGAGGGCGCGATCCCGGGCCGCCGCGGGAGCCTGACGATCGACGACGAGGGTACCCCGACCGGGCGCACCGTGCTGATCGAGGATGGCATCCTCAAGGGCTATCTCCAGGACCGGCTCAACGCCCGGCTGATGGGGATGCAGCCGACCGGCAATGGCCGCCGCGAAAGCTTCGCCCACGCGCCGATGCCGCGCATGACCAACACCTTCATGCTCGGCGGCACCGACGACCCGGCGGAGCTCGTCACCCGCGTCAATGACGGCATTTACGCGAAGAGCTTCGGCGGCGGGCAGGTCGACATCACCAACGGCAAGTTCGTCTTCTCCTGCACCGAGGCGTATCGAATCCGCAACGGCAAGATCGCCGAGCCGGTCAAGGGCGCCACCCTGATCGGCGACGGCCCCAGCGTGCTCACGCGGGTCAAAGGCATCGGCAACGACCTCGCGCTCGACGAAGGCGTCGGCATCTGCGGCAAAGGCGGGCAGAGCGTTCCGGCGGGGGTCGGGCAGCCGACCCTGCTGATCGATGGGCTGACAGTGGGCGGAACGGCGACCGCGTGAGCCTGATCGAACTACGCCGTTATCGGAGCCGCATGGACGGCGAGATCGCCAGGACCTTTCTCGAAAGTTACGGTCTTCACACAGTTCTGTTCGATGCCGAGAGCCAGGGATATATCGACGGGCTATCGGCCGATGTGCGGCTGATGGTGCTCGATGAAGACCGGGAGGAAGCGCTGGCGGCGCTCGACGGCGTCAATCCCTTAATAGATGCGCCACCGGCGCCAGACTAAACCCCGCCCCATCGGCGCAACGATCGAGTTCCTCGCGCGCGACGCCATTTTCACTTTGCGCAACCGCCCACGCCAGCGCCGACCGATTGCCCGACCGGCAGAACGCCACCATCTTGCCGTCTCCGACCGCGCCGATCGCCTCGCGCATCGCCTCGACGTCGGCCGGGCCCATCCCGCGGACGATCGGGATGTGGCGATATTCCAGCCCCGCGGCATGGGTCGCGGCCTCGATCTCGGCGCTGCTCGGCTGGCCCTCATCTTCATTGTCGGGGCGGTTGTTGACGATCATCGTCACCCCCAGATCCTTGATCGCGACGATTTCGTCGGGGGTGATCTGGCCACAGACGAAGGTCTTGTCATCAAGCTGCCGTTGCATCGCCCGTCTCCATTGCTTCGCCGAGCGCTTCGAGCAGCGACTCGCCATGTCTCTCCAGCTTGGTATCGCCGATCCCGTCGATCATCGATAGCGCCTTCAATGATGGCGGTTTCGCCGCCGCCACCGCGCGCAACGTCGAATCGTGGAAGATGACGTAGGGCGGCACCCCCACTTCCTTCGCCCGGTCGCGCCGCCACGCCCGCAGCGCCTCGAACAACGGATCATGCGGCAGATGCTCGGTGCCGCGCTTGGTCCGCGCCGCGCGCTTGGGCGGGACAGCGATGATCAGCCGTTCCTCGCCCTTCAATATCGCCTTGGCCGCCGGACCGAAGCTCAACCCGCCATAATCGTCGGCACGCAGTGCATCGCGCGCCTGCAGGCTCCGCGCGACCGGCCGCACCAGCGCCAGTTCGTCGGCATTCATGATCCCGAACACGCTCAACTTGTGATGGCCGAACTGGCGCACTTTCTCATTGTCGTCGCCGCCCAGTACCGCCGCAAGATGCCCGATCCCGAAGCGCATCTCGGTGCGGAACGCCGCGCTCAGCAATTTGCGCGCCACCTCGGTCACGTCGATCGTCGCCGGCGGGTCGATGCAATTGTCGCAATTGCCGCAGGTCGCGGGCGGCTCCTCGCCAAAATGGCGCAATAGGATCGCGCGACGGCAGGTCGCGGCCTCGACGAACGCGGCGAGCGTGTTGAGCCGGTCGCGTTCCGCCGGGCGGCGCGCTTCCTCGATCTCGGTCTCGATCCGCCGCCGGGCGCGCGCGAAATCCTCCGCCCCCCAGTATAGCCACGCTTCGGCCGGGTCGCCATCGCGTCCGGCGCGCCCGGTCTCCTGGTAATAAGCCTCGATCGATTTGGGGATTCCGGCATGCGCTACGAAGCGCACGTCGGGCTTGTCGATCCCCATCCCGAACGCCACCGTCGCGGCGATCACCATCTCCTCGGATTCGACGAACGCGGCCTGGTTGCGCTGGCGCACTGCGCCGTCCAGCCCGGCGTGATAGGCCAACGCGCGGCGCGTCCCGCTGCCCAGTTGCTCGGCCAGTTTCTCGGTCGCGTTGCGGCTGGTGGCATAGACGATGCCCGGCCCCGGATGCTCGGCGAGCAGGCCCTTCAACTGGCTTCCGATCCCGTCGCGCGGGCGGACGTGGTAACGAATGTTGGGGCGGTCGAACCCGGCGACGATCATCCCCTCGGCGGGGATCCCGAGCTGGACGAGGATGTCCTCGCGAGTTCGCCTATCGGCAGTTGCGGTCAGCGCCAGCCGTGGAACATCGCGATGCTGGTCGAGCAGCGGCAGCAACAGGCGATAATCGGGGCGGAAGTCATGCCCCCATTCGCTGACGCAATGGGCCTCGTCGATCGCGAACAGGGCGATCTCGACCTCCTCGAGCAGCCGCTGGAAATCGCCGGTCGTCGCCCGCTCCGGCGCGACATAGAGCAAATCAAGCTGTCCATCGCGCGCGGCGTCACGGATCTTGCGCGGATCCGCGCTCAGGCTGGTCAGTGCCGCCGCCCGAATCCCGTACGCCTCGGCGCTTCGCACCTGGTCATGCATCAACGCGATCAGCGGCGAGATCACGATTCCGGTCCCGCGCCGCGCCAGTGCACCAAGCTGGTAAGTCAGCGACTTGCCCGCCCCGGTCGGCATTATTGCAAGCGTCGATTGCCCCGCCGCCGTCCGCTCGACGACCTGCTGCTGCACCCCGCGGAAATGCGAGAAGCCGAAGCGGTCGTGGAGCAGTTGGTGGAGGTCGGTCACCCGATCTCTATCGAGCCACCTGCCGTCCGGCGCAACTAGTGGTTGCCGCCGGTCGCTGTTCCGCCAAGCCCGCGATAGTCGATCATCGGCTGGATATCGGGATCGCGGCCGGTGAACGCCTTGAACATCTCGGCATAATCGATCGTGTTGCCGCGGCTCAGCACCATGTCGCGGAACCGTTGGCCGTTGGCGCGGGTCATTCCGCCATTCGCCTGAAACCAGGCGAAGGCGTCATGATCGAGCATCTCGGTCCACGCATAGGCGTAATATCCCGCCGCATAGCCGCCCGACCAGATGTGGCGGAAGTAACTCGATCGATAGCGCGGCGGGACGTCCTGGTAATCGAACCCACCACTGGCGAGTGCCGCCGCCTCGAACTTGTCGACATCCTGCAGCGGCGCATCGGCGGGCAGCGAATGCCAGTCGAGGTCCATCCGCGCCGAGGTCACCGCCTGGCCAAGTGCATTGCCCTGGTTGAAAGTGCGCGATTGCTTGATCTTGTCGACTAAGGCCTGCGGGATCGGCGCCTTGGTCTGATAATTGACCGCATAATTGGCCAGCACGCGCGGCTCAAGCGCCCAATTCTCGTTGAACTGCGAGGGGAACTCAACGAAGTCGCGCGCCGTCGCGGTGCCCGAAATCGTCGGATAGGTTTGCGCCGCGAACAGGCCGTGCAGCGCATGGCCGAATTCATGGAACATGGTGGTCACGTCGTCGAACGTGATCAGCGCCGGCTGGCCCGCCGCCGGCTTGGCGAAATTGCCGACGTTGTAGATCACCGGAATGGTCTTGCGCAGATAGCTCTGGTTGACCAGGTTCGACATCCACGCGCCGCCCTGCTTGTTGTCGCGCTTCCAATAATCGAACATCATCAGCCCGATCAGCTTGCCATTCTCCTCATGCACTTCGAACGCGCGCATGTCGGGGCTCCACATGGGCAAATCCTTGCGCTCCTTGAAGGTCACGCCGTACAATTGGTTGGCGGCGAAAAAGACGCCTTTCTCGAGCACGGTGTTGATCTCGAAATAGGGCTTGAGCGAATCGCCATCGAGGGCATAGCGCTCCTTGCGCACGGCTTCCGAATAATAATCCCAGTCCCACGGCTTGGCCTTGAATCCGCCGCCTTGCTTGTCGATCATCGCCTGGATGTCGGCCGCTTCGGCTTTCTCCTTGGCGGCGACCGCGGGGGCCAGCCGGGCGAGGAAGCCCTTGGCCGTATCGGCATTCTTGGCCATCTGGTCGTACAGCGCATAGGACGCCCAATTGTCATACCCCATCAGCGCGGCTTTCTTGGCGCGCAGGCTGGCGATTTCGGCGACGACCGGACGGGTGTCGTTGGCATCGCCTTTTTCCGATCGGGTCCAGCTGGCGTTGAACAAGGCCTCGCGGGTCGCGCGATTGGTCAGCGATCCCATCGTCGGCTGCTGCGTGGTGTTCTGCATCGGCAGCACATAACCATCGACCTTGCGGCTCTTGGCGGCGGTCGCGGCGTCGGCGATCTGGGCGTCGCTCAGGCCCGCCAGCGCGGCCTTGTCGGTAACCCGCAACGCGCCATCCTTGGTCGCCGCGGTCAGCTTCTGGCCGAATGAGCTCTCAAGGCTGCTCAGCCGCTTGTTGTAGGCCTTCAGCTCGACCTGCTTGGCGGGTGCAAGCTCGGCTCCGGCATGGACGAACTGCTGGTAATAAACCTCGAGCAACCTGGCTTGCTCGGGGTTGAGGCGAAGGCTCGCCTGGCGATCGTGAAGCGACTTCACCCGCGCGAACAATCTCTTGTTGAGGAACAGATAATCGCGATGCTGCGCGAGCAACGGCGCGGTCTTGGTGTCGACCGCGTCGAGCGTGTCGTTGGTGTTGGCCCCGGCGACCGCCGAGAAGGTCAGCGCAACCCGCTCGAGCATCAGCCCGCTATTCTCCAGCGCGCCGAGCGTATTGTCGAATGTCGGTGCCGCCTTCTGGTTGGTGATCGCATCGATCTCGCGCTTGTTCTGCGCCATCCCGGCGATGAAGGCAGGCAAATAGTCGCTGTCCTTGATCCGCGCATAATCGGGCGTCTGGTACGGCAGGCTCGACGGCTTGGCGAAGGGGTTGGTCGCGGCCATCGCGGCGGTCGGCGCGGCCGATTTCGACGGGGCGGCAAGCGCCGGGGTCGCGATCGCCAATGCGGCGGTCGTCATCAACAAAGTACGGATCATTCAATCTTCTCCACCATCTGAATTCGTGTCGCCCGGCTACAATGGCAAAGCGCCTGTCCCGAGCCTGAACCGACGAACGTGCCGATTGTTACGGCAAGCGGCTCATTCGGCCGTGGTTTCCAGTTCGCGCTCGGCTGCCTGCCGCGCCCACAGCTCGGCGTAAAGTCCCTGCTCGGCGAGCAACTCGCCGTGTGTTCCGCGTTCGGCCACCTTGCCATCATCGAGCACCACGATCTGGTGCGCGCCGACGATGGTCGACAGACGGTGCGCGATGACGATCGTCGTTCGTCCTCTGGTTGCGCCGTCGAGCGTCGCCTGGATCGCTTCCTCGGTGCGACTGTCGAGCGCGCTGGTTGCCTCGTCGAGGATCAGGATCGGCGGGTCCTTGAGCAACGTCCGCGCGATCGCCACACGCTGCTTCTCGCCGCCCGACAATTTCAGCCCGCGCTCGCCGACCATCGATTCATATCCGTTGGGCAACGCCGCGATGAACCCGTCGATCGCCGCGCCCTTGGCCGCGCGTTCGACCTCGTCCTGGCCGGCGCCGTCGCGGCCATAAGCGATGTTGTACCCGATGGTGTCGTTGAACAGCACGGTGTCCTGGGGGACGATCCCGATCGCCCCGCGCAAGCTGTCCTGGGTGATCGTCGCGATATCCTGCCCGTCGATCGTGATCCGCCCGTCGGTCGGGTCGTAAAAACGGTACAGCAACCGCGCCAACGTCGACTTGCCCGCTCCCGACGGCCCGACCACCGCGCAGCTGGTGCCAGCGGGAACGTCGATCGTCACGCCTTTCAAGATGATCCGCTCGGGCTCGTAACCGAACGCCACATCCTCGAACCGCACATGACCGGCGCCGACATGGAGCGCGCCCGCGCCCGGCGCATCGACAATCTCGGCCGGCGTATCGAGCAGCACGAACATCTGCTCCATGTCGATCAGCCCCTGCTTGATCGATCGATAGACCCAGCCGAGCATGTCGAGCGGCCGGAACAGCTGCATCAGCAGGCTGTTGACCAGCACCACGTCGCCCGGGGTGAATCGCCCCTGGCTCCAGCCCCAGACGGTAAACGCCATCGCGCCGGCCATCATCAAATTGGTGATCAGGCTCTGGCCGATGTTGAGCCACGACAGGCTGACTTCATTGCGCACCGACGCGCGGGCGAATGCGCCGATCGCCTGGTCGTAACGACCGGCCTCGCGTTCCTCAGCACCGAAATATTTGACCGTTTCGTAATTAAGCAAGCTGTCGACCGCGCGGCCGATCGCCTGGTTGTCGACGTCGTTCATTTCGCGGCGCAACGCGTTGCGCCAGTCGGTCACCCAACGCGTGAAGGCGATGTACGCCGCGACCATCACCAGCGTCGCCACCACCAGCCCTGGCCCGAACTTGACGAAAAAGATGGCGCAGATTGCGGCCAGCTCGATGATCGTCGGGGCGATGTTGAACAGCAGGAAATATAGCATCATGTCGATGCTCTTGGTCCCGCGTTCGACGATCTTGCTCAAACTGCCCGTGCGCCGCTCGAGGTGGAAGCGAAGGCTCAGCGAATGGATGTGGCGGAACACGCGCGCCGCGAGCCGCCGGGCGGCGTCCTGCCCGACCTTCTCGAAGATCGCATTGCGCAGATTGTCGGTCAAAACTGCGCCGAACCGCGCTGCGGCATAAGCGAACACCAGCATCGCCACCGCGGCGAACGCGGCCTTGTCGCCCGACATCGCATCAACCACCGCCTTGTACGCGAACGGCATGACCAGCGAGATCGCCTTGCCGGCGAGCACCAGCACCAATGCCACGACCACGCGCAGCCTAAGCTCGGTTTCGCCCTTGGGCCACAGCATTGGCAGGAAGCGCCACAGGATCGAAAAGCTGCCCTTGTCCTTGGGCAGCTCGGCAGTGGCATCAAGGGAAGTGTCCATCGTGCAACAGGTAGGGGGCCAAGTGACCCTCCGCAATGAAATCGACGAAGCGACTGGAACCGCGCGTTAATTTCACGGGTTAAGTTCGTGGAATACCGGAGAGTGAAATGGGCCCGATCGGTTATGTCATTGCAATCCTCGGCTGCGCCGATGGCGGCGCGTCATGCCAGACGGTTGCAACGCTCGCCCCGCGATATGAGAATGCCGCGCAATGCGCCGCTGCCCGAGACAGCGCGCTCGACGCCAATAGCGATCTCGATTTCCCGATGCTCATCGCACAGTGTCAGAAGTCCGGCGCTCGTCCCGCCTCGGCCACCGCCAATCCGCGCAAGCCGGGTGACGCGACGGCGGCCTGAGCCTGCGCTGGACAGTTTTGCTCGCGCAGCCCATTCGACTTTCGATGGGCGGGGAATTCTCACGAGCGAATGATCTGCCAACAATGAGCCGGCCCGCGCGGTTCGTCCGCTGGCTGTTGCTGCAATGGTTTGTCCGGAGTGGCTGGAAGGCGATCGGCACGCTGCCGCCCGATCGCAAGTTCGTCATCATCGGCGCGCCGCACACCAGCAATTGGGATTTCCCGGTGTTCCTCGGCACCGTCAACGCGGCCGGCCGCCAGGTCCGTTTCATCGGCAAGAGCAGCTTGTTCAAGGGGATGATGGGCGGCTTCATGCGCGCTGCTGGCGGGGTATCAGTCGATCGCGATGCGCCGCAGGACACCGTCAGCCAGGTTGTCGACCAGTTTGCGGCGCATGACGATTTCCTGCTGATCGTCGCCGCCGAGGGAACCCGGTCGCGCACCACCAAATGGAAGACCGGCTTCTACCAGATCGCGCTCAGGGCCAAGGTGCCGATCATCTGCGCCGGGCCTGATTATCCGGCCAGGCGCGGCATCTTCGGCCCGATCATCCACCCCACCGGCGATTATGATCGCGACATGGCGCCAGCCTTCGCATTTTTCCGGACGCTCAAACCCCGCCATCCGCAACGATCCGCCTTTCCCGGCGATCCGGAGTAGGAAATTCTACCACTTTGTGGCGCGCCTCCATCAGCACAAATCGCCATCGCCCGATTACTTTCACTGTAATCGTTGAACATTTTTCAATTGGCACGCTCCCTGCATTGTAGATTGCATCACCCATTGGGGGTGCAACAAAGGGAAATTTGATCATGTCGATGTCATTCGTTCCGGCCCGCCAGGCCGCCGCTTCATTCGCCGGTGCTTTCATCGTCGCAATGCTGTTCGTCAGCGCCGCTGTCGGCCCGCTGACCTTCGCCTGAATCCCACCACCGAAAGGTTTTCCAATGAACGGACGTTTTGTACTCAACCGCCAGTCGAGCAAGGTCATGGGCGTTGCCTCGGGACTGGCCGACTGGACCGGGGTTGATGTGCTGATCATCCGCCTCGCCATGATCCTCGGTACGTTGATCACCGGCCCGGTGGTCATCATCCTCTACATCCTGACCGGCTGGCTCGCCGCCGATCGCTAGTATCCGCCGGGAACGAAGCCGGTTATGGTGCCGCCGACAATCGGTCGGCTGAAGGAGGATGGCATGGAGCGACGCGGCGACGAGGTGCACGTCAGCGAGATCGAGGCGAGCGCGGGAACGCAGCCGCATATCGTCCGCTACGTGCTTGGCATTTCGTTGCTGCTCGCGGTCGGCTTGCTGTCTTTGGTGTGGATCGTCGGATCGATCACCCGCTGACGCAGTTCAACGACGCGTCGGGCATGGCGCTGGTCGCTGTTCCGCGCTAATGCTGGTCTCCGTTACCGCGAAGGATCCCCGCCCATGCGCAAGTTGCTGACCGCTCTCACTTCGGCTTTTATCGCGACCTCTGCCAGCGCGACGCTCCACGAAGGCGCCCGGGCACCCAATTTCGTCACCACTGGCGCGCTTGCCGGAAAACCGTTCAAGCTCGACCTCGCCGAACAGCTTCGTCATGGTCCGGTGGTGCTCTATTTCTATCCCAAAGCGTTCACCAAGGGCTGCACGCTCGAAGCACATGCCTTTAGCGAAGCGATCCCCGAATTCACCAAGGCGGGCGCACGAGTCATCGGAATGAGCGCCGACAATCTCGAAACGCTCAAGAAATTTTCGATCGAGGCCTGCCGCAACGCCTTCCCGGTGGCGACCGCCGGCAAGAAAGTGATCAAAGCCTACGACGTCGCCATCCCGGTCGTCGGCCTGTCCAACCGCACCAGCTACGTCATCGCCCCCGACGGCCGGATCGTGATGGTCCACAGCGATATGGATTATAAGGATCATGTCTCCAAGACGCTCGCCGCAGTGCGGGCGCTCAAGCGCTGATGGCCGCCGCGGTCGCGGTCTCGGTTTCTTAACCCCTACGGTCCGACTTTCCCCTTGATTGTGGGGGGGAATGTCATGCGCCTGGCTCGTTTCAGCTCGGTTTGCCTGGCTGCGGTCTTGCTGGTCGGATGCGGCGGCAAGGGTCAGGTTTATGATCGCCCGCCCGAGCAGGTCCGCGACTTGATGCGCACCGTCGAAATCCCGCTCTACGTGTTCGGCAGCAGTGCCGAGACCGACTCGAGCGTCGACGCGTCGGACCCGGCGAAAATGGTGTGGAAGATCACCGCCAATGGCAGCAATCTGATAAAGGTTATCGCGTCGATCGCGCCCGAGGATACGACCAAGACCCGCGTCGATGTCGATATCGAAGGTGCCAGCGGTGGCAAATATGGCGACATCGAGGCGGGCCTCAAGACAGCGCTGGGGGTCAAGAATATATAGCTCGTGACGATGCGCGAGCCAATCGATTCCACGCTCGACGGCCGCCGGTTCGACATCACCGCGACCTATCCGGCAATGATGTCGGCGACGATGGTTAACGCCAATAAACTGTCCCCCCAAACCCACCCGGCGCAGCGTTAACCACCTATAATATCGTCCCTTCATCGCAGGATTGGCCTCGCTTCGTCGGAAACAACGGACCCTGAACCGCAGCCGACCGGTTGGTTGGTCATGATGAACATGAACCTCTTGAATCGTTCGGGCCTCGCCGCGATTGCCGCAGCGACTGCCTTCATTGCCACCCCCGTGCTGGCGCAGGACGCCATGCCGGTCGCCGCCGAACCAGCGCCGATCGTCGCCGACGCCCCGCTGCCCAGCGAACCGGCCCCGACGCCGACGCCGGAAGTGACCAGCGAACCCGCAACGCCGGCCCCGGTCGCGACCAAGTCAGTCAGGGCAGCCAAGCCCGCGGATCGTACTGTTCTGACCGCTGTTGCAGCGCCGACGATCGTCCGCACTGCCGCGCCGATTGCCGCCACGGCCCCGGTTGCAGCGCCGACTGCCCCGGTTGTTGCACCCGCTGATCCGGCGATGGTCGCGCCGCTCCCCGAGCCGGTCGCTGCCGCGCCAGTCGCGCCGGTTGAGACCGCCAGCAACGATGATCTGCTGCCGATCGCCGGTGCTGCCGGTCTCGGCATCCTGGCCCTCGCCGGAGCAGGCTTCGCAATGCGTCGCCGTCGCCGCGATGACGACGTGATTGCCGAGGACGAGTGGGTCGAACCGGAATATGTCGCTGCCGCACCCGTCGCCACCGCGCCAATCTCGGCCTTTGCCTGGAGTGATAAGCCTGCCGCGACCGCACCTGTCGCTGCCGCCACTGGCCTCAGCCGGATCGAGGCCGCCAAGCGCGGACCGACCCCGGACAATCCATCGGCCTCGCTCAAGAAGCGGCTCTCTCGCGCAGCCTTCTTCGACCAGCGCGAGCGGGCAGTGGCAGCGGGAACAGCGGTTCCGGTATCCCCAATGGCCGGCCTGCCCAACTCGCTGGCCCGCGCCGAGGCACAGAACCGTCGCGCCGCACCGACGCTTGGAATGGGCTTCAACCGCCGCTTCCAGCCGGCATAACCTTCCGCGAGCCTGCCTGGTGCAGGCCAGTAACCAGTGTTCACCGCCGTCCCTCCCACCGAGGGGCGGCGGTGTCGTCTTGGCCGCGCGGCGGAAACGCGATAGGCTGGGTCCCAAGGGCATTTCGCCCGGCAATCGAGGAGCGAGACCATGGCCAAGGGACAGATGAAATCGAGCAAGGAAGCACGCAAGCCGAAGGCCGAGAAGAAGAAGACGATCGCCGCCAATCCGTCGACCAAGACCGGATCGAGCGGGCTCGAGAACCTCAAGAACTGAGCGCTGCTGCTGCCATCTGCCGGATCCTGGTCGACGCGGATGCCTGTCCGGTCAAGGACGAGGTGTATCGTGTCGCCTATCGCCGCGGGGTCGCGGTCAAAATCGTCTCTAACACCCGGATGCGGATCCCCGATCATCCGTTGATCGAACGGGTAATTGTGTCCGACGCGTTCGACGCCGCCGACGACTGGATCGCCGAGGCCGCCACCCCGAGCGACGTGGTGATTACCGCCGACATCCTGCTCGCCGACCGCTGCCTCAAGGCGGGGGCGGCGGTGATCTCGGGCAACGGCAAGCCGTTCACTGCGGCGAGCATCGGCAGCGCCATCGCGACCCGGGCGATCATGGCCGATTTGCGCGCCGGCGGCGACCAGATCGGCGGCCCGGCGGCATTCACCAAGGCGGACAAAAGCCGCTTCCTCCAGGCGCTCGACGAGGCGCTCGCCAGGCTGGCGCGTTAGGGTGGGGTCAGGTTAGCGCGGGGCAGCGGATCGGGCTGAAACTGATTAGCTGTCGCCCCAATCTTCACAAATGTTCACAGTGACCAAGAGCCTTCCGCCAAAGCGGGCTTCGGTCGAGATCGGCTGACTGCGCATCACCAGCTTGGACGAAATCAAATCCTACTAGTCAAGGGGTGGACCCTTTTTGACAATCTTAGCGCGAAATCGTATCAAGAACGCATGGCACAAATGAACGTCTCGATCCCCGACAAGCTCAAGGGCTGGGCCGAATCTCGCGTCGCCGAAGGGCGCTACAGCAGCACCAGCGACTACGTCCGCGACTTGGTGCGTCGTGATCAGGAGGCCGAGGAGGCGCGGCGGCGGTTGATCGCGGCGATCGACGAGGGGCTGGCGTCGCCAGAAACTGACACGACGATCGACAATATCATCGCGCGTGGTCGCAAGCGGAACGGTCTCGATTGAGGCTCGTCCTTCGCGCCGCGGCGGTCGGCGATCTGGACTCGATCTTTGACTACGGCGTGGCGACGCACGGCGCCGACACCGCAGGCGCGTATGTCAGAAACATCGAAGCAGTGATGGATCGGCTCCTGGTTCATCCGGCGCTTGGCGCGGCACGCGATTTGCGCCCCGGCCTTCGCTCGATCGCAGCCGGCGAGCACCGCATCTATTACCGCATCGAAGGCGAAGCGATCATTGTCGCGCGCGTGCTGCACAAGGCGATGGATATGGAGCGGTGGGTTTGAAGCGTGGGGGTTAACAACGCTGCGACGGCGCGCGATGCGGTCATCGCGGGCGCCGCCGAGCGCGTCAAAAGGTCCAGCTGAACGCGACCGCCCAGCCCACCGACATGGCGAACATCGCGAGGCCCGCCACCCATTGTACCAGGCGATGGCGGACGAAGATCGCGACCAAAGCGACGCTCAGGAACGGCAGGTTGGCGAGCGCCTGCTGGACGAACAATTCGGGGTGCGGGGTGCGCAGATAATCGGCGGTTGAGACGATGAACAGCAATACCAGCGCGGCATAGGTGCCGTAGAACAAGCGGTGGTTGGCCCAGTAAATCGTCTCGAGGTCGATCTCGCTTTCACTCTCGCTGGCCGGCGCGATCTCGGGCGAGACCGCGACGCAGAACAGATAGATCAGCACCGCCGAGACGAAGAACAGGGTGACCATCGCCAGGTCGATCCCCTTGGTGTCGCGATAATCCCACAGCGCCAGCCAGCAGATGTAGACCTGCGTCGCGGCATTGAGCATCGCCAGGCCGAGCAACCCCGGCCGCCGCACCCGCCGCCGCTCAACCAGCATCCGCCCTGCGCTGGTCAGCACCTGCGACAGCGCGAGCGCGTAGACGAAGGAGAGCAGGATCAGGAGGAAATCGAATGCGGCCATGGGGTGTTAGGCGCGGGGGAGGGGGGAGGCGTCAAGGGGGGTGGGGTGGTTGAAAAAAGTGTCGTGTGCCCGGCATTGGTGTCCCCGGGTTGTGTCATTATCACCTCAAATCTCTTACAACATCCGTATGCCGAGTGGAAAGTATTGCTCGCCACGTGTCACAACGCTTCTTTAATTTCCACCAGCGAAATTCAACGAAACGCCATTTTTGTTGAAACTCAGGTTGCAACGTTCAACGGTTGCATATATTCAACAAACTCCGCTTTTGGTTGAAACCTTGAACGGCACCTTCAACGGAGTTGAATATGGATCGTCAGGGTTTTGGACGGGAATCGACGGGCCAACTAATTCCGACGATTGCAGGACGAAAGGCTTTCGTCCCCAATTTTCTTCCTCCAGCGAACATCGACGTTGAACCGTTTATCGGACCGCTAACGCGCGCGACGCAAGCTGTTGGTGAATTGAAAGGAATAGGCCGCACAATCGCTAATCCGCTGCTGCTTATTCGACCCCTGCAAAGGCGGGAGGCGGTATCATCCTCAAGTATGGAAGGCACATATACGACGCTGTCAGATCTGTTTCTTTTTGAAGCTGGCGCAGCAAAAAGCACGGCCCGGACGGACAATCGCGAAGTTTTTAATTATGTTCGAGCGTTAGAGGCGGCGATTGAGGGTCTCGAAAAATTACCAATTTCGAGCCGCCTAATTCGGGATGCTCACCGAATTTTGCTTACTGGAGTAGCAAGACATCGAGGAGCGTCAGTGGAAGCCGGAGAGCTGAAGCAAGATCAAAACTGGATTGGGGGAACCGGCCGCATTGAGACGGCACGCTTCATACCGTCCCCGCCCGGCCATACGGCTGACGCGCTTGATGCATTGATGGCATATATCAATCGAGAAGACCGGGCAGAAGCGTCGCCACTTATCGATGCCGCACTCGTTCATTATCAGTTCGAGGCCATCCATCCGTTCGCTGACGGAAACGGCAGGGTGGGAAGGATGCTGATTTCCCTGATGCTTATTGAAAACGGGACTCTACCTCAGCCTCTCCTCTACCTGAGTCCGTATCTGGAACGGCACAAAGATCGCTATATTGATCTAATGTTTGCCGTCTCAAGAGATGGGCTTTGGGAGAATTGGATTTTCTTTTTTCTGGAAGCGGTTGCAGCATCTGCGCAAGATACAATTACAGTCGTCGAACGCCTTCAAGATCTGCATCGCGAGTATCGCGAGCGACTTCAAATGGCACAAAGTTCCGCGTTAGCACTACGAATCGTTGATTTGGCATTCGAACGCCCCGCGCGAATTGTGAGCGACATCGCAGCCCAATTGGGTGTAACTTATCAAGGTGCAGCGAACAACGTCGCAAAGCTGGTCAAAGCAGGCATCGCCGAGGAAGTAAATTCGCACCCGAAGGTTATTGTTTTCCCAGAAATTCTAAACGCGCTTCGTTTAGACATATAATAATCGGAAACATACGTAACTTGGATGCAGGGAAATGAACGCGCCTCTCTGCAGCGAGGCTATAAGCACGACGCCGCCGAATGACGGAGAGGGCATGTCTAAGATGTGCGCAAAGGCAGCTAATATGACATTCGCCTCTACGCCCCCATCCGTTCCAACGTCGTCCTATTCCGCACCAGCCACTCCGACTTTGTGTCATCCGAAAAATCCACCTCCTTCAGCGTCACCAGCCTCCGCCCATCGCGCACCGTCGTCAGGCGGATCGTCGCGGGGCGGTCGTCGTCGGTGGCTTGCTCGGTCTCGACCAAGGTCCAGTGGGTGGCGTCCTTGCTTGCGCCGCCGAGCGTCAGTGCAGCGGTGGCGAGTTCGGGTTTGCGGCCCTTGCGGAAGGTGGCGGTGGTTTCATTGGTGCCGTTGAGCAGCGACACGCTGGTGATGCGGACGATCCGGGCGCTCTTGTTAGAAGAATTTGGGGGCCCGTCGTCGAAGTCGGCGGTGCGGATCATGGTGACGCCGTCGCCGCCATCGCGGACCGAAACCTCGACCGGGAGGCCGAACCATTTGTCGGCCTGGTAATCACGATATTCCAGCTTGCCGCGCCACTCGCCGACCAAGGACTGGCGCGCTGTCGCGACGGTTAGCGGGACGGTGACGGGCGCAGCTGGCGCTGCCAGCGCGGCGGCGGCGAGGAGGGCGATCATGACGCGGGTGCGTCCTTGACCTCGACCAGCAATATCTTGATGGGCGTGGTGCCGATATTCTCGGTATCGTGGAGCGGCGCGGGGTCGCCCCAGCTGGTGTCGCCAGCTTTTTCCTCGAAATCCAGGTGGCGGCCGTCGGGGAAATGGACCCGCAGCGTGCCGCCGGCGATGACGTGGGCGACGCGCCTGGGGTGAGTGTGGCGGTGGTCCCGCTTGCCGGGGAGCAAAGTATATTCGAGCACGCGGACGCGGTCGTTCTCCAGCACCAGGCGGAAGTTGTCGGGCGATGCGGTCAGGGCATCGACCTGAGACGCGGGCGCGGAAGGCGGTTGTGGCGTGGTGCCGGGGGCAGTGGGCGCTTGCATGGCGAGTGCGGCGGCGAGGAAGGCGGGGGCGGTGAGGAAAGCGGGGGCGGGCATCGTCAGCATCCCGCGGGGACGCATTTGCGGGGGACGAAGCCGGCCGTGCCGCCTTCGAGCAGCCCCGCCGCCGCGGCGAGCACGCCGGTCTCGGCGCGCCACGCGAGGTAGCGATCGTAATGGTCGAACGTGTCCCATTGCTCGGTCAGGACGATGGTCGAGCGGTCCTGGTCGAGCCAAGAGTCGAGGCCGCGGCAGCCGTCATAGGCGCGGGTTTCGGGCAGCACCGCCTTGAGCGTGGCGAGCAGTTCGTCGAGCTTGCCCGGGGCGGCGTGGAATTCGGCGATGATGGTGACGGGCATGGCGGCTGGTCCTTTGGTTGTACGCGGTTGAACACAGTGGTTGTACGCGGTTGAACATATTCGGGGCGCCATGTGGCGGCGATCATTCGGTGGCGTTCGCCTTGGGCTCGGGCTTCTTGGGCGCAGGCTTCTTGGCCAGATGCGCGGCGATCTGGCGGTCGAGGTCGGCGATTCGCTGGCGCTCGGCCGAGACGCCGGGCAGCCCCTTGAGGCGACAGGTCGCCCACAAGGTGCGGCGTTCGGATTCGAGTGCCTTGAGATAGAGGTCGGCCATCAATCGTGCTCGCGGTCGCCGGCGCCGATGTAGAGCTCGTTGCCGCCGTCGCGGTAGAGTTGGGACATGGCGGCCATGCCGGCTTCTGCTTCGGCTTCCCCCATCACCGTTCGGGCTGAGCTTGTCGAAGCCCTGTCTTTCTGCTCGTCATCAGCAAGCAAGGACAGTCCTTCGACAGGCTCAGGACGAACGGATGTGGGGTTGGCTGCGGCGAAATCGCGGACCTCTTGCGAGATCTTCATCGAGCAGAATTTGGGGCCGCACATGCTGCAGAAGTGGGCCGACTTGGCGCCTTCCGCGGGGAGGGTCTGGTCGTGATATTGCTCGGCCGTGTCGGGGTCCAATGACAGGTTGAACTGGTCGCGCCAGCGGAAGTCGAAGCGGGCGCGAGACAGAGCATCGTCGCGCATCTTCGCGGCGGGGTGGCCCTTGGCGAGATCGGCGGCGTGGGCGGCGAGTTTGTAGGTCACCACCCCGACCTTGACGTCGTCGCGGTCGGGCAGGCCGAGATGCTCCTTGGGGGTGACGTAACACAGCATCGCCGTGCCGAACCAACCGATCATCGCCGCGCCGATCCCGCTGGTGATGTGGTCGTAGCCGGGCGCAATGTCGGTGGTCAGCGGCCCGAGGGTGTAGAACGGCGCCTCGCCGCAGACCTCGAGCTGCTTGTCCATATTCTCCTTGATCTTGTGCATCGGGACGTGGCCCGGACCCTCGATCATGACCTGGACGTCGCTTGCCCAGGCGCGCTTGGTCAGCTCGCCCAGCGTGTAGAGCTCGGCGAATTGCGCCTCGTCATTGGCGTCGGCGATGCTTCCAGGGCGGAGGCCGTCGCCGAGGCTGTAGGCGATGTCATAGGCCTTCATGATCTCGGTGATCTCGTCGAACCGCTCGTAGAGGAAGCTCTCCTGATGGTGCGCGAGGCACCATTTGGCCATGATCGAGCCGCCGCGGCTGACGATGCCGGTGACTCGCTTGGCGGTCATCGGGACGTAGGGCAGGCGGACGCCGGCGTGGATGGTGAAATAATCGACGCCCTGCTCGGCCTGCTCGATGAGCGTGTCGCGATACACTTCCCAGGTAAGGTCCTCGGCGACGCCGCCGACCTTCTCGAGCGCCTGGTAGATCGGGACGGTACCGATCGGGACCGGCGAGTTGCGGATGATCCACTCGCGCATCCGGACGGGATTGTCGCCCTGGCGAATTGTCTGGCGAAGCATCAGCCCGTCCGCCTGCGGGGTCCCCCGGCTTTCGACCGCAATCGGAACCGCCTTGGACAGGACGACGCGCAACACGCCTTCGCCGACAGTCTGCCCGGCGAAAAAGGCGACCGGGTCGAAACTGGCCTGCTCGGCCGCCGGCAGGCGGGTCTCGCTGCAAGCGACGAGCACCACAAGGAGAAGCGGGGTGAGGATCAGGCGGCGCATCGCGCGTTCAACGCGCGACTTCGCCGCTTCGCCCAATCACCAGCGCATCGATCACGCCCGGGTCGGCGAGCGTCGACGTGTCGCCCAATTGGTCGAGCGCGCCTTCGGCAATCTTGCGCAGGATCCGTCGCATGATCTTGCCCGACCGTGTCTTCGGCAGTTCGTTCACCACGAAGACCTGACGCGGCCTCGCAATTGCACCGATCTGATCCGCGACGTGCTTACGGAGCAGTACGGATGCTTCGTCGGCCGTCTGCTTGCCCGCCTGCTTCGCCCGCAGGATGACGAACGCGACGACGGCCTGGCCCGTGGTTTCGTCGGTCGCCCCGACCACCGCCGCTTCGGCGACGATCGGATGCGAGACCAGGGATGACTCGATTTCGGTGGTCGAGAGCCGGTGACCGGAGATGTTCATCACGTCGTCCACGCGTCCGAGTAGCCAGATGTCGCCGTCTGCATCCACATGGGCGCCGTCGCCCGCGAAGTACTTCGAGTCTCCGAGCGCCTCAAACCGTTGCCAGTAGGTCGCCTTGAATCGCTCCGGGTCTCCCCAGATGCCGCGCAGCATCGCCGGCCACGGCTCGGCCGAACTGCTGGCCACCCGCGCTATGCAGGGCCTGGCGCAAGAGCTCAAGCAACGCTACGCCGACCGCATCGTCATCTTCGACCTGCCGCCGCTGCTGGACACCGCAGACGCGCTCTCGCTGCTGCCGCTG
>ENA-OFCX01000395-OFCX01000395.1-metagenomes-genome-assembly--contig:-NODE-395-length-23266-cov-2.704795_pt1 | contig 23266 bp, 29 predicted proteins | sample MGYA00153384_OFCX01 | MGnify analysis MGYA00153384
TTACGATTTGCTCGAATGGCTGCATTATGACGCAGCCTTCTTCCGGCACCATGCCATCACGTCTTTCTTCTTACGTCGAGCGATGCGGAGATTGGTCGCCCGACCATCAGCGGATTGCCAACCAACGAAATAGCCAAGGGCGTTGCGTTCGGTGCCGTAATGGTAGGCAATAGCCGTCCCCTTGAACTTACCCTTTGTGGAGATTTGCCCTCCGTAGCAGTAGCTTCGGCCAGACTTCGGGAAGGTGAGCGACTTGGGGTCTGCGGGGTCTTCGCCGTAACGCCATTCGACAGGTTCGGGCACGACTTCATCGACCTTTTTATCGAAGGTCATCCTGAAAAGGTGAGCCTCGTCGGCGGTGTAGAATGAGATCGCGGTATAGTCGTGGTCATCTCCACGGAGATGCCTGACGTCCGGCGAATACCGCCACCCATTTACGCGGGCTTTTAGCCAGTCGCGGATGGGGCTTTCGCTATGACCTGCGATCATCTCTCGTTCGATGTCGCTTTCGGGGTCGAGATATACCAGCGTCATTACGCCGCGTTGTCGAATCTTCACCTCAGGCTCCTGAAAAAGAGCCGCTCAGTTAGTAGGGCAAAAACATCAAGTCAAACATAATAAACCTTGACAAGAAAGTTATTGGAGGAACACTTTTGGGTAGGAAGGTGGGGCGGCGGGACAAATCTTTAAGGGATATCAACCGCCGCCCCGTTGCTGGACAACATGCACGCGTGCCAGCAACAGCGCCGAGGAAGGAGTTAGCAACCTCTACTCTTTATTTTTAGCAGCGACCGTCTCGTGATGCCATAATTACTGTGGTAAAAATCTACCTCTTAGGGCCTTAACTGAGGCGAGATACCGATGCCGACTAAATATCGGTGAGGGGCAGTCGGCATAAAAATAAATATACGAAGTCGGAAGCGGCACTGTTAAAGTGAGACCACAATATTAACACGGCGACGGTGATATCAGTCGCGCATAAGTTCTTCCGCGAGCATCGCTCGATACTATGGACCTAACCCGTATTCTGAAGACGGGGTGGCGGGACGGAAGCCCAAGACGGAGTATCGCAGATACAGGCTTAGCGGCCTTGTGGTTGCCCCGTTGGAGCCTTGCTCCGAAGTCCGAAAGGACAGTGCCCGCCGCCATGCGGGACAGCTACTTGAGCATGCGCGTGAGAATACGCGGCCATGCACCTCCCCGACCATTTTGATGAAGCGGCAGGGAGATACCGTTAGGGCTACGACCCTCAACCGAAAACGATCCGAGAATTGAGACAACTCACCTTTCAGAATGATCGCCAGTGTAGGACGAGGTGAGCCGGGATTTACCAAGTGATATCAGGATTGAAAAGCTAACCAAGCGTCCTGCTGATTATCAGCACACTGGAACATCAAGCTGAAAAAATGAAAGACCAAGACTACCAGCTAAATCCCCCCACCATAGAGACCAGTGATCCGTCATTGTTGTTTTTATGGTGGGGGGATTTAGCTATTTCTCAGACCAAGACAGCAAATCAATCGACTAACTAAAGCTGACAAGATGAGATGAGGATTGCGAGCGAAGCGAAGCAACCGCAGTCTCATCGCAGTTCAGCGGGGACGGACGAAGCGAAGCGTAGTTCGCTCCCTTTGATTGTGATGAAAATTATTGCGAGGTCGAACTCGTCTCCAATATGATCGCTACATGGAACAAGACTTCACCCCCGATAGCGCTCGCTTGAGTTGGCATCACCTATATCGCGCACTCGTCTATTCGCCCGAGTTGGGCGAAGCCTACTTGGATATGCGCAGCGCGTATGAGCAGGACCAGAGCGACTTCGCCTATGAAGAACTCGCCCAATTCATTCGGCGCAATGGCCTTCGTGATCGACCTAATCCCAGTCCTTATGACGGGGATTTCTGGCATCAGGCGGTGGCGGCTTACCTGCGGGATCGCGTCGAACTCGCGCCCCGCGATAGCGACTTCAGAACCCAGCGATGCACCCTTGGGGCATGGCACGAACTCCAGTTGTGGACGAAGCGACCACGGCTCGCTTTGGAATATTCGAAGCTACGTCGCGCCTTGGAGGCCGACAACCAAAACGAAGCCCTAATGAGGGATATCGAGGACTTCATCGACTACCACGAGGCGAAGCGCGCGGTCGGTGTCCCCCCATCGTATTACGTGGCGGAAACCCGTAAGGAAATTCAGCGCTGGAAACGCGTCATCGAGCAGCGAGACTTCGACGGCGAACTCTAAAAGTGCGGAAATAAGCCCTTAAACGAGGGTCCGATGTCTTTCCCAGTAAATACTGGATGGAAGACAAGAGGCGCAGGACTCGCGCAAATGAGTCGTTGATCAACATCCTTCGTGGAATGAAATATCGCTGTTACTATTCGACCCTGCCCAAGCACGTTCGAAACTATCGCGGCAAAGGCATCACGATTTGTCAGGAATGGTGGGACGACGCCGCCACGTTTGACCGTTGGGCACTGGCTTCGGGTTGGGCACCCGGGCTGACCATCGACCGCATCGACGGCGATGGAAACTATGAACCGGCCAACTGCCAATTCATCACCCACGCCGAGAACAACCGCAAGTCCGCAAATGCCAAGCTGACCCATGCCGATGTCGCCGCGATCCGAAAGCGTTACTGCAAGGGGACCAACTCATCGGAAGTGCTCGCACTCCAATATGGTGTCTCGCCCCGAACGATCCAGAACGTTTGCAACGGGCCGGGATGGCGATGATCGAGCTACTCGAACAGGCTTGCGTAACCGTCGAAGATTTGGTCGCGGACTTCCTCGCAGAGGAGCATCTGGAGCAATTCGATGATGTCGAGTTCCTGCTTCGAACGGACCATCTCGTTGAAAAGATCATTGACGTAGAAGTCCACACCGGTGCGCGGTAGATCGGCCTCGATGCAGCGCTGGTGAACGACCAACGAGATTTGATCGCACCACTTCGCGATGCGCCCAGTGCGGGCGCTCGCAACGATTACTTTCGTGCGCGCCATACTGTTTTATTTAGGAATAATGCGGGGGCGGGAAGCCGTGTTGTAAAAGGAAATGATGGAAGACAAGACATTCGACGAACTATGGAAAATGCTGCGCGAGATGATCGCATCATTGAAAGTGGAAAAACGAAACGCCACGCTGTTTAGCGAGCAACGGATACTCGACAAGCAATTGAAGGACGCGCGCCGACTTGTTCGGGAAGGGCGGAGGATCATTCTATGATGTTCTCCGAGCGCCTCCGTCTTCACCGTGCCTATTTCAGCAACTGTTGGGAGGCTAGCAACGACACTGATCGTCACTTCATCCTCTTATGGGTGAAGCGCGTCCCAGAGAGACCAATGCGCATCTGGCTCAAGACAGTGCCGCGATGAGTTTGGGGAATCGTCACCCCTGTGGCCTCTGGGTAATCGAAGAGGCGCAGGAACACGGAATGATAAAGGTGGTTCTTTCGGAGACCGACTTCGCTCGACCCGGGAACAAACGACCCTCGCCCCTGCGCGTCTGGCTCAAGGTGCAGCCATGAGTGAAAATCCTTGCCGCGACCGTCACCCGAGACCGAATGTATCGCGATCTAGCTGCGGCGCATGACCGTGTAGTGGATCGTGTCACGGCGCTGGAGGAAACGGCCAACCTGCTTTCCCAAATTGTAAACGCGATGATGGACGAATGGTAAAGCGCGGGTTAGCCTCCCCCTTGAAGGGGCGACCTATGCGCATAAAGATTGTTGGACTGGTCTTGGCCATATTGGTGATGACGCCCGCAATGGCGGCGGATTGGAAGCCGATGCCGGGGAAGGAGCAGAGTGGCGCGACCATTTTCGTGGACGTGACCTCAATCGTTAGAGCGGGCGGCATTGTGACGGCTTGGATCAAGTATGACTACTCGACCGCAACAACGCCAAGCCCGACAACTCCCGGAAAGATACTCGGTCATATGGATTTCAGATGTTCAACGAAGGAACTGCGAACTACATTCGAAATGACCTATGACGTTAAGGGCAACATCATTCGCTCTGGTGCTCCCGCAAGCGCAGCATTCGAGCCTTTCATTCCCGAATCTGTCGGCGAAGCGCTTGGTAATCGCTTGTGTGCACTTTACGCAAAGCCCGCCACAAACCCGCCCAGATGAAACCTCAACCGTAGCGCGAGACTGGGTATGATTGATTACGAACTGCTCAAGCCGGAAGATTATGACGGTCTTCCCGATGAGCCTGAAAAACAGTTTTTGGAGATTGAGCGGCTGGCGCGTCGAAGGATGTATGACATCCTACAAGGGCCAGACGACAACCAATTTCAACACGACGTGCGCGTCCATTACATGGTGACGGTTTCCGCCGCCGGAGAAGAACTCGGTATTGAGGGTGTGGATTACCCGACAAATGGTAACGATTTCGCGGACAACTACGATACTTTTCAGCATAAGGTGCAAGGCACCATCACTCGCCTCCTGCTGCGGAACGCTAAGCTGACAAGCGTTCACAGTGTTAAACTCGCCAACCGCTCGCGCGGCAGGATCGAACTAGAGATAGTCAAACTCCGCGACCTGATCGACGGTGCCGACCTGCCACCGGCAAAGAAGGCTGCACTCAACAAACGCCTTGATGAACTTCAAGCCGAGATTGGTAAAAGCCGAGTCAGTTTCAGCAGAGTTATGGCCATCCTCGCCTATGTTTCTGGATCAACGTGCCTTGGGATTGGAGCAATAGCCGACGCTCCGTCCGCGCTCGCCAACATCACTGGCCTAATGGGTCAGGACAAGGAAGCGGAAGAAGCCGAAATCAAACGGCTTGGAGCGCCGCCGAAAGCGCTACCGGCACCAACGCCAGCACCTGCGCCGCGCCGCGTTCAACCAGCGGCATTTGATACCGATCTGGATGACGACGTTCCATTTTAGCTTGGGTGTCGGTGAGCCGTCTCAAGCGTTCGCGTAAAAACCAATTGAAGACTCACCGACAAGCTGGCCAATAGTGGAAAGGAAAGGGCGAGGACAAGCCCCGCCCTCATTGCTTATTGGGCAAAGACCCGAACCGCAGCGCCAACCTTGCTAGAGCCGTCGCCGTCCTTCACGTCTTCAAAGGTTTGGTCGAGCAGGTGCATCGTTCTTGCCCATAGCACCGGAACGGGCTGGGATCCGTCTTCGAAGCGGATGATCGTCTGGCGAACGACGCCGCCCCATTGGGCAATACGCGCCTGTGTCCAACCGAGCCGTTCCCGAATCTCGCGGAACTCCGCAGCGGTCATCGTGACTGGAGACATTTTGTTACACTTAGGGAGTAACGGGCCAGTGTCAACGCGCTGGCAACTGGCGAGGATCATCGCCGCCCAATCGACCGCGCTAGGAGCTTCTAGCGGCTCCGCCACCGGCAAGGGCACTGGCATTGGCGCGACCGGCTCTAGGAGCACAACTGGAGTCTTCACGGGCTTTCCCGCGCGCTTTGCCTTAGCGACTTCGCGATGATGCTCTAGCCGCTCGGTAAAGCGCTCGACGATATCAAAGGCGAATGCCTTAGCGAGTGCTTCAACCGCCCTAGCGGCATCGATTTCCGCCCATGTCTCCGCCCGCGCCTTTGCCGTCTTTGCGAGATAGGCGCGAAGGGGATCGGCATCACCATTTGCCCAAGCGCGCTTGGCTTCAATCTCGGCCGCAGAGGAATCGGTAAGCGATCCGTAGGTCATGCCATACATGGGCGCGGCACTAATGCCCGTTGGTTTCCACCATGTAGACTTATGGGCGAAGCGATTGCGATAGCTGTAATTGCCACGCGCCGAGGGTTTCCCCTCGCTTTGCGCGGGCACGTCATTGGGCACAAAGGTAAAGCGCGAAGCGCCGTCAATCTGGCCAGCTTCAATGGCGGTGCCCGACGTTACCAGCTTGGCAATCATCGCCTTACCAGCGACGCGCCCATGATCGGCAACTCGACAAGGCACTCCGCCGACGACGACGCGCTTGCCGCCCTCATAATAGCGCCGCGCCTCATCTGACATATATGCAATTAAGGTCATGTCATTTGCTCCTAATCTCCGCAGTGTTGCGGTTAGGCGGCACGACCAAAGCCATGCCGCCAGAACGCAACACTAAGCGGCAAGCTGAAGCTGATTGGCGGTACGGCTTAGGAGATAGTCAGAGGCTTTGCTGGCATGACTGGCGGCGGTGAAAATCGCCTTATTGTCGGCCTTCAAAACCTTAAGCCAAGAGCCGAGATAATCGGCATGTCGCAACGTCGGCTCGATCCCAAGGCTGGCACAAAGGAAAGCCGCGCCAATCTCCGCGACCAATTCTTCCCGCGCATAAGCGGAATCGCCAAAGCGCTTCCCATATTGACGGGCAAGGCGCGATGCATGGCCAGTCGAGTGCGTAAGTTCGTGCATGGCGGTGCGATAATAATCGGTGGTGCGGCCTTGGGCGAAGTCAGTGAAGGATTGTGGCACCGGCATTTGCACAAAGTCATCGCTCGGGGAGTAAAAGGCGCGATTGCCACCATGACGAAACGCAACGCCACTGGCATTGATGATCGATTGCGCGGCCCTGTCTTGAACATGCGCGGGGATAGGCTCGACATCGGGAAACATTGAAGCGGGCAAGCCGTCAATTTGCTCCAGAGCGAAGACATGCGAGGCTTTCAGGAAAGGCACCGCATTGGCTTCGTCGCCGTCGCGCTCGGCACGCGCTTGTTCCTTTTTCGGAACGAAGCGATCAGCATAAACGATCATGGTCCCGCGCTCGCCTTTGCGAACTGATCCGCCCATGTCGAGTGCTTGCTTAAAGGTAAGCCAAGCGTTGCTGGAATATCCCGCGTCGAGTGCCGTTCCCCAAAGCGAAAGGACATTGACACCACTGTAAGCGCGCTTTGACTTGGCATTAACGGGCAGTGACGGATTGCCCGCGACTTTCCCCCAAGGCTTTGCCCAAGGCGCGACGCCAGCTTCTAACTGGGCGATGATGGAGTCGGTGACGCGATCATAAAGGGTAATGCGATCAGTCATTGGATTAGGCTCCTATCGGATGTCACAAAATGTAACATCACAATCGGGCCATTACATGTAACAAAATATTACGTCAATAGCTATTTTTCAATTTGACAACGGCTGGGATCGATAGACACAAGTGGGCAGGGGGAAGCTGATGACGCCGAGCGAGGAACGCCAGTTAGATGCAAAGTCATGGGCGGGCATCGCCAAGGATGAATGGCGCGGTGGCTTAGCGGTCGGCGTATTCATTGGCTTCTGGATCGGCGCAATCCTCGGCCCGATGCTCTTTCGTTCATAAGCAAAAAAGGATCGGGCAAAAATTCGCCGATCCGATCCACGGACATCGCCGATCATCGCCCAATTGTTACGCGAGGCGTTACGCGAGACAGTTGTGCATCAGCTAAGTTATTGTTATCGCATAGGAATATCTTAAAGAGCACAAGACTGTTAGGCTTAGCGCCGCATGCATTGGACTAGCGCTAGAGGGAATCGAGCAGGAGTGCGAGCAGGATCGTTGCTCGCCTAAATACGGGCACGATGCAGGGACGAATCTCTATACTGGACTGGCTCTACGCCTTAGCCGCGACGAGGCCCGACTGTGGGGAACGCGAGGCCGCTTGGGCCGAGATGTTTTTGACCCCACCCCCCACCCGGCCCCCTTTTTCTGGCAGCAGCCCCCGCGTATAATGGGGGTGCCTTTAGGGCCGCGATCAATTTTTAGGGTTTGATCGCCAAACCGGACGTTCGGCTTTCGACCCATTGCGGACATCAGAAGTGTCAGGCAAACGAAGAGCATGAACTCGATGTTTTGGGGAATGGTGGCGGCCGCAGCGATTGGGGGCTTGGGGTGCAAGTCCCAACCAACGGATTACATCCAGCCTCAGAAACAATTCGAGGCAGCAGTCGATGACGACAGCACCAATGATTCCTTTGTGCTCGTCACCATCGTCAACGGGACTTCCGGTGTTGCAAAATCGGGCTGCATTGAAGCCAGCTTCCTGCTTGGCGCGATACACGCCGAGAACGGACTTGATTTCGATGCTCACGGGATGGAGCAGGCGCGGCAAACCGCGCTCGAATCTCAAAGTCACCGTTTTACATTTAAGAAAGCGGCTGCGCTTTCCAATGTAAATTACGCGACGCTCGACACTGCTAATCGGGAGGCGTGCAAAATCATTCGTGGTGGACGCGGCGCATGGCGAGGCGATGTAGGCGGACAGGTACTCCCTGACGGCGAGTGACGGCAACGGGCAGTGTCTGCTTTCCACCCTTGGACGTCATTTAGCAGCCTGTCAGCCTTCGACCCATTGCGGACATTGGCAGTCACTCGAAAGTCCGGCAATTCATAAAAGATCCCCGAGGCCTGTCAGTATCTTAGTTTGCCATTCTGCCCGGCCATCTTTGCGACGTAATCAACAAGCGGCATCAGCCGCGTTGGTTGATTGCAGGAAATCAATATGTGCGAAACCGCGTAGTCCGAACTTCGCTGCCGTTCCATTATCAATTCGGTGCAATGCACGGAAATCTCGTCGTCTTTTTCCCAAGTGCCGACTGGAAACTCCCAAGCGCCTGCTTTCTTAACAAGCTTTTGAAGGCTTTCGACTTGTGAGGATGGAACCTCCTTATTCGCGACCTCACGGACTTCGCGATGGCCGTGATCATGGGTTTCGGCGCGAGCGATCAATCGAGCATGCTTTCCTTGGATTTCGATGCGAATGACGGTGGCGTCCCACCCTTTGATCAAGCTCGCGCCAGAAATGAACGTGAACCGAATTGTTTCGCTACTGGAAGTGGCATCGCGATTGACCCAGAGAGGTTTCTCTCCAAGTCCTTCCAGTGTCGGCCCATACCAATCGCGATAAAGCTCGTCCGCTTCGATTGCCGACGGAGGGAAAACGCGATTGGCGTTCTTGGCGACGACAGGCGTCGCTAAAAGAATTAGTGATACAAACACTTTCGAAGACAATCTCATAAAGGCAGGTGTTACGCGCCACGATGCGAATTTCAACTGCCCCAATTTCTGCTTTCCACCCATGAGCGCCATTCACGTCGCTTTCCCAGCGAAACCAAAGGAGACATTCCTGTCCTACCAGTTGCGGGGGCGCTATTTGGGGCGGCTTCAGTTTTTAGATGGTGCACCAGATTTTTTGATGAGCACTGGCCCGCGATGATGTCGTGTTCCATTACATGCCGGAAATCTAGCGCATCCCCAAAAGTGCTTGCCTTTTCCGCGACCTTTGCGAGCTAACCGCAGTCGCATGACTCCGCCGCATTTTGGGCAGTCGATCTCGCCTTCGGCTGGTGGAATGAACGCAGTAGGGGCCGAAGGCGGAGTAGGGGCGACGGGCTTTTCAAACGGCGGCTCTCCATCGATAAGACGACCGATTGGCGACCCGTAGAACACCAGCCCCGCTGCTGCTCCACCGCCTATGAATAATGGCACCAGTAGGTCGCGAGAATGACTTACTCCGCCATGATGCGAGCAAGCGCCCCGATGGCCAATTGACGATGATTCCCAGCCGTCCTTACAAGTCGTCGGGCCAAGCAGATGGCTAGCGCCTTTCGCCAGCCCAAAGGTTGCAGCGATACCGATAATCCAACTAGCGCAGCCGCGTATCAATCAATCTCTGAGTTGGGTGCCTTGGGTTCGACCTTACGTCCGCGCAAAACCCACCGGGTAGTCCAGAGAACGATATACGCGAAGAGCCACCCGAGGATGATCGGCAGTATGGCAAACATCAGCGCTTTGGTTCCGCTACCCTCCATCATAACTTCGTGGGTCTTCCACGATTCCTTCGAACATGGTTCGAAATTGTAGTCTTGCTTCTGCGCTCTCGTCTCGGTGCAAAGATTATATTCCGCGTTCATCATCTTCTGCGCAACGTCGGTGTCATACTCTAGCTGCCACATGCCGCCGCCAAGAAACCACAGCACAGAAGCAACGACGCCGATCCGCTGCCACATATTAAGGCGGCGCTTCAAAGTTCATTCTCCTGATAGTCGATTGATCCCAACCACTGGGACAGGACTTCCGCCACCTTATCGCGGGGGCCGAGGTTCTGACACCAATCCGACTTCGTTGCGCATATCCACACGCATCCGTCTTCGTCGGGACCATCGATCTCGAATAGGGCTTCCTGTTCTGGCTCTGTCATTGGCGTTGGTCCCGCGCTTGCTTCGGCATTTCAGCATTCGAGCCTGTCACTGCCTCAACCCTTGGTGGTCGTTTAGCAGCATCCAGTTCCTTCGTTACCCGTTCCATCAGAGCGACGCGATACTCGACGCTTGAATCCTTCTGCGGTCGGCAACCCAATGCTTGGAATAAGTCGGTAGCGTTTGCATATCGCGGGTGACCTGAAAGCATATCCTTCTGGATGACTGCACATCGCAAGTCGTTTTCATCGCTGGCTCGGAAGCCATCGACGATTTGCCACGCCAGTCCAAACATCGTCACGAGCAATCCCGTTACCATCACCTTCTGCCAATGGGCGTGCCAGTCCATCAAAACCCAAAGCAGCGTGCCACTTGCGAAGACGCCGAAGGCGAGGCCCATCGTGGCCAGCCAAGACGGGTCTGTGAAACGAAGGATCGGAATGGTAAAATACGCGAATATTGCAGAGAGGACGAGCGCCGCTCCGGCTATTGCACGGTCGATGGGGACTTCCTCGAAATGTGCCACTCGATCTCCAATCATAGCCGAGGGAACGCCGTCAACTGCGCACCCTTATGCCCACAATGAGAGCATTTGAAACGCTTCGCTGCGCGTCCGATTGGTTCACGCGGGCCGAATCGTTCAACCATCTCGCGCGCTTCCATCCGTCCGACATGCTGACAGCCAAGGCATCGCACGCCGACAAGCACGTCATTGCGGAGAAAGTCATAGACGGTGCGGAAGGTTTTGCTGCCCATTTGGGCGGCGTATCAGATGTTCTCTAAATGTTCGACACAATGCCATAACCATTTTCGAGGTGCTCTACGACTTCGACAAGGAGAACCTACGATCCCATCCTGTGGATAACCGGGATAACCCAAATCAAAAAATGGCGGAAATCCGCCACACTTTTCAGATTTGTGAATTATTATCGTGGACGGGACGATATCCTCACTTGCGTATGATTCAAACTTGTATTCACCATTGCGGCTCGGCACCCTCGATCGGTCCATCGATTGGGGGAGGCGGTGAGATTGAAGGCTCCCTGACGGACTGTGGCCCCTTCCAAAAGGGCAACAGCGCTCCTTCAATCTCACCGTTGGCCGAACCTATACAGCTTCCGCGAGCGAGCAATCCCTATCTTTCGGAATCTGGAGCGCGGCCTGAAACTCGCGCCACAATTCCTGATAGTCGAGTCCGTCGAGGTCGCGCATGTTTCGACGGCGTCGGTCATCGACCAGCCGTTGCCAGTCGCGATCAGTGCGTCCTTTGGTCATCTTCCCGCTCGATCCATTCCTCGAACTCGCTGAGTAGCCAGTAGGCTTCGCTATCGATCCCGTAACGGGCAGCGGGGAAGCCTCTTTCCTTGCTGGCAATCAGCCGGTCGAAGCCTTGCTGCGATAGACCTTTCCCATTGGCCCTCACACCGAGGTTGGCGCGAAGCCAATCGCGGCGCACCGTTAGCGGCTTGTTCGACGAGGCTGCGATCCAACACCGCAGCCGTTCCTCATCACGCACAAGCTGCTCGGAGCGGGATTGTAGCCTAGCGATCTCGACGGCGATCTCGCCCCGTTCCCGAAGGATCAGGTCGAGCCGCTTATTAAAATCGTTTTCGTGTTTTCCGCTCGTCATAGCGGGACGCCAGTTATGCCCGAAGACCAACTCTGTCCAGTAGCGCTACGAAGAACTTGAACTTCGTCGGCTCCGTTACTGTTCCTCTTACTTGGCTAGTTGTCAAGCTATCTTGAGGGGGCCTCGTTCCGCTTGACTGCTATTTCAGCAAACGCGGACCTAACTTGATCTAACTGGGGTAAATATGAGGTGAAAACCTCCCACTTCTCCCAGTCCCACGCACCGCGCTTGTGGTCGGGCAAATACTCGCCCGCGCTCCCTGCGGGCTTCAGCTTCGTCATGGATCGTGACGGCCTAACCGTCCTCACCGACAGTGCGGGAAATGAACTGATCGTGCGCAATGGCTAAGCGCATTATCGACGAACTCACGGGCACGGTCAACCCGACCGCCCTACTTACTGTAGCGGGCGCACAGTCGCTATTTGCCCCGCTCGGTGCCGGTAGTGGAACGTGGGGGACGATTGGCGGGACGCTCTCCTCGCAATCCGATCTACTCGCGGCGCTCAACGCTAAGGCGGCGCTATCTCATACGCATCCACAGTCCGACATTACGGGATTGATTGCCGCGCTGGCGGCGAAGGAAAGTTCGATCACCGCTGGAAGCACCACGCAATATTGGCGCGGTGACAAATCGTTTCAGACGTTGGACAAGACCGCTGTCGGTTTGGGCAACGTCGATAACACCGCCGACGCCAGCAAGCCCATTTTCACAACTTCGGTCAGAGGCGTTGCGCCCGCCTCCACAAACTATCTCCGCGCCGATGGCACTTGGGCCGCACCGGCGGGGGGCGGTGGAGGAACAGTCAACAGCGTTAGCGTCACAACGGCGAATGGTGTCAGCGGCACCGTAGCGACTTCGACCACTACGCCAGCAATCACCCTCGCCTTAGGCGCAATCACCCCGACAAGCGTAGCAGCCTCGGGCAGCGTCACAGGAAGCAATCTTAGCGGCACGCACGCGGGCACGTCGAGCGGCACCAATACGGGCGATCAAACCATTACCCTCACGGGCAATGTCACGGGCACGGGCACTGGCAGCTTCGCGACCACAATCGCAGCGGGCGCAGTCACCATGCCGAAAACCAATTTCGGCATGGTCAACGTCCTCGATTATGGCGCTGATCCTACCAATACCACTGACTCCACCACTGCGATTCAGAATGCGATCAACACCGGCAAAACCGTCTTCATTCCCGCAGGCTCTTACAAGCTGACGGGTTCGCTGACGATGACGACGACCTATCAGAAAGTTATCGGCGATCACACTTGGCCGAGCCTTAGCCAATACACCGCCAACACACCTATCTTCGTCATTACGACGACCACGGGTAGTACCCTGAACGAATTCCCCGGAATCTCGCAGTTGAAGCTTTGGGCGCAGGTTGCACCTCCCTTCACCGCGCCTTCTACGTCAAATGCCGCAATCGTCGTTGACGGCTCCATTTCGAGCCTTTCGAACGCGGTACAACGTGCCTCGATCACCAAGCTTCGCCTGTTGGGCTGGGGCACGGGTATCTACCTAAAACAGCACACCAACACGCTCATCGAAGACGTGTGGATGGAGCATTGGACAACGTGGACGGGCACTTTCACTAGCGCCAACCGCTACGTCGGAATCTACTTCGACGGAACGCCTCGCGTCACCGGCGGCATTAGCCCGCAAGCCAGCGTTGAAGTCTATCGTTTCAAGTTCAATGGCGGCGGCGCACCGACCAACGTTGTCGCGAAGGGAATGTTCGCACAAGGCGCTGATTTGCGCGACATCTTCCTTAGCGATTGTGAGACCGCTGGCGGCGATTACGGCATTCACGTTATCAGCACCGGCACGTCATACAACGCCGACATCCAAATCGAGCGCCCGATCATCGACGGCTTCAAAAACGTCGGCATTCTGATCGAGGATTTGCAAGGCGGGCAGTTGACGATCCGTGGCGGATATTGTGCCGCCACATCTACATCGTCCAACCCGATGGTTTGGGTCGGCAACAGCACCGGCATCAACATCTCTAACTTCCAATTCGTCGGCACTGCTAACAATGCCGGGGCGGGCGATGATGGCCTTCGCATCAACACGTCGAAGGGTTGCTCCGTAACGGGTTGCAACTTCCAGAATATGAATTGGGGCATCTCGGTTGAAGGATCGAGCGGCAACACCATTACGGGCAACGTGTTCGGCGCGGCTGTCAACGCTGCGGAATCAACGCCTTCGCTCGAAAGCGCGATTCGCATTTTCGGCACTTCGCTTAACAACACAATCGTCGGCAATGTCATTCGCGGGGCGAGCGCTTCCTATCCTTATCTAAACGGCATTCACATCGCTTCGGGATCGACGGGCAACACGCTTAATGCGAACCAAGTTGACACCGTGACTGTGACAAACCCTGTCGTATTGCTCGACAATAATAACACGGTCATTTCTCACGCGATGAATTCGTTCCGTTCGAATGTCACTTTCGGCAACACCACGACTTCAAGCACTGCTTCTCCGCTCAATCTCAACCTTGGCGGCACTTACAGCAGCACAGCGGGTGCAAACCCCAAGCTAAAACTGTTCGACGATGGCGTGAACGTTTATGGGCACGGCGTTTCCGCTGGATCACTTGATGTGGTCGCGACCACTGGCGCGGCGCATAATTTCTACATTGGCGGCACCAAGTATCTTGGGCTTACGAGCACGGCGCTAACCGTCACGGGCAATCTCGTAGCCACCAATGTCAGCGGCACGAATACGGGCGACGAAACTTCCTCTGGGATGCTGACCAAGCTGGCCGCAGCTTCTGGTGGCGGAACGGCCAACTTCCTTCGCGCAGACGGCACTTGGGCCGCGCCAGCGGGTAGCGGCAGCGGAACGGTCAACTCGGTCTCTGTGACAACCGCAAACGGCGTTTCAGGGTCAGTTGCTACCGCGACCACAACACCAGCGATCACTCTGACGTTGGGTGCCGTTACACCGTCGAGCGTCGCCGCCAGCGGCACCATCGCGGGATCGAATCTTTCTGGCACCAACACTGGCGATCAGACAATCACGCTTACGGGCAATGTCACTGGATCGGGAACGGGATCGTTCGCTACCACGATTGCCAGCAGCGCCGTCACGTTGGCCATGCTCGCCAACATGGCGACGGGATCGTTGTTCTATCGGAAGACGGCCGGAAGTGGAGCGCCGGAAGTTCAAACACTCGCCACGCTCAAAACCGACCTCGGCCTCACGGGCACCAACTCCGGCGATCAAACTACCGTAACGGGCAATGCTGGGTCGGCGACCGTCTTGCAGACTGCGCGCAACTTCTCAATCAGTGGCGGCGGGGTTACGGCTCCAACGGTTAGCTTTGACGGCAGCGGTGCGGTTGTTTTGGTGCCAACGCTCGGCGCAATCACCCCAACGACTGTTACAGCTTCGGGCGCAATCGCGGCCTCCAATTTCGACACCAAGCTAAGCGCTTTTTGCTCGGGTAAACCGGCCGCAAGCGAAGTCGTCGCGGGCGCAATCGCAATCGTCGGCCACACGATTACCCAAGCGAACTGCGTAGCCAAAGCGACCGTCGCGGCGACCGCATCGACCGTATTCACGATTGCAAAGGATGGCACAACAGTCGGCACGATCACATTCGCCGCAGCGGGCACGACGGCAACGATCAGTATCACCAGCGGTGTCATCACGGCTGCACAGAATATCACAATCACGGCACCAGCTACGCCTGACACGACGCTGGCTAACATTAGCTTCCTCGTCCGCGCGTAATGGCGAATCTCATTACGAATGGCGATTTCGCCACCAACGTTACTGGTTGGACTGGCGGAACGTGGAGTTCGGGCAGTATCCGCAAAACGCGCGCCGCTGCGGGTTATGAGTATGCTTCGCAAACTGTGAGTGGCTTTACCATTGGGGCACTCTACTTTGTGCGCACTTCTCGCAAAGCGTCGAGCGGCAATTTCAACTGCTACATTTCGATAGCTGGCGTTGCCACCGCAGGCTGCAATTACAACTCGGACTACGGAATGGTTTTCAAGCCGACCGCCACCTCGCACACCCTCGAACTGGGGCTTTATCCCGGCGCGGGTGCCAATGGCGATTGGGTTGAATGGGATGACGTTTATTGCGACCTAGCATCACTTAGCGCCAATCAATTTGTTGTCGGCGGAGCGTTCACAACGAACGACGGGTTTTCGCCCACAGCGCACGCCAATATCGTGTCCGGTCGCTTACGCGCAACTCGCGAAAGCGCGACTAATGTTTACGAAAACTCCACGCAATTTATATACGGGCTGACGGTTGGAACGGTCTATACCGTCACCTATGATGTCCCCAATATTTCAAGCGCTAGCGGTCAGAATTTTTACGTTGGGATCAACAGCATAACGAGCGACATCCACTCGACTACCGGTTCCTATTCTTTCTCGTTCACGGCGACGGCGACAACGCATCAAATGGAAGTTGGAATCTTCCCATCAGGCGGCGCGCAATTCGATTATGTCGATTTCGACAATATCAGCATGACAGGCCCCGCCGTCACGCGCCGCGCTCCGCGTTCCTGTTCCTACAGCTAAGACATAAATAACATTGCTCGAAAGAGCGCGGGCGTGGCCTTGCGGGACGCGTCTTTGATGGACTGCATTGGGGAAGGTGGCCGCAAACTCCTGTTCCAATGCAGTCGATAAATATGGGCATGAAAGACAACAATGTAACGCCCATTCGAGACGATAAAGGACTCTTCGTCAAAGGGGTTTCAGGCAATCCGCACGGCGTCAGTGTGAAGCATGCCGCGATCAAGCAGATGCAGCGCGAGAACGAAGTTCTCCTCACCACAATGATTACCGAAATGGTTCCCCACGCAGCCAAGCTTCACAAGGCTTTGCTTCGCGACAAGGGTCTCACGACGAAGGAAGCGCTGGAGTTAATCCACCTCACCTATCGCTACGGTATCGGGACGCCGCGACAGGCCGACGCCGCTCCGAAGAAAGAGGTTGAAAGCACCGTCGACGACTACTCGCCCGAAATGCTGGACGAGATCGAGAAGTTGATCGCCGAGACTCGGAAAGGCGCTCAGCCAGAATGAGCGGAAATCCCGCGCTCTATGCAGCGTTCGCCAAGAAGGCACTGGAGCGAAGCTTCAAACTGTTCGTCCGCGACGCGTGGCGACACGTCGATCCAAAGCCGTTCCGCGAGAACTGGCATATCGACGCAATCTGCGATCACCTTCAGGCGGTCCACGAAGGTGATATCAATCGGTTGGTCATCAACGTGCCGCCCGGCTCCGCCAAGTCGTTGCTCGCCTCGGTCTTCTATCCCGCATGGGTTTGGGCAACTCGTCCGCAGTGCGCGTTTGTCAGCACCAGCTTCAGCATGCGCCGATCCGCCAAGGATTCTCGCCGGATGCGCAAGCTGGTGATGAGCGATTGGTATCAGAAACGTTGGCCAATCGCTTTCGCCCACGACCAGAACGAAAAGGTCAGCTTCGAAAACACCAAGGGCGGAACGCGGATCGCGGAACCCTTCACTCAGATGACCGGTGCCCGAGGCAACTGTGTCATCATCGATGATCCCCATTCCGTCGATGGTGCCAAGTCGGTCGCCGAGCGGTCGAGCACAGTCGAGACATTCCTCGACGCAATCCCAAACCGTCTCAATGACCTCGACGAAGACGCGATCATCGTCATCATGCAGCGGCTACACGAAGAAGACGTGACCGGTGCGATCCTCGACCGGCCCGACCTTGGCTACGAACACCTCGTTATCCCGATGGAATATGAGGGGCCAAGCTCCCCAACGTGCATCGGTTGGACCGACCCCCGCACCAAGGATGGCGAGTTGATGCATCCCAACCTATTCTCGGAAGGGGCGATTAAGAAACTCAAGGCGAGCTACACCCCGACCACTTACGCGGGCCAGTATCAGCAACGCCCCGCGCCGAAAGATGATGGCGAAATCGATGTTCGTTGGTTCGAGCACACTCGCTATCAAATTGGCGATCATCCCAAGGGATGTAATTTCTACATGACCTCGGATCACGCACCGAGCGGCAACATGGATTACAACGTCTTTCGCATTTGGGGGATGGATTCGAAGCGTCACCTCTGGCTGGTTGATAGCTTCCGTAAACGCTGCAAAATGCTGGAAGCGCTCGGGATGGAGCGGGACGATGATGGCAAGCTGAAAATCCTACCGACCGGCGCGCTTCGGCTCCTTCAAAAGTGGAAGCCGCTGATGTTCTTTCCCGAAGATGACCATGCGTGGAAGAGTGTCGGCGACATGTTTCAACAGGCGATGCGCGAGACCGGCATCTATGTGAAGATCGACGAGCAGCCAACGGCTGGCTTGGGCGATAAGGTCAACAAGGTTCAGTCGTTTTGCGTCATCGCGAGCTTGGGACAGGTCCACCTACCGCGCGGCCCGATTGGTGATGATGCCCTCGCAGAATACAAACTATTTCCCGCTGGAAAGCATGACGATCAAGTTGACGCGGATGGAATGATTGGCCGCGTCCAAACCAAGCTGCGTCCCGGCTATGTTCCAATCCTCGACGAGCACATCCCGGCAATGAGGGGCGACTACCAAACAGCGCTATCCGGCGCGACGACTGAGTCAGGCACGTTCTTCATCTGACCGACTGGCAGTCGCCGCGTCCTAAATAACAGGTGAAAAATCCATCTATCGAAATCATCGCTGAAGTCGAAGCTCCGAAGCCGCCGATCACCGAAGACCGCATGCGCCGCTACTTTCGCGAGTCCAGTGATGCGACCGCAAAGTATGACCGGCTGCGCCGCGAAGAGGCCGGATATTACCATAACAAGCAAATCCCCGACGAGGTTAAGGCCAAGTGGAACCAGCGCGGCCAACCGCTGGTCTGGACCAACAAGGTTCAGCCCGCGATCTCGGGCATTCTCGGCATCTACGACGCCGCGCAAACCGACCCGCAGTGTCAGCCTCGGTCGCCAGCCCAGCAAAACTCCGCCGATCTCGCGACGAAAATCCTTCGCTACCTCAATGATTGCGCCGACATTCGCACTAAGAAGGCGACGATCTCCAAGGACTTCTTCGTCTACGGAACGTGCGCGGCCATCGTCGGCGAAGGTGCCTACGACGGTTGCTCCGACATCGATGTTCGCGCCATCCGTTGGCAGGAATTCTTCTATGATCCCGCGAGCCGCGAGCACGATTTCTCCGACGCCACCTACATGGGCATCTGCAAATGGCTCGACGCTCAGGAAGTCAGAAAACTCTTCCCCGAACGCTATGAGGCGCTCGGCAATCCGTTCGATTCCAACTCGTCGGGCTGGCATAATTCGAAGGGGGATGAGCATGACATGTGGCTCGACCATGAGCGTCGCCGCATTCGTGTTATCGAACTCTACTATCGCGACGATGATCTCGAATGGCAGCGGGTTACGTTTTGTGAAGCTGGTTATCTCTCTTTCGCGCCATCCCCTTACCGTGACGACAAAGGCCGCAGTCTTTGCCCGATCCTTGCCGCTTCCTACGAAGTCGATCCAGAAACGCGCGAACGCTACGGCCCGATTGCAACGATGCGTCCGCTTCAGGACGAGTTTAACGCGCGCCGCGCCGTCCTCCTAAACGAGTCGCAGAACCACCGCATTCGTCAGGTCGAAGAGAACGTCGATCCGAAGAGCAAGGCAATTGCACAGGCCGAAGCTCCCAAAGCGAACGGCGTCATCCCCTTCGGTTGGGATATGGTCAGCGTGCCCGACATTGCACAGGGTCAGGCCGCGCTACTCCAGCAGACACAGGCCGACTTGGACCGACTGGCACCGACGCCCGCAATCCTTGGCCGCATGCAAGGGCAAGACTCCGGTCGCGCCCGTCAAATTCTCCAGCAAGCTGGTTACACCGAATGGGCGCGGGCTTTTTGGTATCTCGAAAAGCTGGAGGAGCGGATCAACCGTCACCTTTGGTTTGCCGCCAAGCAGTTCATGACCGCTCCCCAGTGGATACGCGCGACCGGCGAAGCAGAGGCCGCTGAATTTCATGAAGTCAATGTTCCGGTCGGCGTGAAGCACGTCCCAAAAATCGATCCTGCCACAAAGCAGCCGATGGTCGATCCCGCGACTGGCATGCCGATGTTCGACACTCAGCCGGTGTTGGAGAAATCCATCGCCCAGATGGACGTTGATATCATTCTCGATACCGTGCCCGATACCGTCACGATCCAGCAGGAAGTGAACGCGCAAATCCTTCAGTATGCGGAAGGTCTCGGCATTCGCCCGACGACCTATGAGTTCCGCGCGGTGCTCGAAATGTTTCTTACCGTGGACAAGACGCGCCAGCTTGAAAAGTGGGATGCGATGTTCGCGAAGTCGCAGGAGCAGAACGCGGCGCAGATGCAGATGCAACAGCAGATGATGCAGATGCAGCAGCAGCTTGAAGCGACGAAGATTCAGACCAAGGCGGCGAAGGATTCCGCTCAGGCCCACAAGGCCGAAGCCGAAGCCAACCGCACCGAGTTCGAAACCACCACAACTGCTCGCGCGCACTTGGTTGCCGAGCAAGATCAGCAGCGTTTGCGGCAGACCTTCCAGTCGTTGGGACCGCTCCCGCCGCCCGGTTTCGCGAACTGAATAAATAACATTGTCGGACGGCCATCCGACAGCTTCGTCGCGAGCTTCATCGCGCGTTTCGGTTGTCCGTTCGACCGAAGGCGAAAGCCTTGAATGCACGGAGTTGGGAAGCCGCCAACTGAATAGCGGGCGTGACGCAAGAGGGCAGCGAAGATCGCTCTCGTGAAAGGATTATGGACGATAACCTTGATGATATCTTTGACCGCGAGGTCGAAGAAAACTCTGAAGCAGAAACTGTTGAAACAGCGAACAACGAGACGGTCGAGACCGTCGAGAAAATCGAAGAGCCAACGGTAGAAGTCGCCACCCAGACGGTAACGGAAACGGACCCGACGAAGACGGCGGAAGCAACCGAGGAACAGACCGCTGGAAAGCGCACATTGGTTCCTTTGGCGGCGCTCCAAGCGCAGCGAGCAAGGGCACAAGCCGAAGCTCAAGCGCGACAAGAGGAAGCGCAGCGTGTTGCTGAATTGGAGAAGCGACTTCGAGACTTCGAAGAGCAAGATCGTCAGCGCAACGCCCCTGATCCTTGGGAAAACCCAGCAGACAACCAACGGTATCTCTTAGATTCCTTTGACCAGCGACTGGAACAAAAGCTCCGCGAACGCGAAGCCGAAAACCAGCAGCGGGCAATCGAAAATCAGAGACAGGCCCGATTAGCGAACCTCGCTGCCGTCGCCGAGAATTACACTGTCGAACAGCGGCAGGAAGCTCTCGATTACGCCGCAGCACGCAGCATCACAGATGACGCTTGGGGCGATGAAGGACTGAAGCAAGCCGACCCGTTTGCATGGTTTCTCGCAGAAAAAAACCGTCACGCCCAATTCGAAGAATTCAGCCGCGATCCCGAGGGATTCAAGGCTCGGATTATCGTCGAAGCGGGCCTCGCGGCGACTGAAAATGTCGCTGCAACTCAACCGCATATGGCGGCGAGGGCGACCCACGGATTGGCAAGTGCAGGTTCCGCAGCAGCGGCAAACCCAAGCGCCTTGTCCCATGCGGAATCCATCAAAGCCATTTTCGATAACAAGGACTTCTAAACGAAATGGCTAATACCGTAATTACTGATTCCTCGACTCTACAAAAGTGGAGCAAGGACTTCCTCAAGGACTATGTTCGCGCATCGCAGTTCGCTCGCGAAATGGGATCGAGCGAAGATTCCGTCATCCGTATCGATACCTCGCTCAGCAAGGGCAAGGGCACCATCGTTCACGTTCCACACATCGCCGCGCTCCGCGTAGACGGTGTGACGGGCGCAACCCAAATGGTCGGCACGGAGGAGAATCTTGCCAATTTCAGTTTCAACATCAGAACCACCCATTATCGGAAAGCGGTGACGATCCAGAAGTCGGAAACGGTCAAGACCGAAATCGATTTTCTCAATGCAGCCAAAATTGCACTTAAGGATCACTTCGCTCGCAAGCTTCGTTCCGACATCATTGTTGGCCTTCAGGGCATCAACATTCAGGCCGCGAACAACTCCGATGGCACCCCCGGCGAAGACACCTTCAAGTCCTACGCAAACGCGTTGGCTGCCGAGCGAAATGCTTGGCAGGTCGCGAACTCTGATCGTGTCATTTATGGCGCAAAGAAGGGCAATGCGAGCGGCGTAAACGCCACCGATCTCGCGAAGCTGACCTACGCCGCCGACCGCATGACTCCGGCCCTCGTTTCGCTTGCGAAGCGTGTTGCACAAAACTCGGGCAATACGGCTGGTAACAAAATCCAGCCAGTCATGCTCAAGGACGGCCGGGAAATGTATCTGTTCTACATGGATAGCAATGCGTTCCGCGATCTCCGTAACGACACCAACATGATGGCTGCAAACCGTGATGCTGCCGACCGTGGTAAGGATAACGTTATCTTCGCTGCGGGCGATCTCGTCTGGGATAATGTCATCTGCCGGGAAGTTCAGGAAATCCCGACCCTCGGCGCAGTAGGCAACGCAACCGGCAACAACGGCGCTACCGGCGTCGGCACCGTCGGCACCGCATTCATGTGCGGACGCGGCGCGATTACTTTGTCGTGGACTCAGGAACCGACCCCAGTATTCCAGCAGTTGGACTATGACTTCTCACAGGGCGTTGGCCTTGAGGAAGTCCGCTCGCTCGCTTCGAACACCGGTCTCAAGACCTCGTTCGGTGGCAAGCAGTATGGCGTGGTCACTGTGTTCCATAGCTCGGAAGCTGACGCCTAATTCGGCCTAAGTAACTGGCTCTAAGAGGGGCGGGGCTGAAAGGCTCCGCCCCTTTTGCCGTCCGCCAGACGGAAGGGCGGGCGGCATAAATATGGTTATGTCCACTGTCCAATCTGTGTTGAGCATCGCGCTTGGCAAAATCGGTATCATCGGCGCTGGCGCGACCCCCGATACCAACGATAACGCTCGCGCCCTTCAGGCGCTGAAAGCGTATTACCAGCACCTAATCAATGCGGGCGCTTTCGGCGCACTCACCGACATCATCCCGCAGGTGACCGTCTACGAGGCGGGCGAGAACGAGCGCATCGTGCGCGACGGCACTCAGACTACGAGCGTCGTATTACCGGTCAACGTGCCGTTTTATTATGAGACCAGTGATTACGGCGTGTCGGCCTATGTAACCAACATCAGTTTGGTTCGCCCGATTTCAAACAGGCGGATGCTGTCAGCACCGCGATCGGCATTGCGCTGTGCTGCTGTCAGCAAGCCGGCAAGCAACGATGACCGCATGACTTTCAGATCGTCGGATATCGGATTGGCGAGCATCCAATCGCTGCCACCGAAGGCCGCAGCCTGGCTTTCGCTCAGGAAGCTCCACGTGATCGCTTCGTTCAGCCCGCGCGCTGCTGCACTGCGACGGACTTTGCGCTCGATCTTCTGGATCGGCGTCGCTGTTGGTTTTGCCACGCCATCAGCGCGCGGTAGCGGCGTAGACACCACATGATCGAGCCCCGTAATCCGTACG
>ENA-OFCX01000397-OFCX01000397.1-metagenomes-genome-assembly--contig:-NODE-397-length-23170-cov-4.651828_pt1 | contig 23170 bp, 19 predicted proteins | sample MGYA00153384_OFCX01 | MGnify analysis MGYA00153384
TGACCAGCGGGAATCGGCTCTGCAGCAGCGTAAATTGCGATGGCGTGAAGTTCGACACGCCGAAGTGCAGCACCTTGCCCTGCAGCTGCAGGTGCGTGAACGCGGCCCCCACGACATCGGCATCCATCAGCGCGTCCGGCCGGTGCAGCAGCAGCATGTCCAGCTGTTCCGTGCGCAGCAGGCGCAGCGACTGCTCGACACTGCCGACGATGTGCTCGAACGACATGTCGTAGTGCTTCACGCGATGTGCGGGACGGTGTTCCGTCGTGAGACAGATGCCGCACTTGGTCACCAGCTGCATCTGCGCACGCAGTGACGGCGCCAGCGCAAGCGCTTCGCCGAAAAGCTGCTCGACGGTGTACCCTCCGTAAATGTCGGCATGATCGAAGCTCGTCACACCGAGTTCGAGGCACTGCTCGATCCAGCGCAGGCGCTCCTGCGCAGTCCATTGCCAGTCGCCCATGCGCCAGACGCCGGCGACGATGCGCGAAAGCAACCTTGGTGCAGACACTTGCGTGGACTCGTGAACAGGACGGATCATCTGGTGCATGTGAACGCTCCCTCGTGCGTGATGTGACGCCTACTTGACGAGACTGATCGCGACGGGCTGCTCGGCGGGCACCCGCTCGCCGCGGAGCAGCCGCATGGCCGTGATCACCGCCATGCGGCCCATCTCGCGAGGGTTCTGTGCGATCGTGGCGCCCATGCGCTTCTCCGAAATCGCCTTGCGCGCATCATCCTGCGCATCAAAGCCCACGACCGTGATGCTCCCTGTGCGCTTCGCCGCCGCGATGGCCTCCAGCGCGCCAAGCGCCATGACGTCATTGCAGGCGAAGAGCGCAGTGAGGCCGGGGTTCGATTGCAAGATGTTCTGCGTGACGTTGAACGCCTGGTCTCGCTCCATGTTCGCAGGCTGCGACGCGACGATCTTCATGCCTGCGGCACCCGCAAGCGCCGTCCTGAATCCGCGCAGTCTCGCATCCGCCGTCTCGTGCCCGGGCACACCCTCGAGCACCGCCACCATGCCTGTACCGCCAAGCGTCTCCACGAGGAACCTGCCGGCCATGCGGCCGCCATCCTCGTTATCCGAGCCGATGAACGACGTGACCGTGGCACCCGCTGCAGCCAATGTCGCTGCGTCGATGCGCGTATCGACTGCGACCACCGGAATTCGCGCGACGTTCGCCTTGAGCACCGCCGGCACGATCTCCTTTGAACCGTTCGGCACCAGCAGCAGCACCTTCACCTGGCGCTGAATCAGGTTCTCGACGATCTGCATCTGCCGTTCGACGTCGATCTCGCGTTCTGGCGCCTGCACCACGAGCTCGATGCCGAGGCTGTCGGCAGCAGCCCTGGCGCCCGCTTCCATGTCGATGAAAAACTGGTTGTTCAGCGTCTTCACGACCAGCGCGACGGTTGGCTTCGACGACGAATTCCCGCCGCGATTGCATGCCGATACGAGGAGCGCCACGCCGAGCACGGGCAGCAGACGACAAATACTGTTCACGACAGACATCGCTTCAGCGGAAGGAGCGTTGGACGCGGCGGCGGAGCGCCATGTCGATCAGGACCGCGACGATGATCACGCTGCCGATCGCCACCTGCTGAAGATACGACGAGACGCCCAGCAGGTTCAGCCCGTTGCGCAGGACGCTCATGATCAGCGCGCCGATCAGCGTACCGATCACCGATCCTGATCCGCCCAGCAGGCTCGTACCGCCGATCACGACTGCCGCGATCGCATCCAGCTCGTAGCCGATGCCGGCAATCGGCTGCGCCGAGTTCAGTCGCGCAAGCAGCAGCACCGCACAGACGGCCGCAGACAGCCCGCTCAGCGCATATACAGCCGTCTTGTGGAACCGCACGTCGACACCAGCAAGCGCTGTCGCCTGCTCATTGCCGCCGATCGCGTACAGGTAGCGCCCCGCGACGGTGCGGGTCAGCACGACGTATGCAACCAGGTACAGCGAGAGCATCAGCACGACGGGTGCAGGCACGCCAAGCACGTGGCCCGTCGCGATCACACGCAAAGAATCAGGAAAACCAGAGATCGGCCGACCGTCGGAGAGCATCAGCGCCCCGCCGCGCGCGACACTCATCATGCCGAGCGTGGCGATGAAAGGCGGCAAGCCACCACGCGTGATGGTGAGACCGTTCACGGCACCGGCGCCGATGCCAGCCAGCAATCCCAGGCCGACCGCGCCCGCAACTGGCCAGCCACGCTGCAACGCGCTTCCAATCACCACACCGACCAACGCGACCAGCGAGCCAACCGACAGATCGATGCCACCGGTGAGGATCACGAACGTCATCCCGATTGCGATCACACCCACGATCGCACTCTGCTCGGCCACATTCGAGAGATTGGCCGCCGTGGCGAAGTACGGCGTGGCAATCCATAGTGCCACGCAGAGCACGATCAGGCCGAGTGCAGTACCTGCCTCGCGGCCGGCGATGATGCGGTGCACGGTGCGACGTGGACTCATGCGGTCACATCCCCACCGCGCACGCCATCACACGTTCGGCGCTCGCATCCGCACGAGAAAAGGCGCCGGCAATGCGCCCTTCACGCATCACCAGCAGGCGATCGGACAGCCCCAGCACCTCGGGCAGGTCGGACGACATCAGGACGATCGCGACACCACTCGACGCGAGCTCGTTGATCAGTTGGTAGATCTCCTGTTTCGCGCCGACGTCGACGCCACGCGTCGGCTCGTCGAGCAGAAGGATGCGCGCGCCAGTGGCGAGCCATCGGGCGAGCACGACTTTCTGCTGATTGCCGCCACTGAGTTCACGCGCGCGCTGCGTCACGCCCCGCGTACGGATGCGCAGGTTCCGAACCGACTCCTCGGCCGTGCTGGTTTCGGAGCGACGGTGCACCACGCCGAATCTGGAGAGCCGCTTCATAATCGTCAGCGCCACGTTGTCGCGCACCGAGCGCATCAGCACAAGTCCCTCGCGCGTGCGATCCTCCGTGACGAACCCGATGCCGGCGGCGATCGCGTCACGTGGCGACTGCATCTCGACGACTGCACCGTCGACCGCGATCGTGCCGCTGTCGAAGGCGTCGAGGCCGAACACTGCGCGTGCGATCTCGGTGCGGCCGGCACCAAGCAAGCCGGCGAATCCCACGATTTCGCCAGCGCGCACGGAGAACGAGATGTCGTGCAGTGTGCGTCGCACGCACAGCCCTTGCACGCTGAGCCGCACGTCACCAGGAACGCGCGCTGCTGACGGCACCAGCTCATCAACCTCGCGATCAGTCATCAGGTGCACCAGCTCGCGTCGGTCTGCCGCCTGCACATCTCGTGTGGCGACGTTCCGCCCGTCGCGCAGCACGGTGATGCGATTGCCGATCGTGAAGATCTCGTCGAGCCGATGCGAAATGTAGATCACGCTCGTGCCGCGCGCGGTCAGCCAGCGAATCGTCTCGAACAACAACGCCGTTTCGCGCACAGTCAGCGCCGACGTGGGTTCGTCCATGATCAGGATGCGCGCATCGAGCGACAGCGCGCGCGCGATTTCCACCAGCTGCCGCTGCGCGATGCTCAACGTCTCGACCAGCACTCTGGGGTCGACACTCGCACCGACACGCTCCAGCAGCACCACCGACTCGCGTACCATGCGCGCATGATCGACCAGCCCGACGCGCGTCGGCGCACGACCGAGGAACACATTCTCGGCCACACTCATGCCCGGAACCAGCGCAAGTTCCTGGTGGATTATTGCAATGCCGACATCGCGCGCCATGCGTGGTGACCCGAGCGCAATCGCGCGTCCGTCGATGGCGATCACACCTGCATCCATCTGCTCGCCACCGCTGAGAATCTTCATCAGCGTGGACTTGCCGGCACCGTTCTCACCGAGGAGCACATGCACCTCACCGCGCTGCACCTCCAGGTGAACGCCGTCCAGCGCGATGACGCCGGGGTAAGCCTTCCGGATGCCTCGCATCGCGAGGGCCGGGGCCAGATCATCAAGGCGAGGCGCGGTCATGACCCGAAATTACACCGGGCGCAGGGGAATGCTGTCGGGTGCGCATTCCGAACCATCGTGCTTTGGTCGGCATCGTTAACTCTGTTCACGCAGAGGCGCGGAGCAACAGAGTACAAAAGGGCAAATGACGGATCCATCGCAAGACTTCGCGGAAGTGAACGTATTGACGGCAACGGTGATCGAGGCAGCAATCCGTATACACCGGGATCTGGGACCCGGGTTGCTGGAGTCTGTCTATGAATCCTTGCTGACGCATGCGCTCGAGAAGAAGGGCCTGCACGTGTTGCGACAGCAGGCCGTACGACTGTCGTACGATGGCGTCACCATCGATGATGGCTTTCGCGTCGACATCCTCGTGGCACATCAACTCGTCGTTGAACTGAAATCCACCATCAGAATGGAACCGGTCTTCTTACGCCAGTTGCTCACGTACCTACGCCTCATGAATCTTCCGGTTGGGCTCCTGATCAATTTTGGAGGCGCAACGCTGAAAGAGGGTCTTCATCGCGTCATCAATTCACGAGTTGCTCCGCAGATTACGAGTTGACACAGTGAGATAGACTCCGTTGCTCTGCTTCTCAGCGTGAAAAGAGTTTGCGATCATACGATCAGCAGCAGAGCCCGTCCGGACGCACCGTCTTCAGGCCGGTGCAGGACGAGAGGACCGACCACTGAGCGCAAAGTGAGACCCCTACGGCATTCGCCCGAATTTCCGTAGCGCCGCCAGCATCCGGTCCACCGGCATCGCGAAGATGCGCAGGTCATCCGCCCCCGTCATCGTGTCGGCCGCCAGGAGCGCGTTGGTGATCGCGGCTTCCGTTGCCTGTGCGGTCGCCTTGAAGAGTGGCGAGAGGCGATCGTTGGCGAGCATGCGGAGCGCCATCGTGGTGTCCGCTGCCCAGCTCTTCGCGTTGGCTGTGCTGAAGGCCACGAAGATGTCGCCCGAGCTGTTGCCACCGAAGCCGCCCTGCCGGCCGATGCCGAGCGATACGCGCGTCGCGATGCGCTTCAGTTGATGCGGAAGGAGCGGGGCGTCGGTGGCGACGACGACGATGATCGAGCCCTGTTCCGTGTCATCGGCATCGTCGTCGCGCGTGGCGGGCGTCGTGCAGGCGCGGCGCGCCCGTGAGCCGGCAGGAATCGGGGCGTTGTTCGCAATGCACGGCGAGAGGTCGGTGATCTCCTCGCCCACCGGTGCGCCGGCGATGCGCAGGTCGCGGCGCGCGCCGAAGTTGCACTGCACCAGCACACCGATCGTGTAGCCGCCCTCTTCCACCGTAAGCTGGCGTGATGCCGTGCCGATGCCGCCCTTGAACCCCAGGCAGACCATGCCGGTGCCGCCGCCCACGACGCCTTCGCGCACGGCCCCGCCACGCGCACTGTCGAGTGCTGCGAGCACATGCTCCGTCGTCACGTGGAAGCCGTTGATGTCGTTCAGGCCTCCGTCATACGTCTCCGCCACGACCGGAAGCCACCAGGGCTGCAGCACGTTCTTGCGCGAGACTTCCCAGCGGATGATCGCATCGCGCACCACGCCGACGCTGTGCGTGTTGGTGATCGCGATTGGTCCCTCGAGATAGCCGCTCTCCTGGATCCACGTCGTGCCGGTCATCTCGCCATTACCGTTCAGCGCGAACCATGAGCCGAACACCGGATCCGCGTTATCGCGGCCGCGCGGGAAGACGACGGTGACGCCGGTGCGGACGGGCCCCTTGCCCACCACCAGCTTCCCGCTGCCTGCGATGAGCGTCACCTGCCCGACTTCCACACCCGCGACGTCGGTGATTGCGTTCAACCGCCCGGGCGTGCCGCCGATCGGCAGACGCAGGTCGTGCTCGCGCGGCTTCGGCTGTGCATCGATGGTTGCAGCCGCGCACAGCGCGATCGTGATCGCGCCAGCGGCTCGCCGGACGGTCGAGTGACGCGTGAAGGCATGACGACGGGAAACTGGCATGTGCGTTCCTGGCGCGGGGAGCAGGCGTGTGCAGGACAGGCGCGCAGTGCGCGCGCTCACAACCTCGCTTGCGGCCCGTTCACGCGCCACGACCCTTCAATTTCGTCAGCATGTTCTCACTCCCCCACACCGCCGCCGCCGAGTATCGTCATTGGTGCACCGCGTTCCCGCCGCGCCAGCTCCAGCGCCGGTCCTCATCCCTTTTCCGTGCCCGTTTCATGACCATCGATCGCCGCACCTTCGTGGCGACGGCCGCCATCGCCGCCGCCACCGCTACGCTTCCGACATTGGCATCGGCCGCCGACGCGGGGCGTGATGCTCGCGAGTACTACGAGCTGCGCGCCTACCGGCTCAAGCCCGGTGCGCCACACACCCTGCTCGACGCGTACCTGGAACAGGCGTTGATTCCGGCACTGAACAGGCGCGGTGTCCGCAATGTCGGCGTCTTCACGGAGCCTGATGCGAAGGACGGTCCGGCGGTCTGGGTGTTGATGGCGCATCGCACGATGGAATCGATCGGTGCGGTGAATGCGGCGATCAACACCGATCCCGCCGTCATCGCGGCCGGCACTGACTACCTCACGTCACCGACCACGAAGAATCCCGGCTTCGACCGTATCGACAGCTGGATCTTCCTCGCCTTTGCCGGCATGCCGCGCCTCACGATGCCGGCGATGACCGCCGGCAACCAGTCGCGCCTTTTCGAGCTGCGCATCTACGAGAGCTACTCGGAATTGAAGGCGTTGAAGAAGGTTGCCATGTTCAATGCCGGAGAGATCGAGCTGATGAAGGCGCTGGGTCAGTCGCCGGTCTTCTACGGTCAGGCCCTCGCGGGCCGCGACCTGCCGCAGCTCACCTACATGCTCTGCACGCCGGATCGCGCGGCGGCCGATGCGGCGTGGAAGGCGTTCGGCGCTCATCCGACGTGGAAGGCGCTGAGTACTGATCCGCAATATGCGGAGACTGTCTCCAAAATCACGAGCCGGTTTCTCGTACCGGCGTCCTGTTCCCAGATCTGAGGTCCGGCTCGCGGAAGGCAAACTGCTCGCGACTGGCGAACTGCGCTCCCCGCACACGGAGTCGCGGAGGCACGGCGAGTCCTCGCGAACGGGTAACGCTGGTGCACGAATTGCCTTCGCAAGAAGCTGAGGAAACTGCGTCAACGTTCGCGCAGGTACCACTGGTTCTTGAACGTGTAAACTGGCGCGGCTTTCTTGCCGCGTTAACTCCCGGCCGCAGTCGTCTATCCAATCACTCTGACGCCGAGCCCGATCATGACCGCACCGCGCAAGCTGTTCGTCAACATCCGTGTCGACGACCTCGAGAAGTCGAAGGCGTTCTTCAGCGCCCTCGACTTCACCTTCAATCCGCAGTTCACCGACGAGAACGCGGCCTGCATGATCGTCTCGGAGAATACGTATTTCATGCTCCTGACCGACGCCTTCTTCCGCCGCTTCACCGACCGCGAGCCAGCCGACAACACACGCACTACGGGCGCGATGTACGCGATCTCGTGCGAGAGCCGCGCCGACGTCGATCGCCTGACCGGGAAGGCCTTCGCGGCCGGCGCAACACCGGCCATGCCGACGCAGGACCATGGGTCCATGTACGGCACCAGCTTCCGCACGCCGGAAGGGCATCACTTCGAGGTGATGTGGATGGATCCGGCCACCATCCAGTAGTCTCGTTCCGAGCACGAGCCGGCGAACTACACGCGCAGCGGAACTGCACTCCCCTCACACGGAGGCGCGGAGGCTCTCCGCGAAGAGTTGCCAACGGTGCACGATTCAAGAACACAAGAAGCTGTGGAAACTGCACGAACATCCGCGCAGTTCTCACAACGTCCTGAATGTGAAAGCTCGCGCGGTTCCCTCGCCGCGCTGCTTGTTCCTCCGTGCCTCCGCGTCTCCGCGTGAAAAGAGTTCGGATGGCTGCCCTGCACCGACCTGACGTCGCAGGCCACAAATAACGAAGAACGGAGCAACGGAGCAACGGAGCAACGGAGAAAAAATGACTACGGCACGATCGGCGCCACGCCCGGATACGTGATCCCCAGCTGCTCCAGATACGTCGCGAACTTGGCCGGATCGTAGTAGAACGGCCGCATCTGCTCACGATAACGCGCCATCTTTTCCGCGTTCAGCCAGATCGCCGGCTGGTCGCTCGGCGCCATCAGCGGACGGTACTTCACCGTCTTCGTCTGCACGTTCACGAAGTAGTCCTTCGCCGCGCGGACCAGCACCGGCTGCAGCATCAGGTCCAGCAGCGTCATGGCCTGCACCTTCGCGCCGGCCACCACGCCCTTGTGGGCGATCGGCGTGGCCATCGCGATGCCATCCACCCAGTTGTGGCCCGGCGTTCCGGGAATGTTGCTGGGGTAGTACAGCGTCACGCTCGGCACCGTCCAGGTCACGTCGCCGATGTCGTCGCTGCCGGTGCCGCCCGCCGGTGTGTCGGTCGGGGTTCGCAGTGGGCCGACCTTCGTCGTCAGGCCGCTGTCCGGCTGCTGCATGAGACGCTGCACGGCCTTCGCCATCACCTGGTCGTCGGCGCTCCACGCTGGCATCCCCACGCGCTGCGCATTGCGGTGCATGGCCTCCGCAATGGGCTTGTTCATGTGCGGTCGCCACGCCGAGCCGATCACCTGCACCGTGTCGAGTACCGTGAAGGTGCCAGCGGCCGCGGCGCGCGCCATCACCTTTGCGTCCTCGAACATCTTCGTCACGCGCTCCACGTCGCGCTCACGGAAGAAGAACCAGATCGACGCCGTCGCGGGCACGACGTTCGGCTGGTCACCACCATCGGTGATCACGTAATGCGATCGCTGCGCCAGCTCCATGTGCTCGCGGTGATATTCCCACGAATTGGCCATCATCATCACGGCGTCCAGCGCACTCCTGCCACGCCACGGTGCCCCTGCAGCATGCGAAGCAGTACCGCTGAACTTGAACTGGGCCGAGATCAGCGTCAGCGCCGACTCGTCACCCCAGGAGATGCCGAATTCGTCGCTGACATGCGCGAACAGGTTGGCATCGACGCCGTTGAACACGCCGGCCCGCACCAGATACGCCTTGCTCGCCAGCTGCTCCTCGGCCACACCCGGCCAGAGCACGATGGTGCCGGACATCTTCTCGCGTGTCATGATGTCCTTCACCGCCAGCGCCGCAATGATGTTCAACGGAACGCCGCTGTTGTGGCCTTCGCCATGCCCCGGCGCGCCGACGATCATCGGAATGCGACCGCTCAGGCCCGGCTTCTGGTTGGCCTGCGGGATGCCGTCGATGTCGGAGCCGAGCGCGATCACCGGCGAACCGCTGCCCCACTTCGCGACCCATGCCGTGGGCATGCCGGCAACGCCGCGCTCCACGGTGAATCCGTTCTGCTCCAGCACACCGGTCAGGTACTTCGAGGTCTCGACTTCCTGCATGCCGAGTTCACCGAACGAAAAGACCTGGTCCACCATCTGCTGCGCGAGCTTCGCGCGGCCGTCGATGCTGCGGGCCAGCTCGGCCTTCAGCATCTCGATGCGTGCATCAGGTTTCGCCTGTGCACCCAGGAAAATGGGAAACACGGCGCATGCGATGATGCAGCGGGCGGAAACGCGCATTCTGGTCCCGAGTTCAGGGTTTCGACACAGCTCCGCGGCATGATGACCGCCGCGCCACGTGACGCTACGCGCCGTGATGGCCCGCTGCAACCCGCGCCTGAGTACACTCTAAATGGACTGCGATGCCATGGTCCGGTTCGCCAGAGTGATATGGATGGCGCGCAGCGCATGATCATCGTGCCATTCCCGGCCACCGATGCCAATGCCGACAGATTCATGACCACCACACTTTCCTTCACCCAACCTGTCAGGTGATGTTGCAACGAATATTGAATACCGCCCGGGTGCTGCTCGGCGGCCTGGTCATCCTCGCTCAAGGATCGTGCATGACTGGCGACAAGCCCGCATCACTGGCGACAGGGTACGCGCGCACCTTCGTCGAGCCGATCGGCGTGCTGCCCACGGGCGATACCGTGACGGCGTACACGCTCACGAATGCGAATCGTGTCGCACTGCGCGTGATGACCTACGGCGGCATCGTGATGTCGCTGCGCACGCCTGATCGCGACGGCGCGCTGGATGACATCGTGCTGGGCTACGACGACCTCGCCGGGTACCTGAAGAGCACACCATACTTTGGTGCCATCGTGGGTCGCTACGCCAACCGCATCGCGCGCGGACAGTTTGCGCTGGACGGTGTCACGCACCGGCTCGCGGCGAACAACGGCGTCAATTCGCTGCACGGCGGATTGAAGGGATTCGACAAGGTGCTGTGGAAGGCAGCGCCGTTCGACAGCCTGGACCGACTTGGCCTGGTGCTCACCTATATCAGCCCTGATGGCGACGAAGGCTATCCAGGCACACTGTCGGTCACCGTCACGTACACCCTGACGGACAGAAACGAATTCATCATCGACTACCTCGCCACGACCGACAAGGCGACGCCGGTGAACCTCACGCAGCACACATACTGGAACCTTGCTGGCGACGGCAGCGGTACGGTGCTGGATCAGCAGGTTGCGATCGATGCCGACGCGTTCACGCCCGTGGACACCACGCTGATTCCGACGGGTGTGCTGCAGCCGGTGAACGGCACCGCGTTCGACCTCCGCACGCCGCTGGCAATCGGTGCCCGCATCAACGAGCCTGACGTGCAGCTGAAGACGGCTGGTGGCTACGATCACAACTTCGTGCTGCGTCGCACCGCGGAAGGCATGGTGCACGCCGCGCGCGTGGTCGATTCGAAGAGCGGCCGCACACTCGATGTCACCACCACCGAGCCAGGCCTGCAGTTCTACTCCGGCAACTTTCTCGACGGCACCATCGCGGGCAAGCAGGGACACGTGTACGGCTTTCGGAACGGCTTCTGTCTCGAGACGCAGCACTTCCCCGATTCGCCGAATCAGTCGTCGTTCCCGTCAACGATCCTGCGTCCCGGAGCAACGTACATGTCGCGCACGGTCTTCACCTTCGGCGTGCTGGTTCGCTGACGACGCCTGCGCCAGCGACCGCTCGTTCCACAGCACGTCAGTGGCGGTTCACGCGCGCAGGCCGTATCAGGCCGACTTCCGGAATGCCTTCCAGTTCGCGAGGCAGCGACGCGCCGTGTCCAGCTCCGGGAAGCGACTGCCTTCCTGCTCCATCAGGTAGAACTCCACACCGCCGATGGACTCCAGCGCCGTGACGATCCGGCGCCATGGCGCGGCGCCTTCACCAAAGAGCACGCGGAACGACTTCTCCTGCTTCTCCTCACCCGGTGCCCAGTCCTTGAGATGCACGCTGCGGATACGACCTGGATGCGCCTCGATCCAGGCCACCGGATCCGCGCCAGCCTTCAGGCAGGTTCCTACATCCAGCTGCAGCACGAACTCCGCCGGCGTGCCACTCGCGATGATGTCCATCGCACGCGAACCGTCGCTCAGCTTCGCCCACTCGGCAGAGTGATTGTGGAAGCCGGCCACGAGACCGTGCGGTGCGAGCAGCGACGACGCCGCGGCAAGCTTCTCGGCAAAGCGCTTCCAGTCGTCCGGGCCTGACGCCTGCATGGGCGGCGAGGCGAGTACGACCTGGCGCGTGCCGAGGATCTGGTTGATCTCGATCGCCTTGGTCATCACGTCGCCCGCCGTGAGCGACGCCATGCCGTTGTGCGTGGAGTAGCACCGCAGCCCGAGATCGTCGAGCATGGTCCGCACGGTCTTGGCGTACGGAATGTTCCAGCCGAGATACGGCGCGAAGAACTCCACGGTCTCGTAGCCATATGACTTCACCGTGCGCAGCGTATTCGGCAGGTCACGCGCGAGTTCGTTGCGAACAGCGTACAACTCGATGCCGATGGGCAAGCGCTTCGCGGCGAATGCGATCGCGTGTGCGGTTGAAGGAACCAGGCCGTTCATGACGAGCGGAGCGCCAGCGAGCAGCGCGGCACTGGCGCCGGAGTGCGCAATGAAATCACGACGGGAGAGCGGATGGCGCGGCGAGGGTGACATGAAAATCCCGAGAAAGGCGAACGGCGATCGTAGACTACGCCGGTGAGGCTTGCAGATTCGCGGCGTGAGGCGCGCGCGAGGCCGTGCGCGACGCGATGAACAGTACGACCACGAGCAGTGCGCAGAACAGTGGCATGACGTACATGGCGTCATGCAGGCCGATCGCGCGACTTTCGACCACGGAAACTCCCGTCTCGAGCGAGCGCGCGGCCATTGCATCGCTCAAACGGCCGAAGAACATCAGCCCCAGTGCCGTAAAAAGGTAGAAGACGAAGAAGTAAACCGACATCGCCGTCCCGCGCATGTCGTCCGGTACCAGGTCGTGAATCGCAGCGTAGACGGTGCTGTAGTACAGGTAGATGGACACGACGGCCGCAAAGAGGTAGCTGGCGAACCCCCACGCGTTGCCGCGCGGCTGTTCGATGGCCAGCCAGAGCAGCGGCGTGGCGAGCAGTGCCCCGACCATCGCGAGTTGCAACCGGCCGGCGGCTCCGCGCGTGCCGACGCGATCGCCCAGCAGGCCGCCGATCGCCATGCCCAGCCCGCCACCAAGCCCGAACACCATGGCGTTGAAGCGGTTCGCGATGTCGATGTCCAGACCATGATACCGGATGTAGTAGGACGTCGAGAACACGCTCACGGCATACATCACGAGGTTCATCAGCGCGCCCGATGCGATGATCCACCACATGGCGGGAATGCGCAGGATGGTGCGGATGCTCTCGCTGGTATTCCTGGTTGCAGTACTGGAATCGCGTGCAGCGCGGCGTCGCACCGGTTCCGGCATGAACAGCGCGAGGATCGCCAGCACGAACCCCGGCACCGCGGCCACATACAACGCCGGGCGCCAGCCGCCGGTGGCCTGTGCAATCATGCCGCTGATCAGGTAGCTCGCGCCAAGGCCGAGCGGCAGGCCGAGCATGAAGATGCTGAGTGCGCGCGCACGTCGATGCGGCGGAAAGAGATCGGCAATCAGTGCATTTGCCGTCGGCGCCAGGCTGGCCTCGCCAACGCCCACGCCCATGCGGCAGAGAAAGTGAATCGTGAAGCTGCCTGCGGCGCCCGAAAGTGCCGTGAACGCGCTCCACACCGCGACACCACGACTCAGCATCAGCCGACGATCACCCGTGTCCGCCAGGCGACCGAAGGGAATGCCGACCAGTGCGTAGAGCAGCACGAATGCGGTGGTGAGGCTGCCCAGCTGCCCGTCGCTGAGCTGCCATTCCTGCTTGATCTTCTCGCCGACCGCCCCGATCACCTGGCGGTCGTAGAAGTTCATGAAGTTCAGCGCGAAGAGCACCGCCAGTGCATAGGCGAGCCGTCCCTTCGTGGGTGCCACATCATCCGTCGCGGGTGCTCTCACGCGGCACTGCGCCTGCGCGCTGCGCCGTAGATTGCGCGCGTCGGCACGGAGTCGCTGCCGATCGCGGTGCCCCGTTCATCTGTCCGACAGCCAACGGCCTCACCACTAAGCATGCGTCCTCATCGCCTGGGTCTCGCCATGAAACTAGCCGTCCCGCTCGCTCTCGGGATTCTCTGCACGATGCCGCTTGTTGCGCAGAGCAGGCTCAGTGACTGGCCGCAGCATTCGGAGCAACGGCCCAAGCCGACCGTCGTGCAGCCCGGCGCCACGTATACCATCGCGCCACCAGGTGATGCGGTGGTGCTGTTCGGTGGCACATCGCTCGATCGCTGGACGCAGGGCAAGGGTGCGCCGGCACTGTGGCGCGTGGCCGACGGTGCATTCCAGGTCGTGCCATCGACCGGGACGCTCAGCACCCGCGACTCGTTCGGTGACGTGCAGCTGCACCTCGAGTGGGCGGCGCCGAATCCGCCGGTCGGCACCGGTCAGGATCGCGGCAACAGCGGCGTGTTCTTCGCCGACGGTCGCTACGAGGTGCAGGTGCTGGACTCGCGCAACAACGACACCTATGCCGACGGTCAGGCTGGCGCATTGTACGGGCAGTTTCCGCCGCTGGTGAATGCCAGCCGCGCGCCCGGCGAATGGCAGGTGTACGACATCGTGTACCACCGCCCGCGATTCGCCGCCGACGGCACGCTGCAGTCAGCGGCGCGTCTCACGGTGTTCCACAACGGCGTGCTGGTGCAGGACAACATGGAGCTGGTTGGACCCACCGCGAACAAGTCGCGTCCGCCGTACACCGCACATGCCGCTCGCCTGCCGATCACGCTGCAGGATCATGGCCATCCGGTGCGCTACCGCAACGTCTGGCTGCGCGACCTGGAAACGGCGAAGTAGGTCGTCGCCCACGATGCGCGACCGGCGAAACTCCGGCCAGTCACAGGCGTAGTCGGACACAGGTACACCCTGCTCGTTTCCTGGAGGCACCATGTTGTTCGGACTTCTGGCTCTTGCCGCGAGCCTGGCGGTGACGTTCGTCGGCTACACGCAGGCCCGCACGTTCATGCGCGAGCGCCTGCGCTTCACCAGTGCGGCGCAGTCGATCTGGGCCCCGATCCTCGCCGGCCTCGGCGCAATGGTGGTCGCGACGCCGGTCGTGGCACTGCTGCCGCTGGTGGGCGCGGGCACGGCCGTCGCGTTCGGCGTCAGCGTCGGTTTCGGCGTGGCGAACGGTCAGCGCGACATCCGCCGCAACCTGCCGTCGGCATTCTGATTGAGCGGTGAGCGCGGGCGTGACCAGCGTCTCTGTGCGGTTGAGCGACCGCTTCGCTTCACAAGCCCTGCGACGCCTCGATTCACAAAGATGCTGCGCACGCACTGGTTCAGCTGCCAGGCGTTGCACGTGATCGACCTGGATTCGCAACATTTTACGAGGCAGACCATTTCCGGGTAACTGTCGTTCGTACAGTTTCAACTTCCGCCGGCCACCAACATTCGTGGCGCGGCGGAATCCGTGTGCCCGTCAGCGCCGACCGGACGGCGAGTCACACTCGTCACCACCCCACCACTGATGCCCCTGCGTTTCGCTCCACGTCCCACGCTGCGCGACAGCTGGAAATCCGACCTTCCGGCGTCGCTCGTCGTCGTGCTCGTGGCACTGCCGCTCTGCCTGGGCATCGCGCTGGCCTCGGGCGCTCCACTGGCCGCGGGCATCGTCGCCGGCGTGATCGGCGGCATCCTCGTCGGCCTGTTGTCGAATTCGCAGCTCATGGTCAGCGGACCGGCAGCCGGCCTGACCGCCATCGTCTTCACCGGCATCGCGACACTCGGATCGTTCGAGGCGTTTCTGGCGGCCGTCGTGATCGGCGGCCTGCTGCAGATCGTGCTCAGCATCGCACGCGCCGGAGTGATCGGCTACTACTTCCCGAGCTGCGTCATCAAGGGCATGCTCGCGGGCATCGGCGTGATCCTGATCCTGAAGCAGATCCCGCACGCGTTCGGATACGACGCGGACTTCGAGGGTGACGAGGCATTCCAGCAGGCCGGCGACGTGAACACGTTCTCCGCCCTCGGCGAACTCACGAAGCAGGTGCAGCCAGGCGCGGTGCTCATCGCGATCGCTGCGCTGAGCGTGATGGTGCTCTGGAGTCGGCCGGCACTGAAAAAGCTCAAGGCGTTTCCCGCGCCGCTGCTCGTCGTGCTCATCGGCATCGGCATGAACGCACTGTTCGACGCCGTTTGGCCGTCGCTCGCCATTCGCGCCACACACATGGTGCAGCTACCGATCGCCAGCTCGCCCGCCGACTGGCTCACGTTCTTCACCCTGCCCGACTGGAGCGCGCTCACGTCGCTCGCCACGTGGAAGCTGGGCGTGACGCTCGCGATCGTCGCCAGCCTCGAGACGCTGCTGAGCCTCGAGGCGACGGACAAGATGGACCCCTACAAGCGCGAGTCGGACACCAATCGCGAGCTGCTCGCGCAGGGCGTCGGCAACACCCTGGCGGGGCTGATCGGTGGCCTGCCTATCACCGGGGTAGTCGTGCGAAGCGCAGCCAACATCGATGCCGGCGCGCGTACGCGCTGGTCGGCCGTGCTGCATGGGCTGCTGCTGCTCGTGTGCGTCTTGGCGATACCCACGCTGCTCAACCAGATTCCGCTCTCCGCGCTCGCGGCACTGTTGCTCTACACCGGCTTCAAGCTGGCATCGCCTGCGCTGTTCAGGACTGCGTGGTCGCTTGGCTGGGCGCAGTTCATTCCCTTTGTGGTGACCGTGGTGGCCATCGTGCTGACCGATCTGCTGGTCGGCATCAGCATCGGGTTGTCCGTTGCATTCATGTTCATCCTCGCGCAGAACATGCGACAGCCCGCACTTCGCCAGATCAGCCCGGATGGAGCCGTCCTGACGCGCTTCCAGCTCCCGGACCAGGCCACGTTCCTGAGCAAGGCGAACATCGAGCGGACGCTGAACGCGCTGCCGCAGGGGAGCCGCGTGGAGATTGACGGTACACACACGGCGCGCTTCGACCACGACGTGCTGGAGCAGCTGCACGAATTCACGCAGACGGCGAAGTTCCGCAACATCGATTATCGCATGGTGAACATTCCGCCCATTGCCACGACTCCCAGTCACTCGCACTGACCAATGCAGAACTATCACAAGATGCTGGAGAACAATCGCGCCTGGGCGGCCCGCGTCCTGAAGGACGACACGGGCTATTTCGGTCGCCACGAGGCCGGCCAGCGGCCACACTTCTTCTTCATCGGGTGCTGCGATTCCCGTGTGCCCGCGGAGCTGCTGCTGGGCGCAGGTCCGGGTGAGCTCTTCACCTATCGCAACATCGCCAACCAGGCGCACCCGAACGACCTCGGCATGCTCTCCGCGCTGGAATACGCGGTGGAGTTTCTTGACGTGAAGCATGTCATGGTCTGCGGTCACCACGGCTGCGGTGGTGTGAAGGCGGCGATGGGCCCGCATGGCCATGGTGTGGTGGATCACTGGCTGCACGTGGTGCGGGACGTCTACCGGTGGCACGAGGAGGAGCTCGAGGCACTTCCCGACGATGTGGCACGCACGCACCGGATGGTGGAGCTCAACGTCATCGAGCAGGTGTTCCAGCTGTCGCGAACCCCGGTGGTGCAGCGCGCCTGGGCCAAGGGCCAGCGACCGATCCTGCATGGACTCGTCTACGACCTGCACGACGGCCTGCTGAACGAGCTGGTGACGGGCGTCGATTCCGACGAGAAGGCGCGGCTGCTCGGCGCGCGCGTGACGAGTCGATCGATGCCACAGCGGACGTAAGCAGTCGAGGTTGCTGTACATACTGCCGACACTGCAGGGCGAATGATCCGCGCGCCGCGCCGGAACGGCCATCAGCCGCGCCGCGCATCCAGCCGCGGCCACTTCCGCCCTGCCGCTGTCATGCCTTCGCTGTGGATCGACGCACTTCCGTCACTGCTCCACACGGCCCCCATGCGCCTGGCGCTGCTGGTCGCCGCCAGCGCCTGGACGGCAGCCACCTGCCACGCCGCTACGCGTCATACCGCCGAGTCGAAGCCGGGCCACCTGCTTCGCTTCACCCCGCGCCTCTCGTCGATCGCACTCGCCGCCAGCGGCATCGCGGTCTGGGGCGCCAACGGGCTCGAACAGCCAATGCTGGCCGCCCATGTAGCGGCAGCGTCGATTGCGTTCATGCTGGGATGGGAAGTCGGCGGCGTGCTGGAACGCTTCATCAAGCAGTGGCTCTGATCTTGATCGGCGCTCCACTACGCTGACGGCAGCACCGGTCCACTCGCAGGCGTGCGTGCGCGACATCTCTCGCAGGTGTTCGTGAAAAACTCCTGTCACATGGAGACGCGGACACACGGAGACACAGCCTCGCGCACGACAGGCGCCACATTCAGGACGCGAAATCACACAAAGCCGTGAAAACGGCACTCGCGAGCACGGTTACCACAGCATTTCGTGCCAGTGCCATCGCACCCATCGCCGCAGCCCGAACCTTCCGTGCCTCCGCGACTCCGCGACTCCGCGTGAAAAGAGTCAAGGGTGCCGAGCCTGCGAGAACCTGCCCCCACGAACGCAGTTCCCACAGCTGTTCCTGCCACTGTCATCTCACCAATCGCTGCAGTCCAAACCCTCCGTGCCTCCGCGACTCCGCGTGAAAAGAGTTAACGGTGCCAGCGCCTGAGCGATCGTCGCGTGAGAAGAGTTAACGATGCCAGAGCCTGAGCGATCGTCGAGTGAGAAGAGTTAACGGTGCCAGAGCCTGAGCGATCGTCGCGTGAGCAGCGCCAAACAGGCCCGAACGAACTCGCACCCTCACGCACCCGAACAGCAACTCACGACTGCGCCGCCGGCCACGCCGCGAGGCCGGCGGCGGTCACAGGGTGATTGGGCCCAAGAATGCGAGCACAGCGCGCCGCGAATGCTGCCGGGCCGCCGCAGGGCGTGCGCCAGTGCGCGGCGCGCGCAAATGAGCGGCCCAGTGCGTGATGCACCTCGGTCGTCGCGGCGGGATGATTCGCGACAAAGGGCTGCAGGTCCGGATCGGTGTAGATAGGGGCACTCTGCGCGATGGCGTGCAGTTCCGACGTCGCGATGCCGGTCTTCGACAGGCCGCCAGCCAGCAGCAACAGCAACGGATCGCGGCAGTCCTCGTCGGAGCCCGACGTGAGCAGCGCGACGAGCACCGAGGCGCGCCATGCAGCCCACTGCGCCTCCAGGGCACCGGCAGCGGTCAATGCAAGCAGGCTGGCCGAGCCGGCCACGCGCGCATCGCCCGCATCCTCGAGCAGTGCAACCATGGACTTCTCGGCGATCAGCTGCCATGCGGCGTCAGTCAGTTCCACGCTGCGCGACGGACGGTTCACCATACCGAGACCATTCGTGGCGCGATCGGCGAGGCGCCAGAGCACCAGCGGACCACCTGCATCGTACAGGGCTCGAACCATGGGTGCGTCGAACTCGTCACCCCGTTCGGCCGCAAGCATTGCATACCCGATCCGGGCGCGTTCGCGGCGACGACGATCGGCCTTCACCGTCCGATACGCCCGCTCCATCACCAGCAGTCCCGCCACGAACTGTGCGACCGGCTCCGGCGCCGGCATCCATGCATCGCCGCTGCCGGCGTCGGAATCCGCGTTCTCGCGCACCGCTTCGGCCCAGCGAGCGGCGGCAGTCTCCGGCTCCCACTCCGTCCATGCGACGAGCGCCAGGCCACGCACCGCCTTCTCGGCGTCGGTGATCAAGGGATGTTCGGGGCGGATGATCGTCATTGGCAGCACTCGCAGCTGTCGACCGGAAACCTGGGGTCGTTCTACTACAGCGTGAGTGTCGGCCCGGCCAGGACGAAGCTGCACAGTTCGCCGCGTGTGCGATGCCGGCAGCCGTGCACCAGCAGCCCAACGCCTTACTTCGTGCCGCGATACTCGATCATCGAGAGGCCCGCATCAGCGTTGCGCGCGAACCACGCCTTGCCGTATTCCAGCACGTAGATGCGCCCGTCGGGCCCGAGCTCCATGTCGATGGGCGCCGAGAACGAGTCGCGCGGCGCAAAGCGCTCGATCGCCTGGTAATCGCCGCGCGGCGTGAGGGTCACCGCCATGATCCAGTGACGGATCCAGTCGTAGATGAACAACTTCCCATCGAAATACTGCGGCAGCGCCGTGTTGCGCGACTGTGCGAACATCGCCGCATGATAGACCGGCCCCGCCATCGCGGTGCGACCGCCCTTGCCGACGCTCGGGAAGTCGTGCGAGTCGCCATACGGATACCAGATGAACGCGGGCTGCGCCGGCGGCAGCTCCTTCAGACCGGTCGAATTACGCGAGTCGTTGCGCGGCTTCGTGGCATCATGCAGTGGACCGCTGGCACCGGTAGCGTAATCCCACTGGCGATAGGCGAAGTTGTCACCGACGAAGAGCGGCCAGCCGAAGTTGCCGGCGGCGCGCGCCTGGTTGATCTCGTCGTAGCCGCGCGGGCCGCGCGTGGCCAGCGTGTCGTCGGCCGCATCAGGACCGACTTCGCCCCAGTACAAAAATCCGCTCTGCCGGTCCACCGAGATGCGGTACGGATTGCGGTTGCCCATCACGAAGATCTCTGGCCGCGTGTTCGCCGTGCCGGGCGCAAAGAGGTTGCCTGGCGGAATGTCATACGTACCGTCGATCTTCACGTGCATGCGCAGGATCTTGCCGCGCAGGTCGTTCGTGTTGGCAGATGTGCGACGCGCGTCGTAAGGCTCGTGTCCTGGACGATCGTCGGTCGGCGAGAAACCATGGCTTGCAAACGTCACGTTCTTCTCGTCGAACGGCGTCGAGTTGTCGCCCGTCGAGATGTAGAGCAGGCGGTTGGCGCCGAACGCCAGCGAACCGCCGGTGTGGCAGCAGATCTCGCGTTGCGAGTAGAACTGCAGCACCACCTTCTCGCTCGCCATGCGCAACGAATCGCCGTCGAGTGTGAAGCGCGACAGCCGGTTCACCGACGTGTCCGCAGGGCTGAAGAAGAGATACACGAAATGATTCGTTGTGAAGTCGGGATCGATGGTCAGCCCAAGCAGGCCCTCCTCCACGTTCGAGCCATTCCTGGCCTTGCTGTACACGGCGACCTTGCCGACGGGCTTCACCGACCTGTCCTTCGCGCGGAACAGCACCACCTCGCCGCCGCGCTGCGCAATCAGCACGTCACCGTTCGGCAGCACCGCCATTTCGGTCGGCTCGGCCAGCGTACCCATGGTCAATGCGACCTTGCGAAACAACGAGTCCGACGGCGTGCGCTCGGCCGTCGCTTTCGCGTAATCCAGTGCGCGACGCTCGCCGACCGCGTACCGGATGCCGCCCAGCACATGCTTCAGGAAAAGCGAATCGCTGTACGACTCCACCGTGTGACCCATGCCCGTGTACCAGGCGCGCCCACCATCGAAGGTGTGCTGCCACGAAATGGGATGCACCGCACCATTCTCGCCGCCCGTGTACGTGGATTCGTCGAGCGTGGCCAGCACATGCAGGTCTTTGCCGAGCAACTTGTAGTTGTACCACTCGTCCTTGCGTGTCCACGCGGAAGGCAGGTGCGACGCCGACGCGTCCTTCGCATCGACGATGCGCACGGTCGCCTCCTGCTGGTCGGGATGGCTGAAAAAATAGCCGCCCACCAGGCTACCGTACCAGCGCCAGTCGTACTCCGCATCGGCCGCCGCGTGAATGCCCACATAGCCGCCGCCTGCCTGGATGAAGCGCTGCAGGTCGACCTCGGCGGCCCGCTCGAGAATGTTGCCGGTGGGACTGAGGAAAATCACGGCAGCGTACAGCTTCAGCGTGTCTTCCGTGATCTTCGCGGCGTTCTCGGTGGTGTCGACCAGAATTCCGTTCGCCGCACCCATCGCCATCAGCGCCTTCTTGCCTGCCTCGATCGACTCGTGCCGGTAGCCGACCGTCTTCGAGAAGACCAGCACGCGTGGTGGACCGGCGGGTACCGCGGGCTTGCAGGCGTGCATGGCGACGAGCGCCAGTGCGCATGCGATGAATCGGGTCACGCGCATACGTGTGGATCCGGGTGGCGTGTGTATCGTGCGTTCATACATTCGTGAATTCGTGTATTCGTGTACTTATGTTTTCGTACTTTATGCTTCGTGCTTCGTGCTTCGTGCGGCAGGCATGTTCTTCGAGCGTGATTCACCGTCGACGACGGCCCGCGCGCGGCATCACGATGGCAGCTTCACCCAGCGTCCGCCCTTCGCCGATGACGACACCACCGCCTCGACGAACGCGACGCCCTTCACGCCGTCGACGACCGTGGGAAACTGTACCGCCGTCTCCAGCTTCGGACCTTTGGGTCGGCGACTGCGGATCGCGTGACCGATCTCGCTGTAGAGTGTGGCGAACGCCTCGAGATAGCCCTCGGGATGACCTGACGGAATGCGCGTGATGCGTGCGGCATCGACACCTGCCGCACCGGTGCCGCGAGAGATCACCTGCGTGGCCTGGCCGAATGGAGACCAGAGCAGCTGATTCGGCTGCTCCTGGCGCCACTCCAGTCCACCCTTGCTGCCGTAGATGCGCAAGCGAAGGTTGTTCTCGTTGCCCGGTGCAACCTGGCTGGCCCACACCGTGCCGCGTGCGCCGTTCGCATAGCGCAGCATCACAAGCGCATTGTCATCCAGCCGGCGACCGGGCACGAATGCCGTGAGTTCAGCAAGCACCTCCGTCACGGCAATGCCTGTCACATAATCCGCGAGCTGGTACGCATGCGTGCCGATGTCGCCGATGCATCCACCGAGTCCCGCCTTCGCCGGATCCGTTCGCCAGCCGGCCTGTTTCTGGCCGCTCTGCTCGATGTCGTCGGTCAGCCAGTCCTGCGCATACTCCACCTGCACCACGCGAATGTCGCCGAGCAACGCCTCGCGCACCATCTGGCGCGCCTGCCGCACCATGGGGTAGCCGGTGTAGTTGTATGTCACCGCGAACAACAGGTCGTGCTTCAGTGCGAGCGCATGCAGCCGCTTCGCATCCTTCGAGGTGGTCGCGAGCGGCTTGTCGCAGATCACGTGGATGCCGGCCTTCAGGAACGCCTCGGCCACCGGCGCATGCATGTGGTTCGGCGTCACGATCGCAACCGCCTCGATCCCATCGGCACGCGCCGCTTCCGCCGTCGCCATCGCGGCGAAGTCGGTGTAGATGCGGTCTTCCGCCAGACCCAGCGCAAGTCCAGAGCGCATCGCCTTGTCCGCACTCGACGCGAGTGCGCCGGCAACCAGTGCGTACTGATCGTCGAGGCGCGCTGCGAAGCGATGCACACCGCCGATGAACGCCCCTTCGCCGCCACCGACCATGCCGAGCCTGATGCGGCGCGCGGCACCTGCGGCTGCATCCGCCTTCGCTTCTATCGCCACGCGTCGTTCCCCGTGAATACATGTGTGCCGTGCATGATCAGAGTCCCAGCAGCCGCTTGATCTGCTTCGGGTTGGTGGCTGCGCCGGCGAAGTCGTCGAATGCCTTCTCCGTCACATGGATGATGTGATCATCGATGAACGCTGCGCCTTCGGCCGCACCCTGCTCCGGGTGCTTCAGGCAGCATTCCCATTCCAGCACCGCCCAGCCGGCAAAGTCGTACTGCGCGAGCTTGGAGAAGATGGCGCGGAAGTCCACCTGCCCGTCACCCAGTGAGCGGAAGCGACCGGCGCGCTGCAGCCATGGCTGGTAACCCGAGTAGACGCCCTGACGCCCGTTCGGCCGGAACTCCGCATCCTTCACGTGGAAGGAGCTGATGCGCTCGTGATAGATGTCGATGAACTCGAGATAGTCGAGCTGCTGCAGCAGGAAGTGCGACGGGT
>ENA-OFCX01000398-OFCX01000398.1-metagenomes-genome-assembly--contig:-NODE-398-length-23168-cov-7.579328_pt1 | contig 23168 bp, 24 predicted proteins | sample MGYA00153384_OFCX01 | MGnify analysis MGYA00153384
GCTAATGTCCGCAATGGGTCGAAAGCGGACTTCAACTTTAGGGAGCCCGGTTGGAGCAAATCGCCTTTCCGTTTGCAGTCAATCCCGGTGACGTAACCGGCTGCAAGCGCAAGATGCGCAGTTCGCCTCCTACTTTTCTTAAGTTGCGTTCGTCCTCAGGGAAGGAGGTTTCGACCTTCTCAACGCGTCCCCCGCAATAGCGGACGAGAATGTCATCGGCAGTTAGAAGCGAAAGGGTCGGCGCTGGTGCTCCTGAACCTTGAAAAACCAAGTCTCTATGGCTCCCAAAAACGTAGTAGATAGAGTGCTGGTCAGACGTAAGAGGTGTCGTGCGGTAGTCATCCTCGATTACGAACTTGCCCCGAATGTTTGGCAGGGATGTCGTGCCAATCACTCCACCGTCGCGGCCACAGGATGCGACGATCACCGCTATGGTGACAAGAATTAAGGTTCTTTTCAAGCGCTCGTTCCACCGCAATCAAGCGAATTGTGGCGGACAAATCGAATGTCCGCAATGGGTCGAAAACGGACATTTTATCATGGAGTGATCGACGGACAATTCCCTCCAGGGACGAGCGAAGTTGAGACCCAAAGACCCGTCCAATATCGGCAAGTGAGCCAAGCCTCCTGGACGGCGCGGGACGCGTCCGATGGTCTTGGGGGCGTTTGGAAAACAAGATCGCCCTCGATGATGTAAACGGGCGTTCGCTTTGCAGTCAGCAAGACGCGCCTTTGCGTACCCTAAAGCAGAGTGGCTTGAACTAGGAACACGCCGATCAATACGGCGGCAATCCGGGTGGTCGCGGAGCGTCTCATTTCTCCTGCTACAGCTGCAAAGCTAATGTCCGCAATGGGTCGGAAGCGGACATTAGCAACTCGCCGCCACGTCCACTTCAAATTCCCCTTCCATAATAGGATTTCGTCTGCTTGGCTCACTGATTGCGGTTCGCTCGCCCGGCTGTTTGACATTGTTGATCGTCAATTCCCACCGCGCGGTCCTAATTGGGTTTTACCGACAGCTCCCTGTCGATTCCACTCGGGGATCCTTAAGTTTACAAATCCCCCCGAAAAAGCCGACGAACTCGGTAAACTTAGTAACTTTAAGCGCCTGTCCTTTGCGCAGCCGAAGGGCCTGTCCTAAGCCAATCTGCCTCTGGCATCCTCTGGCAATGTGGCACGGCTGACTGCGCCTCTTTCCTTGACTTTTCAGTCGTTATCCCCCAATCGAGCCGGTGCGCTGCCGCGACGGTTCGCGACTGGCCTTTTTCACACCGGATTTTACATGAGTTTTGCCGACCTCGGCCTCTCCGACCAATTGCTCAAAGCTGTCGCCGACAGCGGCTATGACACGCCCACCCCGATCCAGAAGGGCGTCATCCCCTCCGCGCTGATGGGCCGCGACCTGGTCGGCATCGCCCAGACCGGCACCGGCAAGACCGCCGGCTTCGTCCTGCCGATGATCGACATTCTTGCCGAGGGCCGCACCCGCGCCCGCATGCCGCGCTCGCTGATCCTCGAGCCGACCCGCGAGCTGGCTGCGCAAGTCGCCGAGAATTTCGTCAAATATGGCAAGAACCACAAGCTTTCGATGGCCCTGCTCATCGGCGGCGTCCAGATGGGCGACCAGGTCAAAGCGCTCGAAAAGGGCGTCGACGTGCTGATCGCCACCCCGGGCCGGCTGATGGACCTGTTCAGCCGCGGCAAGATCATGCTCAACGATTGCAATTTGCTGGTGATCGACGAGGCCGACCGGATGCTCGACATGGGGTTCATCCCCGACATCGAGGAAATCTGCTCCAAGCTTCCGCGCGGCCGCCAGACCTTGCTGTTCTCGGCCACCATGCCGCCGCCGATCAAGAAATTGGCCGACAAGTTCCTCAACGATCCCAAGACGATCGAGGTTGCCCGCCCGGCGACCGCCAACGTCAATATCGAACAGAAACTGGTCATGACCAGCGGTCCCAAAAAGCGCGACGCGGTGCGCAGCATCCTGCGCGAGCCGGGCTTCAAGAATGCGATCATCTTCTGCAACAAGAAGGTCACCGTCCGCGAAGTCTACACCAGCCTCAAGCGCTCGGGTTTCGCCGTCGGCCAGATCCAGGGCGACATGGACCAGTCGAGCCGGATCGCCGAGTTCGACCGTTTCAAGACCGGTGACGTCACCGTGCTCGTCGCCTCCGACGTCGCGGCGCGCGGGCTCGATGTGAAGGGCGTGTCGCACGTGATCAACTTCGACGTGCCGTGGCAGCCCGACGATTACATCCACCGCATCGGCCGCACCGGGCGCGCCGGGATGACCGGGATCGCCTACACGCTTGCGACGTCCGCCGATGGCGAGGCGGTGGCGAATATCGAGAAGCTCACCGGGATGAAGCTCGGCCGGTTCGGTGCTGGCGAAGCGGCTGCGGAACCCGCCGACGAGGTTAAGGCCGAAGCGCCCCGCCGCGGCCGCGCCCCGAAGGCTAAGCCTGCCCCGGCCCGTGAGAAACGTCCCGAGCCAGCCCGCGAAGCGCGCCGTCCCGATCCGGCCCGTGAAGAGCGTCGTCCCGATCCGGTTCGCGAGGAACGCCGTCCCGATCCGGCCCGTGAAGAACGTCGTCCCGATCCAGCGCCTGCCAAGTCGACGCCGAAGCCCGCCCCAAAGCCCGTTGCGAAGGATGAGGATGACGACAGCTGGAACGGCCCGATGCCCGGCTTCCTCTCGGTCGGGTTTGGCTCCTCGGCCGATTAACGCCGGCGGTATCGATCGATAAACGCCGCCGCGTGGGCTGCGAACTCGCCGGCCCGAATCGCATCGCGGAGGCCCTGCATCAGCCGCTGGTAGAACCACAGATTATGCTCGGTCATCAGCATCGAGCCGAGAATTTCGCCTGATCTTACCAGGTGATGGACATAGGCGCGGCTGTAATCGGCGCAGCTCGGGCAGCCGCAATCGGCTTCGATCGGCGCTTGGTCCTCGGCGAATTTGGCGTTGCGGATGTTGATCGGCCCGTCGGCGGTGAATGCTTGGCCCGTCCGCCCCGACCGCGTCGGCAGTACGCAATCGAACATGTCTATCCCGCGCCGCACCGCCTCGACGATGTCGTCGGGTTTGCCAACCCCCATCAGATAGCGCGGCTTGTCGGCGGGCAACATCTCGACCGCGAAGTCGAGCACGCCGCACATCGCCGCATGCCCCTCCCCCACCGCCAGCCCGCCAACCGCATAGCCATCGAACCCGATCCCGATCAGCGCCTCCGACGATCGCTTCCGTAAGGCCTCGAACATCGATCCCTGCTGGATCCCGAACAATGCCGACCGCGCGGCATGGTCACCACCCGCATCGAACGCGTCGCGTGACCTCCTCGCCCAGCGCATCGACCGCTCCATCGAAGCCTCGGCTTGCTCCTCGGTCGCCGGAAATGGCGTGCATTCGTCGAACGCCATGACGATATCGGCACCGAGCAGGCGCTGCACTTCCATCGACCGCTCGGGGGTCAGCATGTGCGCCGACCCGTCGAGGTGCGACTTGAATCTGACCCCGTCCTCGGACTTCTTGGTCAGCTCGCCCAGGCTCATCACCTGGTACCCGCCGCTGTCGGTCAGGATCGGCCGGTCCCAGTTCATGAACTTGTGCAGCCCGCCCAGCTTCGCCACGCGCTCGGCGCCGGGCCGAAGCATCAAATGATAGGTGTTGCCGAGCAGGATGTCCGCCCCGCTCGCCCGCACGCCCTCGGGCTTGACCGCCTTGACCGTTGCCGCCGTCCCGACCGGCATGAACGCCGGCGTGCGGATGGTCCCGCGCTCCATGATGATGGCGCCAGTGCGCGCGGCGCCCTCGGTGGCGGCGATGCTGAAAGCGAAGCGATTGGACATGTCGCGCCACTGGCCGCAACCATCGGCGTGGTCAATCGAGCGTTTTTACCTGAGGCCGGGAATGAGTGCCGCAGTCGAAGCTCGATAGTCGCGCCACTCGTCGCCGAAATGCCGCTCGAGCGCCCGTTCCTCGACCCTGATCCGGTACGCGAACGCCAGCGCGGGAAGGATCACGGTCACCGCCAGCGATGCGAGTGAGCCCATGGCAAGACCAACAGCGGCCGCAGACATCAGTCCCCCGGTATAAGACGGGTGGCGGATCCGGGCATAGGGGCCGGTCGTCACCAGCCGGTGATCGTCGAGCAGCATCACGTGCGTCCGGAAATACGCCCCGAGGAAGTGCACCGCGCGCTGACGAACCACGATCCCGGCGAGCATCAGCAACGCGCCTGCTGCCATCCACAGCGCGGCGGGCCCCGCAAGCAAGCCGAGCCGCTGGCTCCGGACGCCAAACGCGATCCACACCGCCGCCGTCATGGCGATGAGGATCAACGACCGGCTGCCGCCATCGTGCCGGGTCCCGCCCCCCGGCTGGCGATCGCGCAGGAACACCGTCGCTTCGCTGACGAACCAGGGCAGCATGAGCAATTGCGCGAAGCGAAGCGGGTCCATCCCAAGCTGATAGCTCGCCTGTATTAGCCACGCAATACACATCGACAAGAGCCGGCAAGTCGCGCATGCGGCTGCATGATCGATCCCTGGCTTTACCCAATCCTCACCACCGTCGCGGTCGTCACCGGCTTCATCGATTCCATCGCTGGCGGCGGCGGGTTGATCATGATGCCGGCCTTGCTGTTCGCCGGGGTGCCGCCGATCAACGCGCTCGCCACCAACAAGCTTCAGTCGATGTTCGGCACCGCCACCGCCTGTGCCAATTATGCCCGCAAGGGACTGATCGACTGGCGGTCGAACTGGTTGTCGATCGTGCTGATCTTCATCGCTGCGGCGGCCGGCGTGATCGTGGTGCAATCGGTCAGCTCCAAAGCACTTGCGCTCGTCATCCCGCTGCTGCTGCTCGCGGTTGCAGGCTATGTCCTCATCAGCCCGCGAATGAACGACGAGGATGCGCACGAGCGAATCGGCGCCAACGCTTACGCACCAATCGGCGCGGCGATCGGCTTTTACGATGGCTTCTTCGGGCCCGGCACCGGCAGCTTCTTCACCACCAGCCTGGTCGCGCTTCGCGGGCTCGGCCTGACCCGCGCCACCGCGCTGACCAAATTATTCAACCTCACCAGCAATGTCGCCGCGTTCCTGCTGTTCGCGATCGGCGGCAAGATGTTCTGGCTGCTGGGGTTCAGCATGGCGGCCGGGGCAATGCTCGGCGGCTGGATCGGCAGCCATACCGCCATGCGCTTTGGCGCCAAGGTGATCCGGCCGTTGCTGGTCATCCTGTCGCTCGGCCTGACCGCGCGGCTGCTGTGGAGCTATTTCGCAACTTGAGGTAACGTCCGCATATGCCGTCGAGCGCCTATGAATCTCTCGCCCTGAGTCTCGATCAACGCGACTTTGCCGCTGCATCGGGCATGCTGGCGCTGGCCAAGGCGGGCGACGCCGATGCGCAGAACAAGGCGGGCGAACTTTGCCTTCGCGGGATGGCCGGGCCGGTCGATCTGGAGCAGGCCAATCGCTGGATCGGCAAGGCGGCGGCGCAAGGCCAGCCCGACGCGCTTCGCACCGCGGCCTATTTCACCGCCGCTGGCATTGGCTGCGAAGCCGACCCGACCAAGGCGTTGGCGATGCTGCAGGCGCTGGCGGCAAACGACCGCTTCGTCGCGGTGCAGCGGGCGTTTCTCGACCATGTCCAATGCGAAACGAAATTGGCCACCGCCGAGCGCAAACTGATCTCGGCCGATCCGCATGTCGAACTGATCATCGGCCTCTTCAGCCCCGCCGAATGCCGCTACCTGCAATTGCTCGCCCAGCCGTGGCTCGAGCCGGCGATGATCTATGCCACCACCGGCGAAGGCATGCGCGACCCGCACCGTGACAGCGACAATATGGTGATCGCGCCGATGACCGAGGATTTGGTTGTCCAGGTGATCAATCGCACCATCGCCGCCGCCAGCGATACGCAGGTCACATGGGGCGAGCCGCTGCACATCCTGCGCTATGCGCCGGGCCAGCAATATCGGCCGCACCATGATGCCCACGCTTATCCACAAATCGAAAAGCGTCGGGTGGCGACGGCACTGCTTTACCTGAACGACGCATATGAAGGCGGCGAGACCAACTTTCCCGAACTTGGAATCACCGTTCGCGGCGGGGTCGGCGATCTGCTGATCTTCCATAATCTCGACGCCGACAAAATGCCCGACATGCGGATGATCCACGCCGGGTTGCCGATCACTTCGGGCGAGAAATGGCTTGCGACGCGGTGGATCCAAGGCGGGAATTACTTACCGCGCTGAGGAAGCAGCAGCGATCCGTCGCCGTAGGAATAAAAGCGGTAACCCGCCGCGATCGCATGCGCATAGGCCGCCTTCATCACGTCCAGCCCCATCAGCGCCGAGACCAGCATGAACAAGGTCAGGATGACCCACCAAGAAATAGTATGTTTTCAATAGCTTAAGCACAAAGCAGTAACGAACTTCTTGTGCCACCCATCAACCTCCCAACGGTATGTGGGAGCGCCATTACGATCTTTGCCTACCAAAGCGACTTCGGGCCCTTCGGCATCAATCAAACGACCCACCAGCCGCCCAACGAGCATGATCGCCGGGTAGCCTCAACAGGCAAAAGCCTAATGTCCGTTTTGGGTGGAAAGCGGACATTCGCTGGGGTAGCACCTCAACCTATGCGCTACATCCTGTCTGCCTTCTTGGCCTCCGTCGCCTTTGCCCTTCCCGTTCATGCCGAACCAAACCTTGAGAGAGGTTTCGATGGTGCGCTCCGAGGCTGTGAGGAATGGTTGCTAAACCCAGCGAGCTGGGCCGAAGGCACCGGGCCTTTCATCAAGGCTGTTGGACTTGGCGAGCAGATGGGCCTTGTCGAAGGGGTGGAAGAGGTGAACCTTCCGCCGAAGCAAATGCGGAAAGCGAACCACTATTGGCGTATCAACTCCACTTCGGCGGCTGGCTACGTCCTTGTCGTGTCTGACCAACTCCCGATGTGTCATATCACAGGGGGCGGTGGAACCGACTTGCAGCCAAGTTTGCAGAGCGTTCTTTCGTCGCCCGGGTTTATCGGTCGCTGGGAACAGTTAGAAACCAGCTCAAGGGGCGACATGGCGACCACAGTTTTCCGCAATCGGCATGACCCCGCCTTGTCTGTAATCATCAGTCGAGCAAAGCAGTCGGGTCAAAGACTGGACAGGGTTCAAGTGGTGGCAACCGCCACTTACAAAACGGGGAACTGACACTTATCAGACGCCCAGCTAACGTCCGCTTTGGGTCGAAAACGGACATTAGCAGATTGCAGTTTCGGGGTGACTTAAACCTTGGTGCACGGTCAATGCCTACCCAAGGCCTCGAACGGCCGGCTGTTAAGGAGCCCGCTGAGGGACCGCCGCGAGGCCGGTGGAGGATTGAGTTGCCGGGATCTGGGCGCGTGCTTCCTGCCTTAGGCCCCGGGGCGGCATTCGATCGGTCGGCCGAGGCCCTACCCTAAAGTCGCTGTTCTCCGTTATGGGTGGTGAGCGAAAGCCTGCATGTAGGAGGCAACTCGATTCGATTTGGCACATCACGCGTTTTGCGAGCCAATTGAGTCACGAGAGTTCATCAAGCCAGCTTCGTGAACTGATTGCGTAAGCTCTACGCACTGCGTTTTGCCAGCTTATGCTACTGATATTGCGTGCTAAAGTGCCATGCAAAGCTTCTGGCTGTTGACGAGTGTTTCTAGATACAGATAGGTTACGTGTGGCAAAAAAAGCTTCGATCGATTTGAAAGGAGCTTTTCTGATGAAAGACGTTCTCGATTTCCTCGCGCATTTCTCCGGCTTGCCGCCCGAGCAGTGGGTCGGCCTCATCGCGCTTGCGTCAATCGGGCTTGCCGCAGGTTGCCTGTGGGTCGTCCACAGCGTGATAAAGGGGCAGTCGAAATGAAGGCGAAGCGACCTGTGTTCGTGAAGCTGCCGGTGCGATGGATCGATGCGGGCGGCTTAAAAGCGTTCAAGTGGCAACAGGGCGGCTCCGATGAGACGGCGGCGCTGATGCTGCTCGCCGTCCTCGCGCATCACATGGATGCCGAGGACGGTACCGTGCAACTGACCTACGATCAGCTTTGCCACGCAGCATCGCTGAGCCGTGCCAAGGTCGCGGGTGGCTTGGCCATCCTCGAAGCGCGCCGATTGATCGAGCGCATAGCGGGGCGGCGGAGCGGCTATCGACTTGTCGGTTACAATCCGCTTGCAAACTGGGCCAAATTCCCCGTCCGTGGCCTGTACCGAGGCGACCGGGTCCAGGCCTTCACCCCCATCAAGCTGCGCGCGCGCGCCGAGATGAACGCGCTGAAGCTCTATTTCTTGTTCGCCGCGCGGCGCTCCAACGAGCTTAACATGGCGCCAATCAGCTATGAGAAGATTACCGAGCATTCGGGCGTTGCCAACGACTACATTCGCCCAGCGCTGAACATCCTGGCCGTCAACGACCTGGTTCACACTGAGCGCTTCACGAGTACCCGCGCCGAGGGAGGGATCGCGCACGCCTACCGGCTGACACACCTCGACGGGAACCGGCATCTTGGGACGATTGGCCGCGACAGCGACTTCGATCTCGGCCTTCCGGTCGAGGATGCGACTTATTGACCCAATTGCAGGTGCCGTTGCGTTGCTGTCTTTATCGTGCTGACCCGGTTGGCAGCGTCGAAAGAGGGTGCAAACGACATGAAGCTGGAGACATTGTTGCGTCGGCGCGACCCGGATGTCGCGCTCGTGATCGGAAATGGCATCAACCGTCACGCCAACGCCGCGGCAATCAACAGCTGGGATGCCTTGCTAATCAGCATCGCCCGGGATTGCATTCCGGGCGTGACAAACGTGCCGCCCGGGACCGCTCTGACCGAATTCTATGACGTGGTGGAGCTCAAGTCGGAGGCGCGTACAGGCTCGCTGCAAGCTGAGTTCTGCACCTTGATGGCCGACTGGCGGCCCTTCGTGCATCATCGGCGGATTATGGACTGGGCAGTTCGCCACCATGTGCCCGTCCTGACCACCAACTTCGACGACGTGCTATGCCAAGCGGCGAATTGCGAGTTCCAGTTTCCGCGCAACCCGAAATTCACAGCGTTTTATCCCTGGGGCTGCCACTTCGCGCCTCACGAGCTCAGCGATCCCTGCGCCGATTTTGGTATCTGGCATATCAATGGGATGGCGCGATACAAGACCAGCATCCGGCTCGGGCTGAGCCACTACATGGGTTCGGTGCGACGGGCCGGCGGCTGGATCCACGGTCGCAGCGACGAAAATCTCTTCCGCGCTAAGAACCGTCTTGAGTGGCAGGGCGCCCGGAGTTGGATGCACCTCGTCTTCAACAAGCCGCTTCTTATTTTCGGGCTGGCGCTCGCCGAGAACGAAGTCTTCCTGCGCTGGCTCCTGATCGAACGCGCGAGATATTTCCGCACCTTCCCCGATCGCAGGCACGATGCATGGTACATTTATGTCGACGAACCGGGTGACGAGCGGCAGGCTGGAAAGCACTTTTTCCTCGAATCCATCGGCATTCGCTGCATTGAGGCGGGCAGCTACCGCGAGATATACGAGAACCCTGGCTGGGCTTAACGTCGGCGCTGGCAGGGAGCTCCAATTCCGGACCGAATGCTAGCCAACGGCGCGAACGAAAAAAAAGGGGGTTGAGGGATTACGGCCGGCCCGGGAAGAACCCAACAGACCGGCCGGTAGAGTTAGCTCCAATCAGTGCCCATGTAGTTTGCCGCAGCGTCCACTGTGTCCAGCAACGCAGCTTGCGACAGATGCGCGTACCTTTCGGTCGTCCGGGTTTGGCTATGGCCCAGGCAGCGCGAGACCGCATAAAGCGTCTGTCCGGCGTTCACCATGTTGCTCGCTGCACTGTGTCTCAGGTCGTGCATGCGAACGTCTGGTAGCCCCGCCGCCCGCCTCGCAGTGTCCCAAGAATTGTAGATCGACACGAAAGGTTTGAGCGTCCTGGGATTGGGCACCAGGTACGGACAACCCGACCAACGTGGCATTGAAGCGATGAGATTTACTGCCGCAGTCGGAAGCGGTGCCGATCGTGGCTTTCCCGATTTATTCACAGGAATCCGCCATCGCCGCGCCTCGAGATCAATGTCCTCCCACTTTGCGTCCAGCAGCTCACGCTTCCGGGCGCCCGTTAACAACAATAGCCCAACGATATACTTGAGTTGGGTGTTCTCACTCACATCAATTTTCACCTTAAGGTGGGCGACCTCCTCCCTGGACAAAAACCGCTCACGTTCGTTGTCGGGGTTCAATAGCGACACGCCAGCTAGCGGGTTGAAATCGGACCCTGGAAGGTTGGATCGCTTGGCCAACTTGTACATGCACCCAAGCACGACCTGGAGGCGATTGACGGTCGCTTTGGCATAGCCGTCAACCTGCCATTTTGTCGTCAGCCAAGCCACCACATCGGTTTGCTTCACCTCATCCAAACGCAATGATCCGAAACGTGGGTTGATGTGATTGCGCACGTATCGCTCGTCGATGTCATGGCTCTTTTTTCGGGCCTTGGCATGCTCCAAATAAATGACGGACAACTCTTCCACGGTCATGATCGATCGGACAATTGCTCGCTCAGAGCACGGGTCCTGACCAAGCGCGATCAGCCCGCGCAAACGCTGCGCTTCCTTCCTGGCCTTCTCACACGAAATGTCCGCCGCGTCGCCGATCTTATACTGACGCTGCGTTCCGTAGCGATTGCGAAAGCGCATCGAGAAGCTCCGTTGGCCCGAGGATCGCACTGAGAGCACTAGACCCGTGATGGTCTCATCGTAGTAATCAGTTTTTGCCTTTCCGGCCTCGCAATAGGCGAGCAGCACGGAGCGGGAATCCAGCTTCAATTTTGGCATTAGTTTATCCTCATCTTTTATGGACGGCCGGCCGCATCGCGGTTGGACCGTCAGGTTAATTTCAATTGGTTGTGGGTTGGCCGTTGGCCGAGGGCTCAAATTTGGCTCACGCAACGGTCGATCGCGTTACGCTTCAATCATTTATCCATTGGCGCAGCGGCAGGACCGACGCTCAAAACGCCGAAACACTGCAATTCTGAAATCCTGCCGCTGGCCTGCCCGTTAGCCAGTCCGGGGCCGATCACCGGCCGGACGTTGGAGCAAATAGTAGTTCATTCGCCCATGCTCGCCGCGCTTGAAGTTCCAGCGGTGAACAACAGGGTCGTCGCCCGTAAGCCGATCCAACACGGACATCACCGTTCGCTGACTTTCTCCAGTCTCGTCCGCAACCTCGTGCACCGTATCCATCTTCATTCCTGAACCGAACTTGATGCTCATTTCGATGGCACCAATCACATCCTTATCGCCCGATGCTTGATCTAATGCGCACGCGTACGCAGGGTCCTCTGGATCTATTTCCTGGACGGACGACAATCGATCCACGTAACTGAGTGAGGGATCGGGGTTGTAAGAATAGCACACGCGCTGAGCGACTTGCCCTCTGCTTTTAACGCAGCGGAACTCGACAATCCTTTCCCCGCCCTCTTTTGCCTCCCCAACACCGTCGAGGAGATAGCCCGTGTCAAAGTCATTAAGGATGTCGCCCGCCCCTTCGGGAACTGGTTTGCCATCCGGCCCGGTGTTCTTGTTAGTGTGAGCCAAGGCAAGAAAACTGCCGCCTTTCATGGTGAACGCACGGACAATTTCGGTGAAAGCTCGCAGCTTTTTTTTGTCCATCACGTCGACAGCACGCTTCAATGTATCGACGATTATGAGCCGGCCCCGCGCGGTATCAGTTTCGATCATCTTATTCATTGTTGAAACGAGATCATTCATAGTGAATCCGTTGTGGCCCGGTGCCACCACGTGGATTCCATATTCTTCGGTCAAGCGCAGCTTTTCGACGAGGCCGTGAGCACTGTCATCTGCGTTCACTAAGATGACGTCCGGTCCGCTTATGCGCTTCGTTGCTACGGCGTGGATCAGCAACCACAGCATCAAGAGCGTCTTGCCCGTGTTGTATTTAGCATACCAAACTGCGGCCTCTCCCAGCAGAAGAAGCAGGCCTAAGATGGGATGTCGATCAGCAAGCCACTTTTCGAGCTCTTCAGCGGAACCGAGCAGCGAATAGCGGGAGAATGCGTTAGGCGTAGTTGTCCCATGCTGAGGGACACTTATTTTTGGGATTTTCATCGTTTATTCCAGTCAATGCGATCGGGTTGGTGTGATCACCAAGGGTTCGCATTTGCGGAAAAAACGGAGGCCAAAGCCCAAAGAGACAGTCAATAAATAGCTGGGAGTATTGGCCCTTGGCTGCAGTTGTATCTACTCAATGCAATGCCAGAAATCAAGGGCCGGGCAGTTTCGCAGCTTTTCAGAATCGCGCCCCGGCAGCTACGGAGCGAAGTGTGCCCGGACCCGAATGTCGGGTCGCCCCAGGGCACGCAGGGGCACCGCGAACACCGCGGCGATACCCCGCTCAGCCTCAGCCCTCGCCGCGGCCAGCAGCGTTGCACCCTGGGCCTGCTTGATGAAGGCCCGGCGGGCGGTCAGCCAATTGACGCGTGCGAGTTCGTCGACCTGATCCTGATCGAAAGTCAGGATGCCCCCATTGATCGTTCGAGCCGCCTCCGGTTGGAAGGCGACATCACCGACAACAAGTGGCGGTAGCATGACTGACATTAGATTGGCCCGCTCGTCGTAGGTAACATCGTCTATCGCGAGCCCTGATAGATCGACATAGTATCCGACCTGGGCGGGGACGATCAGATCCTGTCGGCCAGAAAGCACCCAGAGCTTTGTGCGCTCAACACTAACCGCCGCCGATCCTTTAAACGTGTAGACGCGGAGTTGCTTCTGGCTCCTGATACTTTCGACGGTGACCGCCAAGATGCGCCGGGTGTCTGTGGTGAAGAAGCCGGCACTTTTGACGTCGGTCTCCAGCAGCTCGCGGGGAGCCACGACGTAGCCCATGAGGCCAGCCGCCAGATGGGTCGCGGCCAACAGTTTCCATGTGTGCATGGTTCATTCCTTTTTGTGAGGTGGCCAATTACTTGGCATAGGTAAGGCACAAGGTTCGGAGCAGGCGGTTCTGCATCGGCGAGTTCTGGATCAAAACGACGTGCGCAAACCCGCTGTCATCCAGGATGAAAACCATCTCGAAACAGTGACCGTGATCCGCGAGCCATTCCCAACTCGGACTGAATAACGGGTCGGGAAAGCGGCGACCGTCGGTGCGGTTCTGAAGCACTGAAAAGCCGAGTTCGCGCTCGAATGCTTTGAGGCTGTCGCCTGGCTGCACAACGAGGAAGCGGGCCGCGTCGTGTAGATCGCAATCGAGTTGGTCACGTCGGTCGATAAGTAACTGTTTTAGTCGCAGGTCGATGGGGAGATTGAGGACGCGCGAAAGCGACCCTCGATCGGTGATCGTGAGCATAATGAATTCCAGAACTATTTACTTCCCGAAGCGCGGGCGCGCGGAAGGATGACTTCCTTCACATAAGGTATCTAGATACCCGCGTTGCAGCTTTGGCGGTCGTACTAGCCTTGCGCCGACAATGGATCGTCAGCCCGCGTTCGGACTAGTTGGATTTATACCGGGCCAACAACTACGATGAAGACTAAGGTCTCAGCCCAAAGCTAGCTCCAAGGATTCGGAAATGAGAATCACTGACCTCCACGTAGCTAACTTCAAGGCAATCGATCAGGTCTCGCTCGTTGGATTGACTGATGTCGTGGTGATCGCTGGACCAAATGGCTCGGGCAAATCCACTATTTTTGATGCGATTAAATTCTGGAAATCTAACATCGGCGCTTACCAGCGCGACGAGTTGAGGCAGTGGCTAGCTGAACTTGGAATGAGCGAACAAAAGGACTCATTGCTCTATGCGCATCAGCGCAAGGATGAGCCATTCTCAATCAGGGCCAAGATTACCCTAACTTCAAACGAAAAATGTTACTTGCGCGATAATGCAAGAACAATTTTGGCGTTCTATTTGTACAAACTCCAGGCGGCTCCGGGGATGCATTCGCTGCCCATACTCAGCATGCAAAACCTCGATCTCATTGACGAGTTTCGCGCAAAGAAGGAAGGCATTCTGGCGCAAGTGCAGCAACTCCTACCAAGTGTGACAAGCGAAGCCGCGCTGGAAAACCTTGAGGGATCTGTTGAAGTCAGCACATCGGGTGCAATCTCAGTCTCGGCGCCCCTGCCCCTGCGTCTAGTTTTGTCTGTTTTCCTACCGCAAGAGATCGGTTTCATTGATTACTACGGTCCCCAGCGCCGCTTTGGACGGGAGAATGTTCAGAGCTTAAATCTGCAGGTCGACCAGCAATTAAATCACCAACGTCAAAGCAGCGCGCTTTACAATCACAACAATAAGTATTCCACGGTTAAGAGCGAACTAGCTTCCGCGTATGTGAAAAGGCTTATTTCCGAACGAGCAGGGTTGCAGAGTGATACGTCAAATGGATTAGAGCAGTCCGTGATTGAGCTATTCAATCAATTTATTCCAGGAAAGTCATTCGAAGGTATTGTTCCTACTAAAGAAGGATCGCTTAGTTTTAATGTACTTACTTCAGTTGGACCTCATGATCTAAACGATTTGAGTTCTGGTGAGAAAGAGTTGATTTACGGGTATCTTCGTCTGCAGAATTCGGATTTGCGAAGTTCAGTCATTCTCATCGACGAGCCAGAATTGCATCTCAACCCCAGATTGACTGATGGGCTTCCCGATTTTTACTACAGACATCTGGGCAGACCAATGGACAACCAGCTCTGGCTTGTGACCCACTCCGACACGATTTTGCGCCAGTCCGTTGGATATGAGGGCTTCAAAGTTTACCATTTGCAGACCGTGGGCACCTATGGCGAAGGCGAACCGCAGATAGTTGAGGTCACGGCTGCGGACGAACTAAACCGGGCGGTCATAGACCTTGTTGGTGACCTTGCAGGGTACAAACCTGGGGGTAAATTGGTCATTCTCGAGGGAGGTGGGGAGACTGAGTTCGACCTTCACGTGATCGAACGCCTGTTCCCGGAATTTGTGCAACGGGTAAATTTGGTATCGTCGGAAAGTCGCGGTCGAGTTCGAGCTTTGCATGACATACTTGATCGGCTTGGAAACGAACGAGGCCTGTTTTCAGGCGTCTATTCCATCGTCGATCAAGATGGCGAACCGCCAAATGAGCAGGGCCATTTGGGGCGCTTCTACTGGCCTTCCTATCATATCGAAAATTACCTGTTGAATCCGCATTTTATCCGAGAAGTTCTACACGAAAATTTTTTGGCGCAGGAAGACGACAGCTTAGATGAACTGACAGAAAAGCTCCGTGCAGCCGCAGCATCCACAAAGCCGCTTTTGATCCGGCATCGCGTCGAGAGTTCGGTCAGGCGCGCACTATTATCGAAGATCAAAGTGAACACCGGCCGGGAAGATTCCTTCACTGTCGCTGCTATTGAAAGCCGCGTCGGGGAAAGCATCGCCGCGCTCGTTGAGCTTGCAGCTACTGGTTTGTCCGTACAGGCCCTTGAGCAAATGGTCGACGAATACTCTACTATTCTCGATGAGGCGTTGGGTTCCGACAGATGGCTGTACACTTTCAGAGGTCGGGACGTTTTGAGGAGCTTTGTCCGTCGAGAGTTTAGCGGTAGACTTAGCTATGAGTCCCTGAGAAACCAGATCATCGCGAGGATGCGGAATGCGCAGTACCAACCCATCGAAATGGGTAGGGTTCTTGCGACGATCGCTTCGGCGCAAAGTGCCCGGCCAAGGGTCGACAGCAGATAGCCGGAAGCTATCTCTGGGGAAGTAGCAAGCTTCCATCGCCGTAGCTATAAAAACGGTATTCATTTTCAATAGCATGGGCGTAAGCCTCTTTCATAAGCTCAAGCCCCATCAGGGCCGACACCAGCATGAACAATGTCGATTTGGGCAAATGAAAGTTGGTCAGCAGCCCGTCGACCGCCTTGAAGCGATAGCCCGGGGTGATGAAGATTGCGGTGTCGCCGTCGAACGCGCGGATCGTGCCATCGTCCGCCGCCGCGCTTTCGATCAGGCGGAGCGAGGTGGTCCCGACCGCGATCAGCCGCCCGCCCCGCGCTCGCGCTGCGTTGAGGCGATCGGCGGTGGCAGCGTCGATCCGTCCCCATTCGGAATGCATCCGATGGTCGGCGGTGTCGTCGACCTTGACCGGCAGGAAGGTCCCGGCGCCGACGTGAAGCGTCAGCGTCTCGCGAGCGATCCCCCGCGCGTCGATCGCCTCGACCAGCCGCTCGGTGAAGTGGAGCGCGGCGGTCGGTGCTGCAACCGCACCGGCCTCGCGGGCGAACATCGTCTGATAGTCGGCAGCGTCGTCGGCGTCGGTCGGTCGTTTGGAAGCGATGTAGGGCGGGAGCGGCATCTGGCCGGCTCGCTCGAGCAACAGTTCGACCGGCTCCTCGCCGTGGAAGGTGAGGAGAATCGCCCCAGCGTCGTCGCGCTCGATCGCGGTGGCTTGAACCCCGAAACCGAAGTCGACCACGTCCCCATTGCGCACCCGTTTGGCGTTGCGGACGAACGCCCACCAGCTGCGCAATCCCTCGCGCTTGTGCAGGGTTGCTCCCACCCTCGCGTCACCGCGCGTCCCTTCAAGCTGGGCGGGGATGACCTTGGTGTCGTTGAACACCAGCACATCGTCGGGGCCGAGCAACGACGGCAGTTCGAGCATGGTCCGGTCGCTTATTGCCGTCCCATCGACCGACAGCAGCCGCGCCGAATCGCGCGGTCGCGCTGGCCTGAGCGCGATGCGGTCGGTCGGCAGGTCGAAGTCGAATAGAGCGACGTCCATCAGCCGCCGGCGGGCTTGGCCTCCGCCACCGGTGCGGGCGCCGCGGCTGGCGGCGCCGGAAGCGGCCCGTCGATCCATACGCGGACCATCTTGGTCGGGGCCTCGGGTGGCTCGCCCGGGGCAATCCCGTCGACGAACTGCATCCCCGACATCACCCGCCCGAAGATCGTGTATTTGTGATCGAGCGAGGTCCCCGCCGACAGCATGATGAAAAATTGGCTGTTGCCGCCGTTGAGATCTTCCAGCGTGCGAGCCATCGCCAATACGCCGCGCATGTGCGGCAGGATGCTGAATTCCGCCGCGACATTGGGCAGTGTCGAGCCGCCCGAGCCATTGCCCTTAGGATCGCCGCCCTGCGCCATGAACCCGGGGATCACGCGGTGGAACGCCAGGCCATTGTAGAAACCCTGGCTGGCCAGGGTCTGGATCCGGTAGACGTGGTTGGGCGCGACGTCGGGGCGAAGCTGGATCACCACCGTGCCACCGCTCGACAATTCGATGTTCAGCCGGTTGGCGGGATCGGCGGCGACAGCGGGCGGCGCCATCAGCGTAAACTTCGGGGCCGGCGGGGGCGCCGGATGTTTCGCGGCGATCAGGGCCAACGCCATCAGCGGCACGGCGAGCAAATATTTACGCATGGTCATTGTTCCCACTCAAACTGTGCGCCAGCCGGTAGCCGGCATCCGCTGAACCGCGACTGACGATCATTTGCCAAGCTTGGCGGCGACATCGGCGACCACCGCCGGCGGAACGAACTTGTCGATCTTGCCGCCGTAGCGCGCGATTTCCTTGACTAGCCGCGAGGCGATTGGCTGCAGCGAGACATCGGCCATCAGGAAGACAGTCTCGATGTCGTCGTTGAGCTGCTGGTTCATCCCCGCCATCTGATATTCATATTCGAAATCGGCCACTGCGCGCAGGCCGCGGATGATGATCGTGGCGCCTTCACGAACAGCGAAGTCCATCAGCAGTGAGTCGAACTCGACGACCTTGATGTCGCCCGCAATGCCGTCGATCTCGCGCTGGACCATCGCCAGTCGCTCGGCGACGGTGAACATCGGTTCCTTTGACGGATTGGTCGTCACCCCGATGACCAGGCAATCGACGAGGTGCGCGCCGCGACGGATAATGTCGAGATGACCCAATGTCAGCGGGTCGAAGGTGCCCGGATAAACCCCGATGCGCCAAACCTGTTCGGAAACGCGGCTCACCGGTCGCGCTCGATCACGAAATGGGCGATGGCGCGGAGCAGGTCGGCCTCCTCGCCATGGTTGCTCAAATGCTCGATCGCCTGCTCGATCAGCATCGCCGCCTGCACTCGTGCGCGCTCCTCGCCGAGCAGGGAAACGAACGTCGCCTTGCCCGCGTCGGCATCCTTGCCGACCTTTTTGCCGGCGGTCTCGATATCGCCGCAATGGTCGATCAAATCGTCGGCGATCTGGAAGGCGAGGCCGATGTTGCGCGCGTAGCCGCGATAGGGCGTGCGCGCTTCGGTCGGCAGCCGCGCCATGGTGCACGCCGCATCGACCGCAAACTCGATCAGCGCGCCGGTCTTGAGCTGCTGGAGCCGGGTGATTGAAGCAAGATCGAGCGTCTCGCCCTCCGCCGCAAGATCGAGCATCTGCCCGCCGCCCATCCCCGACAGGCCCGAGGCATTGGCCAGACCGAGCACCAGCTCGGCGCGGGCCGATGGGTCGGGGCAGGTGCCCGGATCGGCTAGGATTTCGAACGCGAGATCGTGGAAGCAGTCGCCGGCGAGGATCGCGGTCGCCTCGTCATAGGCCTTATGGACCGTCGGTCGACCGCGGCGCAGATCGTCGTCGTCCATCGCCGGCAGGTCGTCGTGGATCAAGCTGTAGACGTGGATCGCTTCGATCGATGCCCCGACGCGGACCGACCGCTGTTCATCGATCGCGAACAACCGCGACGCCGCGACCACGATCAACGGACGCAATTTCTTGCCGCCGCCAATCGCCGCGTGGCGCATCGCCGCGAACAAGCGGTCGCGCGGATCGCCCGGTGGCTCGAGCAATACGCTGAACAAGGCATCGACCGCGCCCGCAATGCGCATCGACTCCCGGTCGAAATCGAGTGAAATGCGGTCTATCATCCTAGTCGACATCGAACGGCACCGTCCCGGCGGGCTGGCCGTCGGCGCCGATCGAAATCTGCTCGATCCGCTCCTGCGCCGCCTTGAGCCGGGCCTCGCAATGCCGCTTGAGCCGGTCGCCGCGCTGATAGAGCTCGATCGAATTGTCGAGCGGCTCGCTGCCGACCTCGAGGGTGCGGACGATCTGCTCGAGCTCGGCAAGCGCCGCCTCGAAGCTCAACTGGTCGATACTATCGGCGGTCATCGTTCAAGCTTGTCCCCGAGCCGTTGGTAATTGGCAAGTCAGCGCTTGAACGGATCCTTGATGCCAGGGACGATTTCGTCCGAGGTATCGACCTCGCCAGCTTCGGCAGCGACGAGCGCGGCCTCGGCATCGCGGGCGTTTTGAGCGCGTTCGTCGCGGAGTTCCTGGATCAGTGCGGCGCGGTCGCTGTCGAAGCGGGTGTCGGTCGGCGCCGGCGTTCCGGCCGCCTTCTGCGCCTTGATCACCGCGGCATCGAGTTCGCGCTGCGAGGTCAGGCCGAGCGTGACCGGATCCTTCGGCTGGATGTTGGCCATGTTCCAGTGACTGCGGTCACGAATCGCGCCGATCGTGGTGCGGGTGGTGCCGATCAGCTTGCCGATCTGGCCGTCCGATACTTCGGGATGATTGCGGATGATCCACGCGATCCCGTCGGGCTTGTCTTGGCGCTTCGACACCGGCGTGTAGCGCGGGCCCTTGGTGCGGGTAATCGGGTCGGGCTCCTTGTGCATCTTGAGCACATAATCGGGATCGGCCTGGCCCTTCGCGATTTCCTCGTGGGTCAGCTCATTGGCGCGGATCGGGTCGCGGCCGGTGAGCTTGGTCGCGGCGGTATCATCGGCAATCGCCTGGATCTCGAGGATGTGAAGCCCGCAGAATTCCGCAATCTGGGTGAAAGCGAGCGAGCTATTGTCCACTAGCCAGGCGGCGGTGGCATGAGGCATGAGCGGCTGGGCCACACGAAATCTCCTGAAAACAAATTGGGCCGCCCCTTCCCGGAGCGGCCACTATCGAAGGCGATCTACGCTCCGGCGACGGCAAGGGCAAGCGGCAACTGGGGCTTAGGGTGACTAAGGTTAGCCACTCCGACGGCTTTTTCGGGGGTATTTGTAAACTTAAGACTTCAATCGTCGCTGCGTTCCAACGCGGCTATCAAGATCGACGATTTCAAAGAGCCGGATGCAATTCCCACCGCTCGCCAAGCCAAGCAGTTGAAATCCTATTTTGGAAGCCTTTTGTGAAGGGCCCTAAACTTCTATCTCCAGCACGATCTTGCCGATGTCGTCGCCGCTTTCCATTCGGGCGTGGGCGGCGGCGGCTTGGGCCATGGGAAACACCCGGTCGATCACGGGCTTGAGGCGGTTGCCCTCGACATAGGGCCAGACGGTCTTAACGAGTTCATCGGCGACCATCGTCTTGAACCGGACGTCGCGCGGCCTCAGCGTCGACCCGGTCAGGGTCAGACGACGGCACATGACCTCGACGATCGGCACTTCGGCGATCGGCCCTCGCTGGAAGGCGGCCGGCCGGACACTGGCCCTTTGGCCGTATCGCTAATCCCAATAATCCAGTGCAGGCAGCGCTAATGATTGATCGACGCAAGACACCCTCGCCATCGAGCGTACCCAGCAATGCTGGCCGCTGTCGCCGCCGTCCCCGATCCTATATTCGGATTTGCGTGGCGTGAAGAGCGCGGACAGCCATTACTTGCGCGCACGGGTCGTTGCCGAAATGCATATGCGGCGGATGCCGCCCCTCGTCGCGCCAGTCACAATGACCCAGACAGTTCGCTTGCTCACGCCAGCAGAACGCGACGCCGAACTGGCGCATTTGAAAACGTTGGCGACAATCGTTCCCGATGCCCTCAACATCAGACAGCGCGACGCTGCCGGGGGTACGGAGGGAGGCGTCGAGATTTTGTGGGAACGGCATAGCGAGGCAACGACCGCGACGGTTATCTCGCCTGCGGATCCGCAGGCGCCATTTACCCATGGCCCCGCTGCCGAGCGCGCTTTCCAGTGGTTGGAGGCGGCACCTGGCGGCGTGATAAGGGCAGCGCGGATTGCGATCGTGGTGAGCGAGGATGCGGCAGAAGCATTAATCCCGACACTTGACTTCGCGATGTCGGAGTTGGTGAGCTGTCGATTGGGAACGGCACGCCTGTGGTCTGATTTTCATATTCACGAGGACGGCTATGGCCGCTTGCTGGTCGCAGCCGGCAACGTGGCCCCCGCCGATCTGGGCCGCCTTGTCCAACGCATTCAGGAATTGGGCAATTATCGCAACTTGGCATTGCTTGGCCTGCCACTGGTACAGAGCGAAAGCGAAAAGCTACTCGGTCTCGAAGATGCACTTGCGCAAATCGCCGAGCAGATGAGCAACGGAGTCGACGATGCGGCTTTGCTCGACGAACTGTGCGCCCTTTCGGCTCAGGCCGCCGCAATTACCACCGCCACCGGCTTCCGGTTGAGCGCGACCGCTGCTTATGCCCAAATTGCGCACGACCGGCTCTCCTCGCTAGATTGCGCCGACATTAATGGTTTTCAATCGCTCGCGGAATTCACCGACCGTCGACTACTTCCAGCAGTGCGAACCTGCGCCTCATTCGTACAGCGGCTTGAGACGCTATCGGTACGGATCGAACGCGCCACGTCGTTGCTTCGCACGCGCGTCGATCTCGCCATGCAGGCCCAAAACGTTGAGTTGCTGCGATCGATGGACGCCAGTGCTGCACGTCAACTTAGTCTTCAGCGTGTGGTTGAAGGCCTGTCGGCGGTCGCAGTCAGCTACTACACGCTTGGTCTGCTCGGCTACTTCTTCCCCTTATTATCCAACTGGCTGGGCTTATCCGAACATTCCATAGCGGCCTTAGCTGTGCTGCCCGTGGTTGTGCTGATCGTAGCGTTCCTCCGCTGGCGTTCGCGCGGCGTAATCGATCGATGAAACAAACGTCTGTAACCAAAGGCCACGCGGTTGCCGTTTGCCCATTCCAAGATAGCCGTGACCGCAATGCTACGAGAAAATCACCCCGGTACCTCCAGCACGATCTTGCCGACGTGGTCGCCGCTTTCCATGCGGGCGTGGGCGGCGGCGGCTTCGGCGAGCGGGAACACCTTGTCCATCACCGGCTTAAACCGATTCCCCTCGACGTAGGGCCAGACGGTCTTGGCGAGTTCGTCGGCGACCATCGTTTTGAACTGGACGTCGCGCGGTCGCAGGGTTGAGCCGGTGAGCGTCAGTCGGCGGCGCATGATCTCGACGATCGGGATTTCGGCAGTCGCCCCGCGCTGGAAGGCGATCGAGACGTGGCGGCCGTCGTCGGCCATGCATTGCAGGTTGCGCGGCAGATAATCGCCGCCGACCATGTCGAGCACCACGTCGACCCCCTTGCCGCCGGTGATCTGCCTGACCGCCTCGACAAAGTCCGCGGCGCGATAATTGATTGCGTGGGCCGCGCCGATCGCTTTGGCGGCGGTGCATTTGGCGTCGCTACCGCAGGTGACGATGACGTCGAGCCCGAACAAGCGGCCGAGCAGGATCGCCATCGTCCCGATGCCGCTGGTGCCGCCGTGGACCAGCACCGTATCGCCATCGGCCGCAAAACCCCGCTCGAACAGATTGACCCACACGGTGAACAAGGTTTCGGGCAGCGCCGCGGCCTCGGTCATGCGCAACACTTCGGGGACCGGCAGGCAGGTGCCCATCGGCGCGATGCAATATTGGGCATAACCCCCGCCCGCGACCAAAGCGCAGACGCGGGTGCCGATCAGCTGGCTGGCGCCGTCCCCGGCGGCGACCACCGTCCCGGCGATCTCCAGCCCCGGAATGTCGGACGCGCCGGGCGGCGGTGGATAGGCCCCCATCCGTTGCAGCACGTCGGGCCGGTTGACCCCGGCGGCGGCGACCCGGACGAGGACTTCGTCGGGGCCCGGCGTCGGCACCGCGCGTTCGACAAGGCGCAGCACTTCGGGCCCGCCCGGAGCCGAAATCTCGATTGCCTGCATATGCTTGGGGATGTTCACGACGCGCCTTATTGACAGCGTCTCGCGATCGGTCAACGCTGCATGTCATGGACGAGGACGACTTCTTTTCCAGCCGGCCGGTCGACCCGCTCACCCTGGTCTGCAAGCAGGACCTCGGACCGCTGTCGGTGGCCGAGCTCGACGAACGGATTGCGCTGCTCAGGCAAGAGATCGCGCGGGTCGAGCAACACCAGGTCGCCACTCAAGCCCACCGAAGCGCCGCCGATGA
>ENA-OFCX01000399-OFCX01000399.1-metagenomes-genome-assembly--contig:-NODE-399-length-23155-cov-4.820909_pt1 | contig 23155 bp, 26 predicted proteins | sample MGYA00153384_OFCX01 | MGnify analysis MGYA00153384
TGAACTTTTGCCTTCTGCAACTGGAATATATTCACCATGTCCGCTTGGCGTTACGCGCTTAGCACTAAGTCCTGCACCTGTCAGTATTCGCGTAATGGCGGTAGCGCGCAACACACTTAAATCCCAATTGTCTTCCATGCCGGCGGTTCCTTTGGCCATAGCTACATCATCTGTGTGACCCTCGACCATAACAGATACATCTTTTTCATTTTTCAATGCTTCGGCTAGTTTTTTTAAAGCGTCTACACCTTTGCTATCCACTTTAGTACTACCAGATTTAAAAAGCAATTGCTCTGCGAGTGATACATAGACCTTACCATTCTTAACATTTACAGAAATGTCCTTGTCTTTGAAATTCAATAATGCCTTGCTCACTCTTTCTTTTAATTCTTTAGTCGCCTTTTCTTTGTCCGCAATTAATTTTTCCAATTCTTTTACTTTTACCTCCCGATCTTGCAGATTCACTTTTAAAAGATTATTTTTCTTTTCCAGGTCTAGTAGGTCCTTTTCTCTACTGGCAATAGTACTACTGCTATTGGTCTGCAGACGGTCGTAGCTTTTCGAAATTTTATTGTAAGAATCGTTGAGAGCCGCTATTTCATTATTCAGCTTTTTTACCAGGGCCAATTTGGTGGTCGAATCCTTTTCTAGGGAAAGCACTGCGTCTGAAAGTTGTTTTATCTGGTCGCTCAGCCTGTCTTTTTCAGTACCTAATATTTTCATTTGTTCTCCGCAATCCGACTTTTCAGTTTCCAATAGTGATTTTTGGCGGGCTAATTCATCGTATTTTTTTTTACTTACGATACACGATGTTGATACCACTAAGGCTGTAGCGAAGAGAAAATATTTTATAAAATTCATTAATACTATTTTTTAATAAAATGGAATAATCCCATACACTACTTAGTAACCTTACAAATATTGTATAATTATTTTAAATATAAAGTAATATTTGTATTAATTTAGTGTTATTATTATAAAGTTGCGAAATTTTCTCCCAACAAATTTATTTATCTTCCAAACCAGAAGGGCTGGTACTTGTAAAAATGGTAAACAAAATTTTGTTATACCCCAAAAGGGTGTAATAAGATTGTTAATACAGAATAATTTTTTTGCATGATATTGCCTTAGAAATTATGAAATTTAGTTTGGGAAATAGTTAGAATTTGAATCTATTGGCCCTTAGTCCGGTGCAGCCCACATTCGCACGAAACAAACTTCCACTCAATGGATATTTTTTCAGATCTGCATCACTCATATCGCAAGATGCCGATGTTATAAAAAGCTCGTCCAATTTATCACCTCCAAAGGCACAAGACGTAATTTTTGGAGCTGGTATAATCACCTTATGCATCATTTCTCCCGTGTGGGGATTAAACCTCCCAACTGCAAAACCATCCCATAAAGCTACCCAAAGCATGCCCTCGCTATCTATGGTCATACCATCCGGGTAGCCCAAGCTTTGGTCAATTGTAATGATATCTTTCTTGTTTCGAATGCTTCCGTTTGTTAAATCATAATCGAAACAACTGATTTTCGAGGTTGCTGTATCTATATAATACATCATTGAATTGTTTAAAGACCATGCAATGCCATTCGATATGGTTGTTTTGAGAATTTGTTTGGCTAAATGGAATTTATTGTTCAAGGTATACAAACTACCTGCTCCTTTTTCGGCTCGCAATCCCATTGTTCCTACCCATAACTTACCCCGTTCATCGCATTTACCGTCATTAAAACGCAAAAGGTTTTCGGCTATCTCAGGAAGCTGCAACTTGTACTCAATTTGTCCACTTGCGATATCTATGGTTGCAAAACCATCCTCCAAAGCCAATAGAGCTATTTTGTCATCTACGGGCACAATGGTTCCCGGTCTTTTAAAAGTATCAAACGCAACATTTGTATTTTTTACGGGGTCGTAAAAATTTGCTTTTTTACCTAAAATATCTACCCAATATAAAAGTTGGTTTTCAAAATGCCAAATTGCTCCTTCTCCTAAAAGGGAATCTATTTTAAATAAAAGTTGCGCCTGGGTTACTATCACTTTGTTACAATTTATACAAACAAATTAAAGAATTAAAGCGGCTGTTTACAAAAATGTTAAATATTTATCAATCTTAATTATTTTATGCTTACTTATGATTGCCAAAATATGATTAAGTTCACCGCAATATTCACCAACAAAAGAAACTAAAGCTATGAAGATTTTTGCAGGAAGTGTGATTTTACTTTCGACTATAGTTGTCAATATATTGCCGATTGCCTCACCTGTTTCGGCAGAGACTATGAAGGAGCGTTGCAGTAGTAATGTTGCTTTTGTCCCGAAATATGATGACAGGCCGAATACACCTGGAACGATTATCCTTACTAAAGGGGCTGCAACTGATTGGACTGCTCCTTTCACAGTAGAGACTGGAGAAAACGGTCGCATTCGGTGGTGGTGTCAGTCAACTACTGGTAATGTATTCGATCCTGGTACTTGGCGGCCAGATATCGATCCTGTTAAAACTGCGATATGTGTTGCTGGAGGTGTAGCACTTGTGATCGATCCAGATTCAGAGGCTGGCAAGGAAGCTATTAAACAATGCAAAGGTGCTGTCAAAAAACTTGGTTCGTCAGCATGGGAAGGTTGGACGGCAGAGCGTTCTCGATGCAAAAGCAAGTCTGGAAAAATTCAGGCGCGACTAGATACCAACAGTCGAAAACTAGAGATTCAATGCCTGTAAAATTGATAACTGCATTAATCTCAGCATAATTACTAATTAGGAGTAAGGCGATTGACATTCACTCGATTGCCTTATCAATTATCAATCCCCCTGAATCAATTGTATTAAAGATTGGGGGGATTTATCTTCAGAAGTTTACTAACATTATAGAGATTTTATCTCTCAGCTTTACAGTTGTACATTACATTGGTCGAGCAACAAATGAGATTTCATCAGCTAAAATAAATCGTCAAAGTCAGTAACTTGTCTGACTGCCTGACAGATCTCTAATTAAGTAATTGGTAGTCAGGATTTGCAGGTAATAGCACTGATGCGAGAAAACTAGATTCACCCATAGAAATCCAGTTCAGCTTTGGGATTGGGAAAACAAGGTTCGGGATCTCTAGATCGCAAGGGAGTAGGTATCAGCAACTTTCTCCCTTTGTTAATCACACCCCGAAGATAGCGACTCGCGCACGCCTTTGTTTCCCAACGGTTTAGCGAGTCAAGACATGGGGATAAATGATAGATCTCTAATTTTCCAACCTTTCACCCTAGACAATAATCCTCTAATTTTTGAATTCAAAACTTTTTCTTTTACTAAATAGACAAATTTTGTAATATATGTCGCATCACCAACTCTTCCCCGAGATAAAGGGCGCGATTAACTCTGTAAGCGAGTATTTAACACCGTTTCAGCATAAACTTTTAGAAAAAAGTCTGCAACAGCAGGATTTACCCCAGTCATACCGTCAGCGTCTCCAAATCATGTTACTAGCTTCGGAGGGGAAATCTCAAACCGAAATTTGTCAAACATTAGGATGCTGTGCAGCAACAGTAAGGCATTGGATGCACATAGCTCGTGCGGGGATGGCACATCAATGGCAAGAATGTGCGATCGGTCGTCCAAAGGCAGCAAACGACCAGTATTTAGAGCGTTTGAGAGAATTGGTTAACGGTAGTCCTCGCGATTACGGCTATTCTTTTCGGCGGTGGACGGCGAACTGGTTAAGCAAACATTTGGCAAAAGAATTGGGAATTTCCGTGAGCGATCGCCACCTCAAGCGTTTACTCAAGGAAATGGGGCTGTCCACTATACCAAAGCCGAATCATGCCGAAGAAACGGCGATTCAGGCTCAAGGTTCCAAAATTTTGATTAATGACCTGAAACAGGGCACTACATCAGATAATCAAGAATTTTTGCCTGTTAATTTTGAATTTTTGAGACTATCAGACAATTATGATGCAGAATCTATTTGAGCAGTTATCTCTGCAACAGCTAAGTAATGCTTTGGGCTATTCTATTTCTGAGGAAGAATTTCAACGTTGTCTTAAACAAGCTAAATCTCTAACGCCAAAAGTTGGAAAGTTCTGGCAAGGAACTGATGGAATTACTGGTATCTATATTGTGGTGGCTGGCAAGGTAAGGTTGCTAGATGAAGCAGGTGAGATAATCGTTACTCTGGATGCAGGAAAATCATTTGGGGAATTTACTTTGTTTAAGGAGGCTGAGTTTCAATCATATACGGCTAGGGCTTCAGTCTCTTTGCAATTATGCTTTATTCCAGGTGAGGAATTACTGCCACTAATGGCTAAATATCCCCAAATTCGGGAGCATTTATGGAATGAGGCGCGATCGCGGGATTCACAGCAGGTAAACTCGAATAACCTCCTAGTAAAGTCAACTGAATCGAGCAAAAGACATGAAAATGATCTCTTGTCAACAGTAGCGGTAGAAGCGCAGCTACAAAAAAAGATTAGTAAAGCTTACTTTCCCAACCCTACTCAGCGAGTGGGGCATTTATGGCAACACGTATTGCGGCGCTATCCATTTTTTGCCCAACAGAGCGCCTCAGACTGCGGTGCAGCTTGTTTAGTAATGGTATCTCGCTATTGGGGAAAACGCTTTAGTATCAATCGCCTGCGGGATATCGCTAATGTTGACCGCAATGGTTCGTCGTTACGGGGTTTATCGGCGGCGGCGGAAAGTATTGGGTTTGCCACGCGACCTGTAAAAGCAAGTCTAGACCAGTTGGCGAAGCAACAATTGCCAGCGATCGCCCACTGGGAAGGAAAGCATTACATTGTTGTCTATGAAATTAACAGTAAACGGGTGATTGTAGCCGATCCTGCAATTGGTCAACGCAGCCTTAGCCACACGGAATTTAAAGCTAACTGGACTGGCTATACACTACTGTTGCAACCCACAGTCTTTCTCAAAGATGCCAAAGAGACTTCAACTCCCTTTTGGCAATTTTTCGAGTTGATGAAGCCCCACTCTGTTGTAATGCTGGAAGTATTTATCGCTTCAGTGTTTATTCAGTTATTTGGACTCGTAACCCCATTATTTACCCAGTTAATTTTAGACCGAGTGGTCGTGCAGCGTTCAGAACTAACTTTAACAGCCGTAGGGATTGGGTTGCTAATTTTTAGTCTTTTCCGCGTAGCGATGATGGGGTTGCGGCAATATCTGTTAGACCACATGGCAAACCGGGTAGACTTGTCACTGATTGTCGGCTTTATTCGCCATACTCTACGACTTCCCTTGAGTTTCTTTGAGTCCCGTTATGTGGGAGATATTATCTCTCGTATGCAGGAGAACCGCAAAATTCAGCGTTTCCTTTCTGGTGAGGCTTTGTCTATCCTGCTGGATTTACTTACAGTATTTATCTATGTGGGATTGATGTTTTGGTATAGCTGGAAAATGGCGTTGCTGGCGCTAGTGATCGTACCGCCCTTTGCGTTGCTGGCTTTGATTGCTACGCCTTTTTTACAGAAGATTTCCAGGGAAATATTTAATGCTGTTGCTGGCGAAAGTAGTTATTTGATTGAAGCTCTTACTGGTGTGCGGACGGTTAAGTCTACAGCAGTGGAACAAACAGTTCGTTGGCATTGGGAAGAATTACTAAATAAAGAGATAAAAACGAATTTCTCGGGGCAAGTTATTAGCAATCGCTTACAAATTTTTAGCAACACAATTCAAGCAGTGGTGACAACTGCCTTGCTGTGGTTTGGGGCGTACCAGGTGATTCAAAACCAGTTAACCATTGGGCAATTGGTGGCATTTAATATGCTGCTGGGTCAGATTATTACACCCTTCCAACGCCTAACGGTGTTGTGGAATCAAGTGCAGGAAGTAGTAATTGCTATGGAACGAATTAATGATGTGCTGGATGCGGAACCAGAGGAGGATTTGCAGTATCAAGCACGGCAAAATTTACCGGAAGTTAGGGGAAACATTCGCTTTGATAACGTAACATTTCGCTATCACCCAGAAAGCGATACTAATGTTTTAGAAAATCTCAGTTTTGAAGTACACGACGGGCAAATGGTAGCGCTGGTGGGACGTAGTGGGTCTGGGAAGACCACCATTTCTAAGTTGGTTTTGGGGTTGTATCCCCCTACAGATGGCAAAATATTGATTGATGGACAGGATATTACCAGTATTTCCTTGCGTTCTTTACGTCAACAAGTTGGGGTTGTTGACCAAGACACATTTTTGTTTGGCAGTACGATTCGGGAAAACATTAGTTTAGCTCATCCAGGCGCAATGCTGACTGCCTGACACATCTTTAATTGAGGGGCAAAAGTCAGATTTTGCAAGTGATAGCAACGATTCGAGAAAACCAGATTGAATCGTAAAAATCTAGTTGAGCCTTCTTGGAAGCAAAGCAAGGCTCAGGATCTTTGTAGAATAGGGGAATAGGAACAAGTAATACTCGCCCTTTATTAATCACACCACGAAGATAACGTAAGCCAATTTTGAGGTAACTTAAACCACGTCGCCAGTGGGGGTCAACAGTAGTTCGCAATCCAGAAATCTGAACAGTCATACCAGTAGTGGTGGCGTAGAGAAGGGCAACAGCAGCGATCAAATATAAGCGTTTGAGGGCTTCAGTGTGGCGAAGGCGAGAGTCTTCTAATTCAAAAGCACCGGATTTACTATCTAAAAATAATTCTTCGACACAAAAGCGTGAACTATAATTCCACAAGGTTTGCAAACTTGGCACTTCGTCAGTAATCACCGCCCAGGAATCTTTTGCTCCTGAGACTGTCGCTAAGACTAAGTTGGCATGATGGATTCCATCTGCCCACAAGCCCACATTTGTTAAAAGTTTAGCCTGATTCATGGGCGGATACAGCTTTCCCACCTCGATGGGATGACGGTTGACACCATGCACCAGAACATCACATTTGAGCCTGAGTGCATAATGCCAATCTGTTAATTTCAGCCATGCCATTAAATCATGACAGGCAAATGCTCTGTCAGCTAAGAGGATCACATCATCATACCCACGCAACAACCATCTAGCCTTTCGGAGCAGCCTTTCGTATTCAGCGAAGGCAACGGTGGCACTTTCATGTTCCAAGACATCCCATAACAACGGGATGGCTCTGCCACAACAGACCACCGATAAATGAATCATGCAGTACTTATCCCACAACACTGTTGTATCGATAGCTAGAGATAATCGCTGGTTTTTCCATTTACTCAATGCTGCCATTACTAGCGGGAGATAAATATGTTCGATGTTAATCTTCTTGTTGGTCAAAAATCGCCGCCATCGTCTTTCAAAACTTTGGGCTTGGGTTGCTTTACTGGTAACGTGTGGTTCCCACGCTGGCAGACTGAGCTTGCCACTCCCAATTAGGGCACTCACCATCCAGCCTAATGTCTTTAAATGTCTCCAGTCTTTAGCTCGACTGTATTGACGAAAAAATCCGAGTAGTTGAAGATACAGAGGAGTAGAACTATTCATGGGAATTTTAGCTACAGCGTTGATAACTTTAGCTTCTCATGTTTTTCTACTCTTTTCCACTCCCTGTCTGCTTTTGAGGCATTTGTGTCAGTCAGTCAGGTTGGTACTAGAATCTCAATTAGTTAATGCCGACTTGCGGCAGGTGCAGGATAAGTTGGAAGGTCAATTAAATCGGCTTTCTCAGTTAAATTCATCTCAGAATCAGTTAGTCGTCGCTTTAACGACTCAACAGCAACAAAATCAATCTCAAGAGTTAGAGAAGCAGTCTCAAATCGATCAGGCTAGGCAGAATTTTAACGCTCTTAATAATTCCTATGACTTACAAAAGTCAGAAAAACTAGCTCAAGTCAATCAGGCTATGCGAACCGTCGAGCATAGTCAAGCTGCTAGTAAGTTAGCGTCGAGTAGTTTAGCAAGTTCCCAGCGGGAAGTTGACCGTTATAGCGAGCTAAGGCAGGAGGGAGTCGTTGCAGAGATTAATTTAGTAGAGAAGCAAGATATAGCTAAAGAAAAGCAAAAATTGTCTGAGCAAAGTAAGTCAGATATTGAGCAATCTAAACTACGTTTGGCAGAACAACAAAGTAGTTATGAGAGGACTATTCGCAAAGCCAAAACAGATATTGAACAAGCCCAGTTGCAACTAAAGGAACAGGAACGAAGCTATCAGACTTTGACTCGTTCCAGTAAACTGACTATCTTAAAAAGCGAGGAGCAGCAGAAGATCATGGAGACGGAAATTAGTACGCTGAAAGCAGAAATTGCTCAGAGTAAAAGTCAGATTTCATCATTAAAGATTCAATTAGGACAACGAGTATTAAAGGCTCCCGTGAACGGTACAGTGTTTCAGTTGCCGATTCAACGGGCTGGGTCTGTAGTGCAACCGGGAACTCTGGTAGCGGAGATTGCACCCCAAAGTTCGCCGCTAATTATTCGGGCGCTGATGGCGACGACTGAGAGTGGTTCTTTGCGGAAAGGATTGTTAGTAAAACTAAAGTTTGATGCTTATCCTTTTCAGGATTATGGAATAGTAGAAGGCAAGTTAGTGGATATTTCTCCTACTACTACAGAAGTGGAGACACCTAATGGCAAGGTGGCAGCTTATAACTTGGAAATTGCCATGAATCAGCATTGTATTCCCACTCGTGATAAGTGTACTGAGTTGCGTCCTGGGGATACAGCGACGGCAGAGGTAATTGTGCGCCAGCGTCGGATTATTGATTTTCTGCTTGACCCGTTCAAGCAGTTGCAGCAGGGTGGGTTGAAATTGTAGGTATTTCGCTGCACTTATGCATTCCTAAACGTAACCTCCTGCTGATTTCCCTACAAGGGAAGGGGGAGAAAAAGCCCCTCCAAGCTACAAATTTATTCTTCTTCCCTTTCCTTGCAGGAGAGGTCAGCATTTCACGTTTAATGTCGTTTATTTACTTAGGAGAACATCATGTCACAAACTATCACTATTACCAATGAAGATATTCTTGTCCAAGTCAAGCTCTCTTGCAAAATTTCTGAGATAATCGAAGAGATTATTACCCGTAAGATTATTGCATCTGCCGTAGCTGAGGCTAGCATCAAAGTAGAGACTGAGGAACTTCAGAAAATAGCAAACCAATTCCGGGTGGTTAACAAACTCAATGGTGCTAATGATACCTGGGAATGGCTCGAAAAACATGGTTTGTCTCTAGAAGAGTTTGAAGAAATTGTCTACAACACCGTGATTTATAGAAAGTTAGCTTCTCATCTGTTTGCGGATAAAGTTGAACCATACTTTTTTAAAAACCAATTTAATTATGCCAGTGTGGTGATGTATGAGGTTATCTTAGATGATGAAGACTTGGCACTGGAACTCTTCTATGCCATCAAAGAAGATGAGATGAGTTTCTATGATGTTACTCACAAATATATCCAGGATACAGAGTTACGCCGAAAAGGGGGATATCGGGGGATAGTGCGTCGCCAAGATTTGACACCAGATATTTCTGCTGCTGTTTTTGCTACTAAGCCGCCGCAGCTTCTCAAACCCATTATGACTTCTAAAGGGGCGCACCTGATTTTAGTAGAGGAAATTATTCAACCAGAATTGGATCAAAAGCTGCGCTCTAAGATTATCATAGATTTGTTTTCTGCATGGCTGAAGCAAAAAACTAATCAAGTTGAAGTCATCAAAAATCAGGATTAAGGTATCAAAACAACATAGATATTGACCCATAGATTAAAGTCTGGAGTTTAGACTAACCGCAGTTACTCTAAACTCCAGTAAATTCTTACCTTGTCATACTTTAATCACGATAATACATTTAAAAATCGAGCAGAGATATGAATAATTATCTTCACAAAATCTCTGCTCGATTTAAAGGGTCACCAAGCTAGTATTTGCTCAGATATTATAGCTTTCTTAAACCTTACCAACCATAACTGTTGCAGATACCATCAACAATTGCATGGAGCAGATCTCTGATCAAACCACCACCGCAAATATCATTCAGTTCGTTAGCATCTACTTCGGTCATAAAGCTCTGAGCATTTATGTCTTTAATCGTAATTGTAGCCATTTGGAATGTTCTCCTAAGTAAAGTTGTTTCAGTTGGAATTAGACTTTAAATTGCCTTCCCCCATTACCATAATCTGTTATTTCATCTAGTATTTCAATGTTTTTTGAAGTAAAAAAAGGACAAAAGTGATGCAGTTATATGTTTGTTAATTATCAAATTAACTGGGGGATTTACTGGAAAATAGAAACATCATAGTTATTTCGATAAATAACTTTGTATTTGATGGCATATATAAAATATTTATGGCATTTTTTATTATTCATTTTGTATTTCAGTCCTAAATAAACCTTGGGCTGATTTTTTATGGTTTTTTCTAATGTTGAGCAATGAAGGAAGTAAGCAAGAAGTAAATAGAGACATAACTATTTTAATTATGTTATCAAAAATCGGGTGCTTATCTTTTTAGTAACAGATCCAACTGTTTTTGCTTATAAGTTACGCGATTAATTTAATTATAAGTACATATAAGTGCATTATTTTTGTCCTGTTTTTACTAATCAAAACATTGAAATACTAGATGAAATAACAGATTATGTTAATGGAAGGAGAAGATTCAAAGTCTAATCCCAACCAAAACAACTTTATTTAGGAATACCATTCAAAATGGCTAACATTGAAATATCTGACCTACGTGCCATCGATGATAACTTGTCCTTGGATTCTAAAACTTTTTTCAATGACTTGACGGAGCAAGAAACAGCAAATATTTTGGGTGGCTTGCATATCCATTTTACAATATGGCATACAGTAATTTGCATTACTATACCTGATCTAGTTTAATAATGAAAGCAGAACAGACCCAAATAATTTATTTTACGGTGTGTTTTGACAATTAGGAATACATAAAATTCAGTCTAAGAATCCTCTTAGACTGAAATATAAAAATCATTTGTATCTACATTTTCTAAACGCGATCGCCCTTAAATAGTTCCGTAGTTAAAAGCTAGAGTAAAAAGATTAATTTGCGGCGAATGCTATCAGTGTACAAATGACAAAGACAAAGACAACGATACCGCCACAAACAGGGGAAGAACCACCAAGCGTTGAATCAATCTCCACATCTGATAACTCATTGAGAAAGCTTTCGCCATCCTGGAAAAGGTTAGCACCGACGGGACGTAGGTCAGAGGATGTTTGGAAATACGGAGAGTATAAAATAATTAAGCAAGTCTGCGTAGCATAAGTCGAATCATAGCGATGTGGATGAAAGCTTCTGAAGAAGCAGGTAAACGCTCATAATCAATGTTGAGACGACGACACCAGTGCAACCAGCCGTAAGTGCGTTCTACTGTCCAGCGTTTGGGTAGAAGAACAAAACCCTTGCTGCCATTAGGTCGTAAGACCACATCAACAATCCAGTGACAAATATCCATCACCCAATGCAGGAAATCTGAACCGGAGAAACCTCCATCAAAAAGGCAGCTTTTGCGGGGAAGCTTCCCCGCGCGGCGGGGAACCCGCCACGCCCCCAAAACGTGCCGCCCAGATTCTTGCTAATCGAGGGACTCGGTGGCGTTCTTTATTCATCTCCGTAAGTAGTTGTTTGGCACCATCTCGCTCTTGAATGTCAGCAGCAACTACTTTTACCATCAGCAGTAGTCAAGCATGTATCGACCATCGTGAAACGTTTTCGTCCCAGCATCATAGCCAGCGGCGCGGTTCAACCGCAACGCACTGACTCACTTACCATTGCTGCTGTTGGAACTGTCTGAGAATCAACACTGGCAACACTTGGATTAGGTGCTCGGTCTTCTGAAATTCTTACCCATTCTACTAAACGGGGTCAAATGAGTATCCATACAGAAACTTACGTTAAGGCTGAGAACGTTACTGGGTAAAGATTTTAATCAGTAGTTTTTTTGTTCTGTTGAAGCTGGAGGAGTCAAAATTCTAACTGTACCAATTAACCTAAAGGTTAATTGGTACTAGAAATGAGTACCGCATAGCAAGGGTTTCAATCACCTGAATCTGAGAGGGTTCAATTGGTACAGTTTTTTGACAGGTAATTTAGATGTTGAAAACAGGTTGTTTAATCCTTAGCGTAAGTTTCTGCTCGACTACTCATTTCACCCCTAAACGGTCATGAATCTGTTTCCAACTGCCGTCTTTGCGCCACTTACTGAAGTAGTAGTAAACAGTCGAATATGGTGGATATTCCTTAGGCATTAGTCTCCAAGCGCAACCACTAACGAGGATGTATAAAATTCCCTGGAGCGCCAACATCATATTCACTGTGCGTGGTCTTCCTCTCTGTGCTTCTGGTGGTAGAAGTGAATCTAGCAACTGATATTGTTCTATTGTCAGTTCCGTAGTGTAGGCTTGAATCATGGCTTCCTTGATAGCTGTTTGGATTTTGAATTTTATCCAGCCTAACAAGTCTGCGTGGCGGTTGAACCGCGCCGCAGGAAGCTTTTTCTCTACTGGTACTTGTTTATACTTTCCAAACATCCTCTAAAATCTTTTTCGTTTTGATAGTGACGATTCAACTCTTAATTGATTCAAGCTCCGTAAGTGAAGGGTAGTAAAGCCTCAACAGTGGAACTAAGAAGTGTGTCAGCGATCGCTTTCGAGATCGGAAAGCCGGGACAGCGTTCCAGCCAGAAGAACTCACCGACAGGATTAATCTCTAAGAAGACATGCCGTCCGTCGGGAGTGAGAATCAGGTCTATCGCGCCGTAGTTTAAGCCGAACCAATCCATCAGTCGCAGAAGCCTCTCTCCAACATCGTGGGGGAGATCGTAAGGCTTCCAGGCATCAATGAAGCCAAATCCATTTCGCCGCCAGTCGTGTCGAGCCTTTTCAGAGACTTGGGAGTCGATAGCAGCCGCGAACACTTGTTTCCCAACCACCGTAACGCGTAGCTCAAGTTCTTTTGAAATCTGCTCCTGAAATGTCATTGGACATAGGCAGAGACTGTTAAGCTCCTTAAGATCTTGTGGAGAAACTGGACTTGTGAAAACAACCTTTTCCTGTCCATGCTCGTCGTAGATCGCGAAAGAAGATAGCATTTTAGTAACCAAGCCACCCGAACACGTCTGAGCAAATGCTTGAACAGCTTGCGGGTCATTAGTAATCAGCGTACGTGGAGTGTCGAGTCCTACCTGTTGAGCTATCTGAAGCTGGAGTTGCTTATTCTCAGCACGGCGGATAACCGGAACTGGATCTAAGTGGAAAACTTGTAAACTCGCTATCAAACCTTGGATAGTGGCTCGTGATTCCAGTAGTGAAGCCTGTCGAAGTTGCTTGTCGATTGTATTTGGAATCTTACTCCCGATATCAATGCGCCGATACCAAACAGCAGACACCTCGCAGAGATCCAGCTTACCCTGCTCGCTAGCAAGGGTAAACTGCTGCAATCCATTATCGTACCTAACTACTAACTGGATTTCGGTAGGGAAGCGATCTGTGTCGAAGCGAAACGCTTGCTGTCCTCGCTCTCGAATAGCATCGACAACTAAGGAAATAGATTCATTATCATTGCTTTTGGTAATAATCAGTACAGTCATAATAAAAGAGCCTGTGCGATCTCCTCTGAAATGGGATAATGTAAGTCTCGTTCGAGCATTCCCCACTCGCCAGAGGGGTTAACTTCAAGGAACACATACTCCCCATCCGGTGTGAGGATTAAGTCAATGGCACCGTAAATCAGCCCAAGTTCAGCCATAAGGGCTTTGAGGCGATAAGTAATTTCATCAGGAAGCACCTCTCGCTCCCAGTTCAGTTCTTGAGGTGAAGCAATCCGCCAGTCTACTTGTCCTGCTTGTGACTGAGTAGAGTTCAATGCACCCACAAAACAGGTTCCATTCACGAACGCCACACGCAATTCGTGCTGTTTGGGAATGTACTCCTGAAAAACCATAGGGCTGTGGCAGAGCGAATCGGCACTCTTAATATCTTCCTCTTTCACCCTACTCGTGTAGACGAAGGTACCAGAACCCTCCATGCTGAATGAAAGAGACGTGAGCAGCTTGGTTATCATCGCTCCTTCCAGCTCCTGGAAGAATGCTTGCACCTGTTTAGAATCGTTGGTAACAAGGGTGCGAGGTATTTGTAAACCCACAGATCTGGCAACCCGAAGCTGGTAGAGCTTGTTTCCCGCTTGCCGAATCTTGGGCAGACTGTCTACCCAGTGAACTGCTCCTAATCCATCTAGAAATCCTTCGAGAGTTGCCATCGACTCTCGTATGCAGGCTTCTCGAAATTGTGGTTTGAGGTGTTCGCTCAGTTTTGGCATCCAGATTTTACGCATCCAAACGGCTCGTACATCTTCCAGTAGCAAAGACTGCCCAAAGTCCTCAACTGTGTAGTGAAGCTCCCCCACGTCTAGGCGGCTAGAAAGCCGTACTTGGTGAGGAAACCGATCTGTATCGAGGCGGAATGTTCGTACTCCCCGCCTCGATAGAGCTTCGGCTACTCGGTCTACAGTAAAATGATCCGCACTATGAGTAAGGAGCAAAACAGTCACTTTTTCACGAGCCTCTGTTTACTTAATGGGAACTATCTAAAAAACCGGGAGGCAGTGCATCATCCCCATCTGATGGGTACTTCATTGTCTGAGCAATATCAGAAAACTTATTACTACTGATTAGGAATGAAGAATTCCCTCCTACTATGCTCTTTTGCTCTTCGTCGGATAGTTGCCCCTCAAGGTAACGAGCAAAAAAGGGCTGCTCTAATGGCTCTTTGGTCAAATCTTTAATATCTATTTCAGGCATTTCTGGACTCCTTTTTTATTTACAATCAGTCTTGACTTCTCAGCACATTATTTTCTTGCTTACAGGTGTCGCCACCTTACGTATTAGTTCAGATAGATTTTGTTTGTCTGCGATCGCTTATAGACAAGGCATACAAGCTGTCTTATTTTCCGGCTACCACCAAGGTTAATTTCGGCATGTAGAATAAGATCTTAATTCTTTTACTACTGCAGGCAATTTATTGACAATTCGTGTTGCTAGAGGACAGTCGGTATCATCAAAATACTGACAACTTCCACAAACAACCAATACTATCTAACTGAACTTGTAGCCCCTCTCACATTGCTTTTGAGTCCAACAAGTAGCTAAAAACAGGTGGATCGCACGCAACCATTCCACAGGTTGTATAATCGTCGGGCTTCCATACCTGACCACCCATAACACCCTTTGCTTCCTCCTCAGAAAATGTCAATAGAGGCTCTTTTCCGTCTAAAACTTGGTTTCGTCGTGCAGATGCATTTTGCACGGCTTCTACAACTAGGTCAGTAATTTCAATTTGACTGTTGAACTTTTTTTGATTAATATCCGTAGACATAATTTTCTCCTTTCAAAACTTAAAGACTTCTGGTAACGTTACTTAACTAGCACTCGGTGTTGCCACCTCACGCATGATTTTAGACGGGTTGTAGTTATCGGTAATAACTTGCGGACAACGCATACAAGCTGCCTTGCCTTCCTGCTGCCACCATCGACAATCTCGGCGGATGGAACAGGGTGGCAGTTCCTCAATTACCGTAGGTAACTGCTCTACAATTCGCTGTGCCAGACAACAATCTTTGCCATCAAAATGCTGACAACCTGACACCGCGCAGGGTGCAGCGGTACGAAAGATTTCAGTGGGTGTAACTGGGCTAGCCTTTGCCATCAGTTCATCTGTAACGGGTAGTGGCTGCTTTAGATAAGCTACACGAGGTTCTGTTACCGTTCCACTAATTAAACCGAAGACAACACTATCCTTCCATTCTGGTCCAGCACTCGGACAAAGCGTAGTCTTATTAGCAGCAATATCTTCCATCAATTGAGCCTCCAGCGAAGAGTATCTTTTACATTTGAGGGCTGATGATTAACTAATGTGAATGTGTAAGGCCCCCTAACATCCCACCAAGCCAAATAATCTTCTCAAGAAGAAAACCACCTGCAATACTTCCCGCTTGCTCATCAGATAAAGCTGACAACGCATCTTGAGAATCTATAACCTGGTTCCGTCGTACTACCGCATTGTTCACAGCATCATCAATTAAGTCATTAATTTCGACTTGACCTTTACACTTTCTTTGAGTTGCATCCATTTTGATTTTCCTCTTGATTTTTGACTGTGGTTATGCTTAAAAATTTGAGCAGGCTAATTACCTAATTTCTATTCAATATCATAAGTGTATGGAAAGTTAATTTTCCAAACTTTGGCTTTTTAAACAGGCTTGGAAATAAAACTTTTATGTCCCCCATTTTCGAGCATTTCTCGAAATAAGTTTTCCCTTATCAATATTCTAGGTAGAGGGAAACTTAATCTACCAGACTTTGGATTTTTAAATAGGCTTAGAAATAAAACTTTTTTGTCCCTTTCCCTCACTACGAATCGTTCCCTTTGTTGCAAAAGTAAGTTCCTCTTCTGTTTCACAAGTGCGAATATTAATGTCATAGCGTTTGTGCAACAAATCTGGCACTAGTACTGAGCGGCTTAAATAGAGTTACTGTTTAAGCTGCTAACGGTTTACCCTTGTAAGTCCATTTAAACGGCTTCGCCATCGTGAGATTGAAGTATTCAACAAAGTCTAGAATTCGTTGTTTAAGATCGTCCTTACTAACAAAGTTTCCCCGTCGCAACAGTTTCCGCGCTGGGCGGGTGACCCGCCACGCTACCAAAATACTAAACCAGATCTCAATTTGATTGAGCCAAGAACAATGTTTTGGCGTGAAATGGATGACTAGGCGATGGTTCGGATCTGCCAAGAATTCGGCGCGACTGGGCATCGATTTCAGAATACCGGACTTACCCTTCTCACCCAAATCGATTGAGTCTGATTCCAATTTGGCAACCAACCGAACTACAGCTTCTGATTGGTGAGTGTTAAGGCAATCCATGACCAGATGATACTTGGGGGAAAGCGGAAATTGCTCTAAGAGATGGCTCACATGTGACTCAAAATCCTTCTCTGTTCGAGTATCTTCAACCGTAGCTAGGGCAATTTTTCCCGTGGCGACATTGAAACTGGCAATCAAAGTCTGTGTGCCGTGCCGAATCTACTCAAATTCATGTTTGACACATCGTCCTGGCTTCATCGCAATATCTGGCATCAAACGCTCCAATGCTTGAATCCCTGGCATCTCATCCAGACTAAAAGTCAACTCCCCATGTTTAGCTCTTTCAACCGCTAATTCATAGACAGAGCAGATGTCTTCGACTTTGAATTGGAAAAAATCGTCGGGGGGGGATGCAACCAGTAGCCATTCTGGTGTGGTTTAAGATCTGCCTCTTTTAGTAATCTGCCAACATGCCGTTCGCTGATAGTCTCTACAATCCCTTGTTGAATCATTTCCCGAGCTAATTCTCGCGCACTCCAATGACTTAACGGACGGTTGTATTTCTCTGGTGGCTCACAAGCTACTGGGCGGGAGACCCGTCCAGTAGGGCATATAGTTGAGTAATCTGCTCCATGCTGAACCTGCCTGGGCTGCCTGGACGTGAAATATCTAGCAGTCTTTCAAGCACAGGCACTTGTCTTGCTGTCAGTTCTCGCCATCTTCCTCGCCACAGACGGCTCATCTTCTTAGTGATGCCTAATTGTCTAGCAATTTCTCCATGACTTTCTTGTTTGTCTGCCAGAAGCACTATTTTGACCCGCAGGGCTATTTGCTGTGGCGTACTCGGTCTTTTGAGCAGATGCTCTAGTTCTTTTCGCTCTAATTCGTTCAGTTCAATTGGCTCTGTACTTAATCGGGGCACTATTTTCTGGCCTCCTGAAGTTCTTTCCTAAATAGTAACTCTATTTAAGCCGCTCAGTACTAGTTGGGGTTTATGTCTTTTGTTCTTTACTGTAGTTATGCCCAGGGATACGGAGGGCTAGATCGGGAGCGGGGAAAATTCAGGTACCGATAGTTACTATTATAGGAACTTGAAACTCGCAGTAAAATTGGCTACAGTTTAATCCCGACAAAAAATTGAAGGGATACTCACATCTTGCACCAATACATAAAGACTAGTAATTATTGAGGTCTGAGGGTACCCACAAGGGGCAACCCTATAGATCGATCGTGTAAGGTTGCCCCTTATGGGTACCCTGGATCTAGACTAAGCGACAGTATATTTAAACTGGTGCAAGATGTGAGATTATTAATTGTTGTCGATAGATTAACGTGAAAAGATCCGCTCGAATTATAACCGCTCGAGGAAATTAGCTAGCGTATTTTAGACAGCTTGTTTATTAAAACATTAACAGCAATTGGCAGAATATTACTGTAGAACCTCTGCCTTGTGACAGAGGGAGTAGCCCTAGCATTTTGTTAGCTTACTAAAGTAGAAAGCGTCAGCAGCCGAGCAGAATGAGGTCGATCTCAGGAGCTTTGGAATAGATAAAACGACACACCGCTAAATTGCGATCGACAATCGAATAAGCGGATCTAAGTCGCTTGGGTGAGCCGGATGATATTAGCAGTGCTAAAAGTTGAAGTTTTAATTAGGAGTAGCGAGAATTATGCAGCAGTATACATGTAAGGTTTGCGGATATATCTACGATCCAGCCAAAGGCGATCCAGATACTGGACTAGAACCTGGTACTGCATTTGAAGATCTACCTGATGACTGGATCTGTCCGCAGTGCGGAGTCACAGAAGACAACTTTGAACCTAGTTAGTGAAGGTGATAAGTTTCGCAAAAAGCTCTCTATCTCTGAAGGGTAGAAAGCTTTAACTTGCTGATTTCCAAAGTTTGGCTAACTATGTTCCAGCTCATCCACAACTTTATCGACAAGTTCGCTTTTAGTCTCAGTTAACTCAGAAGCTAACTCCTGCCTTTGTTCGGGACTTAGACACTCCCGGACTTTTGGGAAAAGTTCGCTTTCTTCTTCGATCAGATGATTTTCCATAAACTCTTGCAACTCACCAATTTTCTGCTTGAATTCCGATCGATCCGCAGCGAGAGACTTGATTTCTAAAATCATTTCATCTCCTTTATGGTGATCTTTCCATCCATGCTCGATTAGGTCTTCAGTCCCCGTACAAGTACTTGCTTGTGGGTAGAGGACTAACTCTTCAGACCGAGCATGAAGTGTTACTCCCTTTCCGGCACAAGAGTATAGGGATTCAGCCGCTCAAAAACTTGTCTAGCAAGGATTCGTCACTGATAATCTTATCCCAGGAAGGGAGTAGCAGTTTGGCAAGCTTTGTAAAATTCTCTTCTAATTCTTGAGAGTCTTGTGTCTTCTCAATGTCTGAGAAAAGAGTGCGAATTGTAGCATGGTCTTTTTCTAATAATTCAATAGCATCCATATCGATCGATTCCCTCTTGTTGAACTAAGTTTACGCCAAGTCGAATTAGCTTTTGATAAGTTTTTTATCGAACATCAGATAAAGATTAACTTTTAGGTTCTAGCTTAAATCTGGCGAACATTCTTCCATCGAGTCTACTGAAAAAACGATCGCTTAAGCTCTTCCTAATTGATGAGATTACGTAACCACTCGATAAGTACGGGTAAGCTCGGCAACAGACCACAAATCGACCATGAAATTAACTATAGCAACCGCCTTGGCGGTTAGGACATAGTAATAGGGTATGCGATCAAACATTAGAGCGTATATAGGCGGATCGGCTGTCGAACCATAAAGGAATTGTATTAACTAGCTGGAACAGTTATAGATAGGGGTTTTGCTAGCGCGATCGATGTAGATTTTTCGATCGAAGTCGGTCTGTTACCGCGATTTACCTCCGTGTTTATACTTACTGCCAATGTTTGATTTAATTAAATGTGTCCTGAAATGAAAAGCATCGATCGCACTAGCATGACTGATTGCAGATTGAGCTTGAACCGTTGATTCAATCGTGCGATAAAGAGTCGGCTGATTTTGTTTGACAGTAGGCTGTTTTACATCTAAATTTTTTGACTCAATCCATTACAGTAAGGGTCTTAGAGGACAAAAAGAGTGTTTAAAATGTTTGACAGTTTAGCCTAAAAAGGGGAGTTAGGAGGATCTTTAGAATTTTCGCGGCGATCGCGATTGCTTTTTTGTGCGACTCAAAAGATGAGATTTTTGAGATCTCGATCGCTTTGGATCTGTAATCTCGATCGCCAGATTAATCGGTCTCGATACTAACTGTAAAAATTTGATTTATTGGTAATTTTGTAAGTATTTATACGGTAGTAAATTATTGTTTCTATACCGACAATTAACTTAAATACCACCCCGATAAATACGATTAATGAAGACTTCTTTATTGACACTTAAACAGGCAGCGATCGTTACAGGCATGGCATTGGGTGGCATTGGATTCAACTCGGCTGTTTCGCCTGCAAATGCTTTAATATTTAACTTCACCCCAGCGGCTGGCACATCGCAACTAGCCATTGATGGATTTAGCTCGGCAGGTGCGCTGTGGTCTTCAGTATTTACAGATAATGTCACTGTCAACGTCAATATCAATTTTACCGCCCTCGGCGCGGGTGTTTTGGGTTCGACGAGTTCTACAAACCAATCATTTTCCTATGGCCAAGTTTATAATGCCCTGAGAAACGACAGAACTTCTGCTGATGATAATCTTGCGATTAATAGTCTATCGACAAAACCGACTTTTAACATGTTATTGAACTACACGGCAAATAGTCCGAAAGGGGCTGGTAGTGCGACTCCATTTTTAGATAACGATGGGGATGCCAATAACAAGACAATTAGGATGACAAGTGCTAACGCCAAGGCTATAGGTTTAGTAGCAGGAAATACCAGTGCGGATGCTTCTATTTCGTTTAGCAATCAATTTTCCTGGGATTTTAATCGGAACGATGGTATTACCGCTGGGGCATTCGATTTTGTCGGCATCGCCGCTCATGAAATCGGTCACTCATTAGGTTTTATTAGTGGTGTCGATATTTTAGATGGCAATAGTTCTGGCACTTTTTATAATGATAACCAATTTACTTATGTCAACCCATTAGATCTATTTCGTTATTCTATCGATAGTAAGAATGCTAAGGCGATCGATTGGACAGCCGATACTCGTGATAAATATTTTTCTCTTGATGGTGGCGTTACTAAAATTGCTTCCTTTTCAACTGGAGAAACTAAAGGCGATGGTAGTCAGGCTAGTCACTGGAAAGATAATTTAGGTTTGGGAATTATGGATCCCACTAGCGCACCAGGCGAACTATTACAAATTACCGAAAACGACAAACGCGCATTCGATGTAATTGGTTGGAATCGCTCTGCTAGCCGTAGTATCTTCAGTAATGTAACTAATAATGCGATCTCGACCGATAGCAATGGCCCAATCACAGGTGCGGCGCGGGCTGAAGTCGATGTCACTAGCGTCCCAGAACCCTCGAACTTTGTCGGTACATTTATCTGTGTTGCTTTTGGTGTCAAAATTGTCCTCAAGCGCAGACAGAAGTTGAACGAATTGACATCAAAAGTAGAGTCACAAGTTTAACAATGCATTGAGACGGTACTGAATTTAATAATTTAGGGTAGGGGTAGTTGATGAATTACCCCTACTTTTTAATGACATGTACAATCGAGATTTAGCAACATCTAAATCGATCGGATCGTTAGGGCACTATCTGGGCTACAAAGACCGGATCGATCTAGCGACAGCGCAAGGGCTAGATGAAATGGTGGCAATTTCCCAAGAATTGGGATTGTATGACTGATGGCTGCCAACATCGATGTAGTTTACGATGCCTGCGTCCTGTATCCCTCACCTTTACGCGATCTGTTAGTGCAATTAGCGACAACCGGAATTTTCCGTGCCAAATGGACGGAGCTAATTCACGACGAATGGACGCGCAATCTATTAATCAAACGCCCCGACTTGAACGCCGACCGACTCGCACGCCTGAGAATTTTGATGAATGAGAACGTGCCAGATTCGTTAGTGGCAGATTTCGAGGATTTGATTCCGACCCTGGAGTTACCCGATCCCGATGACCGCCACGTTCTAGCGGCAGCAATTACTGCCTTAGCTAAGATTATTGTCACTTTTAACTTGAAGGATTTTCCCGAGTCGATCCTTGCTAGATATGGCATCGCCGCCCAACACCCAGATGTGTTTATCGGCGACCTCATCGAGCGATACCCCAAACAAGTTCTAGCTGCTGTTGAGACAATTTTAGCTCGGCTGAAGAATCCACCCCAGACTTTCACCAATCACCTGGAAACTTTAGCAAATCAGGGATTGCTAAATTCTGTTGCTCTGCTGCGCGATCTTCACGGTCAGAGCTAGTCAGGAAGAGCGGTTAAATTGTCTCCGCACTGCGGAGACAATTTGTTGGTCGGGGAAAGTTTCAGCGAACTGGAAACGTTACCTCAGCTTACGCTAAATAGTGGAGCAAGCGGTTCGAGTACTGTTGGCAACCAGCGTACTTGTAACCGAGTTCTTTCTCGATCGTCGGTGATACTAATAAGTCGTCCGTATTGCCGACCCAGTTTTGTCAACTGCCAGGTTTTTTTACCCTCGCGGCTATGAAAATTGAGCTGTTCGAGAGCTTGATTGATTTGTTGTGCCGACGGGGAATAGGTAATATCGGTAACTTGTTCTAACATTTTGCCGATTTGGGTAGCGGTTAGCATGTCTACAGTAGGCAATAATGCTGTCTCTACCAACTCTTGGGGTCGCTTGGGCTGAGTGATTAGCCATTCAACTGGTTCGATCGCATCTTCATAGACATTCGCGTAGACTGGATCGAATTTAGCGTACTGGCGTAGTCGCCAGATCGCAATGTGGGGTGAATCTACTCCTACCGATTGTAAGATCGAGGTGGCGCGTTCGATTGCCTGATCGCTAGCTGTCGATTGGTCGGATTCAAATTCTGCTATATTCATGTTAGTCAGCCAATGTTTCGGCATTGGGAGATTAGCGACCGCACATTGCTAGGAATAATGTGCGGTCGCGTTTACATTAACTACCACAACAATATCAGATTTTTGCACTTTTGTATATTTAAGTTTTTAGATGTTTAGACTTTTGCGTACTCAGTTACTCGCTGGGTGAATATTCGCTCGATTCGGCAAATTCCTGTGGCTCCTGCCCCATCAGTAATGCCATTTTTACGTCTCGATCAGTCTGATGTATTTTCGAGTTTTTAACTATTTAGACTTTTGCGTACTCAACCACTTACCTAGTAAATCCTCGATTAATTCAGAAAATTCCTGTGGCTCTTGCCCCATCAGCAATGCGACTTTTA
>ENA-OFCX01000400-OFCX01000400.1-metagenomes-genome-assembly--contig:-NODE-400-length-23099-cov-20.720969_pt1 | contig 23099 bp, 22 predicted proteins | sample MGYA00153384_OFCX01 | MGnify analysis MGYA00153384
CCACATCTACCTGCTACTAACAAGCTCATGGTTTTTGCATCTTAATTTCATGCCTGGTTTTTCAGAATTTTTAATAACATAAGATTTAAGTGCGTTTACCCTGGGCCACCTAATGCCACCAGAATTTTTTCTCCTCATGAGACTGAGGCTCGTAAAAGTATCAAACGCTCTACCAAATGGACTGGTTACAAAGTCCATTTAACCGAAACTTGTGAGAAAAATTTACCACATTTAATTACTCATGTCGAAACTACTGTGGCGACAACGCAAGATTCTACAGTCTTGCCATCTATTCATCAAGGTCTAGCCGAACGAGAAATTTTACCAGAACATCATTTAGTCGATATGGGCTATACTTCGGCACAGTTAATTGTCAGTAGCCAACAAGAATATGACATCGATTTGGTTGGCCCAGTTGCTCTAAATGCTCAATGGCAGGCCAAAGAAGAAGCAGGATTCGATTTATTTAGCTTTCGAGTTAATTGGAAACGAAAAGTTGTTTATTGTCCACGAGGTAAACACAGTCGGCTCTGGAAAAATAGTCATGATGTTTATGGTAAACCAACAATCCATGTTGAATTTAGTAAAAGTGACTGTTCGGCTTGTCCGGTGCGTAGTCAATGCACTCGTGCTCCTGTCAATCCGCGTGGTTTAACTTTTATGATTCAAGCAGATTATGAGGCTCTTGCTCGTGCTCGTGCCAGACAAAAAACGGCAGAATTTAAGCAAGAATATTCTTTGCGATCGGGAATTGAAGGGACTATCTCTCAAGGTATTCGTGGTTTTAATTTACGCAAGTGTCGTTATATTGGATTAGAAAAAACTCGGCTTCAACATGTTTTAACCGCAGCAGCGATGAATTTAGAGCGGATTTATGCTTGGCTCGAAGATATTCCTCTCGCTCAAACTCGCCGTTCTCATTTTGAAAAAATGGCACATCGGAAGCGCGCGACCTCAATCCCCAGCGTTTCGCAATCGCCAGAACCGATCGCTTTTTGAATTCGCCAACAGTATCCGGATCTCGGCTCGACCCCATACACTTCTGCCGCTCAGATAACGGGATTTGTTCGCGAATATTTACCGACGTGCCGCTCCAATGAAGTGTTAAGTTGCATCGCTGCTCGTTTTTTCAACTGTTGACCCCGATTGCGATTAGATTCAGAGATAAAGATCGGACTAGTCGGCTCGATCGAATGTCCCTGGCGTTCCCGCCACTCCAATAAAATCATAAAATTACGATGCAACACGACAATAATAGTCTAGGTCAACCGATTGGTTCCTTAATACCCGATCGGAAAGCACCACCATTTCCTACTTGCGAACTAATGGAAGGATGTTCTTGTCAGGTGGAGAGACTCAATCCTAGTTTTCAGATCGCATCCTTATATACCGCTAAAAAGAAATTTCAATCGAACGAGACTCTTGACTTCTCAAGAGTTTCGTTCGATGAGATCGTTCGAGCTGCTCAACCCTCATTAACCAATTGAAGGCAATCCAGCCAGAGCCATTGCAACTTCTGCCTCACTATACTCGGTATCTACCAGTTTTCCGGTTTGATAGTCCATATATGCCTGCATATCAAAGTGTCCGTGACCGCAGAGATTGAATAGAATTACCTTACTTTCGCCCGACTCTTTGCATTTAAGGGCTTCATCGATCGCGGCTTTGACAGCGTGATTCGCTTCTGGAGCTGGGAGAATGCCTTCAGCCCGCGCAAACGTCAATCCTGCCGCAAAACAGCCTAATTGGTATTCCGATCGCGCTTGAGCCAGCCCGAGAGCGACTACATGACTTATTAGCGGAGCCATCCCGTGATAGCGCAAGCCTCCGGCATGAAAGCCTTCTGGAACAAAAGTGCTGCCCAAAGTGTGCATCTTCATCATGGGTGTTAAGTGCGCCGTATCGCCAAAATCGTAGACATACTTACCGCGAGTCAGTGTCGGACAAGCCGCTGGCTCGACAGCAATAATTTCCACGTCGCGTTCGCCGCGTAACTTGGCACCTAGAAACGGAAATGCAATGCCAGCAAAGTTACTGCCCCCGCCCGTGCAACCAATAACTAGATCTGGATAATCACCCGCCATTTCCATCTGTACCAAAGCTTCCTGTCCGATGACAGTTTGATGGAGCAGGACGTGATTGAGTACACTACCCAAAGCATAGTTGCTCTGTTCGTCAGCCGCAGCAATTTCTACAGCTTCACTAATCGCCATGCCCAAACTGCCCGTACTATTGGGATGTGTCGCGAGAATCGATCGACCAGCTTGAGTTTCGGTGCTAGGGCTGGCAATAACTCTAGCACCATAGGTTTCCATCAGTGCGCGCCGATAGGGTTTTTGGTGATAGCTGACTTTAACCATGTAAATCACAACTTCTAGCCCAAATAGCGCACCCGCGAAAGCTAGCGAAGATCCCCACTGTCCGGCTCCGGTTTCGGTGATGAGCCGTTTGATGCCTGCTTGCTTGTTGTAATAAGCTTGGGCGACAGCAGTGTTGGGTTTATGGCTACCAGCGGGGCTAACGCCTTCATATTTGTAGTAAATCTTGGCGGGCGTATCGAGGGCTTGTTCTAGTCGGCGGGCACGATATAGTGGAGTAGGCCGCCATTGTTGATAGATCGATTGCACTTGGTCGGGAATCTCAATCCACCGCTCTTGGCTTACTTCCTGCTCGATTAGACTCATCGGAAATAGGGGTGCTAAGTCAGCGGGTGCGATCGGTTTTCCGGTACCAGGATTGAGAATTGGTGGTAATGGGACGGGTAAATCTGCTTGGATGTTATACCAAGCGGTAGGCATTTGGCTTTCGGTCAGGAGATATTTAATTTGGTTCATTATCTTATGTTCGGTAGAGATCGATTGTCCCGCTCTATGATCGAGGTGATTTTTGAGCCAATACTGGTGGACTTGTCTGCGCCACCCCTTCCACAATGTCAGCCGCTCGACTTACTCCCCCAGCACAGCGAATCGCTACTTGTAATCTTACTGCATTCTGTTTGTAGGTATCTGCTATTAACACTTGCTTCACCGCTACCCGCAACGCTTTGAACTTTCAGCCAAACCATCCAAAGCTGAGAAAGCTGCACAGGGGCAATCTGGATTTGTGCCTGTGGCTGCTAGATGGGTGATTGAACGGTCAAAGGCTTGGGTGGAGCGGTGTAAAAGCGGATGCATACGCCTTCGGCGGGGCTTTGCCCTACGCGCTGTGGGCGAGCGAAGCGAGACGTGTCGATAGACGGTCTCCTCAGCACTAGACGGGTCTCCCGAAGCAAGCTTTTGGGTGCTGGGCGGGGAACCCGCCTAGCTGGGAAGCTTCCCCCCAAAACGTTGCGCCCCAGTTGTGCGTTGCACCAAGCAGTTTAGTCAAAAATTTCGACTGCACACTCGAACGTTCCAACGCCAAGCTCAAGCTATGCTTTATTCGGCTGATGCTCAAGCGACTAGCCGTCTAAAAAGATCTCAAATGGGTTCTATAGAAATACAATTCCCATCCTTTAATCCACATCCCGATCCAAAATTGCATCAGCCAGTGTCTTCGCTGCCTTACCCTGCAATTGCTGTCGCCCATCATCATACCTAATCAGCGTAGCCAAATTCTTATGCCTGGAATGCGCCTGAGCCGAGCGCACATCCCCACCATTAAGATCCAGTAGTGCCGTAATACTAGAATGTCGAATCTTGTGCGGACTCACCACCCGCTCGATCCCCGCCGCTTGAGCCAATCCCCCAACGATCTGATACAATCTATCTACACTCAGGCGAGTATCTCGACCAGAGACAAATAGAGCCGGACTTTTACTCTCCCCCATACTCACCAACCAATCTGAGATTGCCTCAACAGTTGCAGGAGCCAGATCGATCGGTTCTTTATCGATTCTCCCCTTCCCTTTGAGATAAAGCCGAGCTTCACCAAGGCGAAAATCTACTCGGTCGAGTCCACACACCTCAGCCCGTCTCAAGGCATTGTCCCACAGCAACCTTAGCATTGCATAATCTCGCTTACCCATGCTTGTCGCTCGATCGATCCCATCGATTAACTGCTGGAATAACTCAATCGAGATCCCCCTAGTATCTTTATAGCTCTGTGCCTTCACCGATTTAATATCATCCAACCGAAAATTGCACAGTTTCCGCTTGTAAGCGTGGATGACAAAAGAGCGCAGTGCCGCCAACCGAGCATTCACCGTCGCCGCAGCTAAACCCGCTGTCAGTAATTGTCCGCGATAAGTCAACACATGACCGATTGCTTCTCGTTCGGGGAGTTGTAGGAACGATTCGATCGCCGCTACAGACACCTCGGTTTCTAATTCTCGCCCCAAGAAGTCCTTCAACGCCGCCGCATACGATCGTCTGGTAGCGGGTGAAATTTGTAGTTGGAGAAATTCATCCCAGATACCAGGCGCAACTGGTTTGACAGTCAACAGCTCTTCTACAGCAGCAGATCCACCCACGAGATTTGGGGGAGTAGTGCGAACGATCTTAATTGCTGGTAGGTCAATCGCCATCTTTATTTAAGAGTGAACTAACATAGGGACAATTGAGCATTAGACATCGATTGAGATGGAATATGATTAGTGTGGAGCGGGTTGCGACTGGGGAAGTTTTTGAGGTACCAAATAATAACCCATTGCTTTGACGATTCTCCTCCAGGAGAGGCTACGCCAACGATGTGACGTTACTTAGTCGTGGATTGCCATCATCAGACAAGGCTTTTTGCAATCCCTGTCTAGTCATACCAATTTGTGCCGCCATATCACCCACACCCCGCACACGAGCTAGGACACGCAATGAGGCAAGTAATACCCCAGTGTCATTATCTTCGGCAAAGTCTTGGAAAATTTCTGTCAGATAATCATCGATTTCTTCAGGATGGTTGCGGAAATAGCCTTCAGTATCAGTTACACGCACTTATAATACTACAGACTAATGATAAGGAACATTATCACGCATCCGATAAACATCCGGTAAAATTGGGCGGTCGAGCGGGTCGTGATATAATATCAGAGACGCACGCATCAATTGCCACGACCATTCGGAGGTTTTATGACAGTCGCAAAGAATCGCTCCTCAACGCTCGAAGTTGCAGTAGTAAAGGGTGATATTCGCACGGTTCAACGTGGCAAAACGTGGGCACAATTCGAGCATTTACAACAGGGCTTCGAGAATACCCGTGGAGTCAAGCTATCTTTTTACAATAATACGATTGAGATCCTGATGCCAAGCGAAGTCCACGAACTATTTAAAAAGATTATCGCCATCTTAATTGAGGCATTCTTATTAGATCGTCAAGTCGATTTCAACCCCACTGGATCGGTGACTCAAAAGCGAGATGGCTTTGCATCGGTAGAGGCAGATGAATCTTATGAGATTCAAGGCTTTAAGCTGTCGGTGGAGGTCAATTTTACTAGTGGCGATCTCTCAAAATTAGATTGTTATCAGGCTTTGGGAGTATCCGAAGTCTGGTTTTGGGAGGATGGCATTTTAGAAGTCTACGTTCTTGAGTCTGAAGGTTATCGTAAGGTCAATCATAGTCAGATTCCCGTGCTTGCGCCCATCGACCTCTCGATTTTAGCAGAGTGTATCTTAATCGGTGAAACTTCGCGAATTGGAGCAGTTCGTCGATTTCTGTCCATGCACAAAGAGCGGTAAATTGTGTAGACAATAGATCCACGATCTGTAAAGATGGAAGTAAATAAAGTTCGCTAAATTATGTCCTCTTCTTCAGTGTCGATCGCCCCTCGCGATAGCAGTATGAATATCCGTCTCAACCATCAACAACGAGATGCGATCGACCGAGCGGCGAGTTATTTAGGCAAAAACCGTTCTGATTTCGTGCTGGAAATAGCTTGCAGGGAAGCAGAACACGTACTGCTAGATCGAGCTTATATTGCCGTTGGTGAGGAGACGTTCGCTCATCTGTGTCAACTGCTTGATGCTCCACCAGAGCCTTCTGAAGGTTTGCGTAAACTGATGCGGGTGAAGGCACCTTGGGCATAGAGCAGTTGTCATTACAGCCACCTGTGCCCTTAACATCCACTCATGTGGCGACAGATTTTGATTGTGGTGTTGACTCACTCAATGAATGGCTGGGCAAACGGGCGTGGAAAAACCAAGCGATTGGAGTATCGCTTAGTCTCTATACTCAGATTGCTCAGTCAACATCTTCGAGAAAATATCAATTTCCCGAACTAACTCCAGAGGAAATCGCTCGACGAGTTGCGGCTTTTGAACGTTTCCAAGAACGTCAGCGTCAACGATGGGAAAGTTTAACTCCCGAAGAACAAGCGGAACACGATCGACAATTCGAGGCGTTATATAAATCTCTCAATGAGCGAACAGGATATCCTAGACCAACTCGAAGTTTGCTGTCCGGTGTATGGCAGCAACAGTTTCAGTCATGATGAAACTAACGGTATCAGTTGCGATGAGTGTGATTATATGGAGCCAGAAAATGACAATATTTAAACGTGAAATCAGATCGTAGTGAGAGCTAGGTGTAAGTTAGTATGCCGAAAAAAGTCGGTCATAACTGTTTTCAGTGCTCGAAATTAAGTACTGCCGAGGCTCAGACCAAACCTTGCTGGGATGCGGTGCGATGTCCGAATCGACGGCACTATCAACGCAATAAGGCACGGATTAGTCAGCAGCGCAAGCAAAGTCGTTCGGTAGAGTCATCTGGTAATGTACCTCGGACGATGGCGATTGCTGTCGCAGACGGCAAGCCGTTCGAGCCACCGATCGGTACGGCTGTTAGTATCATCTTTTATCGAGAGCGGCAGGATGCGCCAGTCCACGCGCTCGCGGCTGAGGTGTGCCAGGGGACGGAGAAGGTGTTATTAATAGAACCGATGCACTGCATGGGTTTAACTCCGGCTCAGGTGGTAGGGGTGATGACTGAGATTTTGAAGGCTTGTTCGAGTGAGTTGGGGGTGGAGTTGACTAAGTTCGCGTCGAAGGTAGAGTTACATCCCAGCCAGTGTCCCATTAGTTCTTGTCCGCAATGGCACCACAGCAATTAGAGTTAGATCTGTGGCAAATCCTGGCGGTGGCGCAAGCCGAACCTGCAACAGTGAATGTAATCGAGCTGTGCGTTCATTTAGAAGGGTTGGATTTAGTTGATGGGGCGCGATCTGTTGGGGAAATTGCGGAGATTTATCGAGTTCGGGCGGAGACAATTCTCACTGAGATTGCATCAGCTTATTTACCTGCTAAGGAGCCAATTGTGCCTCTGGAGTTATGGGCGCATCTGTATCGGCATTTCATTTTGCGGGATGAGCATCTGTATTTAGAAGCGGAACACGACTATCCACAGGAGCGACAGTCGGTGATTAAGTTGGGGGTGGAGGCGGATGAGGTGGCGGATGAAGCGATGATTCAGGCAATGGTGATGGGGAATGCTCACTCGGAGGAGATCGAGCTGTGGGCAAGTCGGATTCGAGGGGTGATGGTTGAATGTGGGGAGATGCTGTTGGTGGAGTTACAACAAAAATCGGGGTTGAATCTGGTAGATTTATGGTTGGGGCTGTTGTTGGGCGATACTGGCTGTTCGCTTCGCCGTCAGTTGAGTTATGAGGTAGAATTTAGGGTTGATTTTTACGATCGAGAAGGGATTTGGATCGTCGAGTTAGCAGAACAAGCTTAAAGTGCGGTCGAGCATTCGAGATGGGAGGTTTTCAAGCACACACTAGATCGGAAAAGTGAGTAGTATCTGGATGCAAAAACGAGAAATTCAATCTCAATACCAGCCGCCGCACAGACTCGATTTGCCCACACTCGCAAGAAGAAATATCAACAATACAAGCATGGTGGGAGTAGTAACTTAGTAATCTATCGTTGGCAAAGCCGCGCCCAGAGGTAATCGAAAGCCATCGATTGTTTATTCGCGATCCTGGTATGATGGCAAAAGATAGATCGATCTCCAAAAACCTGGTATTAGAGCAGCCGAATATCGGATCGTTCGAGCACAAAGCCCAAGGCAGCACAGCCTACTGAGTAAGTTAAGAATTATGGCTTTAATGCTGGGTTATCCAGACAATTGGACAGAAATTGCCGCAACAGTTAAGCAAACAGCCGGATATCGCTGTAACCGCTGTGGCTTGAAGTGTTTGCCGCCTAGCAATAGTTATCGACACCTAGATCTATCGCTCAGACGTAAACTCTCGGCTCAAGTCCACCACTTGGATGGGAATCCCGCTCAGAACGACATGTCTAATCTCGTGTGTCTGTGCAGTGGGTGTCATTTGCGGATGCACCGCCATCGTCCTCAACCGACACCAGGGCAATTATCGCTAAAATTAAAGCTACCCAAGGTTCGTCGTTCGCACCAGAGGCATAGGAATTTTCAATTAACACTGGCTGATTTAATCGCTCGATTGCCGCAATTACCATTGATGTTGCATCGACAGCTTGAGCTAGACTTATCAGATCGGTCTAGCAAACGACAACTCATACTTCATAATGCTGAATAATTCGCTATGGCAATACTTATCGCAGCATTTGACGCTCGATCTCCGGTATTAATGGCAAGAGGTGGCGGCGAAATCGAGGATTTGAGCTGCTTCAGTAGTGAAATCATAGTTCGAGCGATCGCCGAAAGATCGAGTTCTGGAGCTTGAAGCTATTGAGCCAATAGCTCGTCGATTTGGGCTAACAGTTTATCGATTTTCTTCCACTGCTGCGGTTGCCACACCTTAACACTTGCTGCTTTTTTGAGAGTGAACCCAATCCGCTGTTTAGGTTCAAGATTAACGGCTGGTAGAGAAATTTGACTACTTTTAATCTGTGCTCTAATCTGGGTGAGACTCCAGTGTTGCTCGATCGCCATTGCCAGCATTTCCGATCGTCGATCGGTGTCGTCGATCTTGGCAATTGCTTGTCCTTTGGTATATTCAATCTCTCCCTTGAGAATTGCACCTAAGACCAGATCGGGCAGGTTGAGTAATGGCAACCGATTATTCACAAACGACCGCCAGTTCATGCCTTTGGCGTTATCATTGATGACTCGATCGACAATAATTTGGCAATCTTCAACATTACCCATAACGTTATGGGTAACTTTTTTTCCTTTAGCTAAATTGTCGAGAGCGTACAGAATAGACCTAACTTCCTCGATCGTCCCTACCTCTAATTCGATCGCCAATAGACTTAGAATTGCTTGAGTTTCTTCGATCGGATTGAGGTTGTCGCGGTGGAGATTTTCAGCGAGAGCTAGTCTGCGGGCATCGCGATCGGATAAAGATAGAATAACAACGGGAACTGTAGTTAAGTTATTAGCCACAGCCGCGATCGAGCGTCGCTCTCCAGCAATCAGTTCGTAGCCATCATCGATCGCTCGAACTACTAAATTTTGCAGAATTCCAAATTCCCGGACATTGGCATTGAGTTGCGCTTGACTGTCAGGATCGAAGTATTTGCGAGGTTGATAAGGAGAACGCTTAATCGAATCAGGCGGTAAGTGGGTAGTTGGCTGTACTTGCTGCAAGCGTTCAATTTCGGCTCTTAATGCGGTAATAGTCTCTCGATTGACAACAGTTGAAGTGGTGGCAAGACTGGTACCTATTTCGTTAAACCGATCTAATCTACTCATAATTACTGTGGGTTGATAACTGCTAAAATTTGATTGGTCAGGATGCGAAATTCTTTGGCAGCTTTATGACCAGAACGATATTTCCCAATCGCCAGTCCATTGCCATTAGCATTTTTAATTTCATTAGACTGGTTAATCGTCGGATACAACCGCAGATTCAGTTTTTGAGTAATTTCTTGAAGAAATTCCAAACACTTACGATGGGTACCCGATTTTGCATCGTAAGCATTAGGAATAATTCCCAGAATTTGTGGTGGTGGATTGAGAGCGAGATCTGCGCTCAAGACTTGCATCCATTGGAGCAAACCATTTAACCCAGATAAAGCTTTATCTTCCAAAATTAACGGAATCAGTACATAGTCGGCAGCAGCAATCGCATTTTCACAAATCTTACCCAATGTAGCCGGACAATCAATAAAAATTACATCATGGGATAATGGGGTTTTATTAAGTCGATCTGCCAGGACGTATTCACTGCGACGGCGGTTGACTAACTCATTTTGAATTTCTGCCATCCCAATATGTCCGCGACAAACATCGATTTGTTCGTTGGGGATGGGAGATAAAGACCATAAACCATCGTACTTGTCACTTAATACTCTCACAATGGTATTGTCCATCTGTTCGGCTAAGGGAAATCCGCAAAATAGATCGAGATTATGCTGAGGATCGAGATCTAATAAGGCAATTTTTAATCCGAGCTTACTCATTTCATAGCCCAAATTACGAACGATCGTACTTTTACCCGCGCCACCTGAGTTGGAAAGCACGGCAATAATTGTCTGTTTATGCTTGCTTGTCATGGATAATTACTTTACCTCAAAAAGGATCGATCGATGAAGAGCACAAAAAACTCAAACTCTTCATCGATCTAGTTGCTCATTTCACCACTCGATGGCATTCAATTAAATTTGGGAAATCAATCTACATCACGGATCTACCGCCTAACAGCTTACGCTAAATAATGGGGCGAGTCGATCGAGCACTGTCGGCAACCAGCGCACTTGTAACCGCGTTCGCTCCCGATCGTCAGTTACACTAATAATCCGCCCGTATTGCTGCCCCAACTCTGTTAAATGCCAAATTTTTTTACTGTCGCGAGTTTGAAAATTGAGCTGCTTGAGAACTTGATTGATTTGTTGTGCTGAGGGAGAGTGGGCGAGATCGGTAGCTCGTGCTGCTAACATTTGCCCGATTTGGGTAGCTGTTAGTGTAGCTGGAGTAGCTGGGAGCGGTGTTGTTGATGACTTTTGGAGTTGTTTGGGCTGAGTTATCAAGTATTCAACTAACTCACAAGCATCATCATAGACGCTAGCGTGAACTACATCAAATTTACGGTGCTGACGTAGTAACCAAATGGCAATTTGAGTTTCATCTGCCCCGACAGATTGGATAATTGAGGTAGCTCGCTCGATCGCCTCGGCCGCAGAAGTCGGTCGAGCCGATTCAAAATCTGATATATTCATCTTAGTCCTCCAATGGTTTAGACATAGGGAGATTAGCGACCGCATCTTGTTACGAGCAATGTGCGGTCGCGTTTGGTGTTATGAGATAAATCATATCATTATTTCTGGTTTTCTGGTTTTATTAATTGTTTACTTTATTATTTTTACTTTATCTGGTTTTCTGGTTAAACTTAGTTAATGTCTTCGTCTTCTGGCTTGCCAAACCGATCGGTTAAAGCTTGGATAATCACTTCCGTCATCGTCACCCCAGCACGTTTTGCCTCTGCTGCCCAGTGTCGCCGCCACGGTTCGGGTACTTTGCAGCCCAAGTTAACTTCACGAGCTTTCTGGGGTGTTCCAGTCGCTCGCTCTGCCTGAGATTCAGACTGTTGCTGTGGATCGGACATATGGTTCTCTGGTTTTACAGATAATGTGCTATCCTCAGCTTATCATGGCAATTACCGACCTTACAGCACAACTAAAACCAGCGATCGGGGTTTAAAGTTAAAAGGGTCGCAAATTAGCGACCATCGTGTGTATGCTGTCTTTTTGGCTGTGGCTGCTGCCGTTGTCGTTGTCGGTTTTGAACTTCGCTTTCCAATCGCAAATACATTGCTGTTGCAGATTCCTGCTCTTCAACATCAACCCTGACTGATTGATGTGCTGGGATTGGAGTCAGGGGGACTGGTTTTGACTCATCCATCACAATCTGCTCGATTATCTTAATGTCAGCCGCCAAATCTCTCAAAATTTGGGTTCGATTTGCCTCGAACTGTCGTGCTGTTATCCCGTTCCAATTCAATAAGCTCCGTTTGGGAACTGCTTCTAGCTTGGTAATTCGCCGTTTTGCCTCTTGACGTGCAGCCCGTTTTTGCTTCTCGCCTTCCTCCCATAATCTCGTATTGAATTGACAAGGGTCTTCTGTTTGGGTTGACGGTTGAGGAATTGGAGGAGTAACAATGGTAGGTAATGGTACTGGAATCGGGACAACAGGAGTAGGTACTGGGGATGGAACAGATTTAGGAGCCAATCGAATTGGGATATTTCCCAACAACATGTCACGGTGTTCTTCGGAAATGTCCGCAGCAGCGAGAGCTTTGCGGAGCTGGTTGAGGGGATTTCCATCGGCGATGGGTGCTCTCTTAATTTTAGGCGAAGGAATAGGTGTGGTAGGTTTAATCGTGACCGTTGGCACAATCTGATTAGTGATTTTCGGTGCTGGGGCTGGTGTCACCGTAGCGATTTCTACAGGCAGCGGGATCGGGGTGATTTGGATCGGGGTGGTTGGAGAATGAGGATTTAAACTAATTTGTCTGATGATTTTTGGATCGCAGTCTACATTAAAAGTCAGTCCTCTAGCCGATTGCAGTTTAGGGAGTGAGGCATCATATAGCTGATTACCCTGGTAGCTCACACCTTCCATCCCATAGCTAATCCCCTGAACTTTTCCCGTCCTAGTAACTTTCAATTTAGTACTAATCCCTCGCTCGGCTAACTTTCGAGCCAACTCAATCACAGTGTGGCTTTGAGTTGCAGCTAGATCGATGGCAGATTGAAGCCTGTCGCTCACAGGTAGAATGGCAACTTCCCTGGTTCCCGCTGCAACTTCTCGCACCTCTCGCTTATATCTCTGAGTCTGCCCGTGACTGGGAGCGCGTTTCTTCACCTCCCAGCTCGATTCAACTTGTCTCAATTCTTCATCCTGTTCGATTTGTCTGAGAATTTTCTCCAACCTGGGATAATTCAATCGGTCATTCACAAATTTCCCATCTAAATCGACTGAATTAGCAACTATATGTAGATGATCGTGATGGTGTTCTTCATCATGCCCAGGGTCGTTACGTCCGTGAGAGACAATTAAATATTGAGCATTTCCATACCCCATTTCTTCAACAATCCTCGCTCCAATTCGGTCTTGGAGTTCTCGCTTGATTTTTCCATCCTCCGCTGCAAAGCCAATCGAAATGTGAGTCACAACCTTTTTGACTCGCTCGTTCAAACTCGAAAAAGCTAGAAATTCAGCCTCTAGCTCGTTAGGCTGCAATCCACCAACATTACCCCCGATAATTTCAGCATCCTTACTAGGTTTAAGTAAATAGCGAAATAACCCACCAAAATCAGCTCCTTTGGTAATATTGCCAATCATCAAGCGACTCCAATCGTTTCGGTTTGAACCTTGTTAATTAATTTGGTAGTGACTTTTAGTTCCTGTTCGATTCGTTCGATCGTGGTGACTAGATCGGCTGTGGATAATTTGCCATCAGAATTGAGTGCTTTAACGCTTTGATTGAGATTGTTGCCAATGGCTTTGAGTTCTCTGTTTAAGGTCACTAGAGCGCGGTAGGTATCCAGGTTTACTTCAGGGACGATCGTTCGCTGGACGGGTTCACCCAGTAATCGCTTTCGCCCATAGCTAGAGACTGACATGGATGAGTCGTCACTGAGTTTAACTACTTCTTTCAATTCACGGTCTGATAGTCGGATCGATACTTTGCTAGTTCTTACTTCCACTTCACTCCATTTAGATTACTTTAGTAACATAAAATTTTAGCCTTTTTTAGCTTCCAGGCAACGGTTAATGATCTTGGGGGTTCGGGGCACTCCCCGACCAGCAAAGATAAAGGAGCGTAGCGAGAGGACGCAAAGTGTCCGACTTTATCCTTGCTGGCTCCGACTAATCTAAGTTAACAATAACAATCCCCACCTGTTGTGACTGAAAACACTCAAATACTATCTATTTTTGGGCGAGTTACTAACAATAATTTAGAGCGAGACTATGGTTCTATCCTGTTTCTATCTATATTCTATGCCAATCGTACTTAAAGCTAGTTTTCAAAAGATCCTGTCAAACTCAAAATTAATATGGATATCCTCGTAAATCTACCGATACTTTATATGGATGGAACTGTCATGATTGAGATTAGTATATGACAACTATTATGGCTACAACACAGAGGGCGATTAGTATTAACATCGTCCAGACCGACCCCCGCGAGGTATTGTTTGCTGAATTCTTACGAAGTACAGGTGGAATTAAGTCTCATCTGTTGAATGCTGGCTATGCTCATTGGTATTCTGTTGCTCTGGCTGAATATGGTCGAGGTATCACTACAGAAGTTGAATTGGCATTAATTAAGTCGTTGACTGAATTGTCTACACAGATGACCTATTTGATTGAGTATCACCGGATTAAGCATAATATCCATCTATCACCTGAGACATTGATGCGTTGTGGGGTAGTAGAGCAAGTTAGCGATCGATCTATTGGAGCTAAATCTGTACCAACAGTAGCTCCTCCAGTGATTACTAAGACTGAGGATTTAACGACTCACAGCTCTGATGACGATCCAGTTTCACTAATCGATGACGATGATGACTTTTTCCCAGCGGTAGGTGCAGGAGCCGAAAATGACTATAACTAAAGATTCTGACAATATCACCATGCCAGCCTCATCTGTTGGTAGTTCTCATCTGTTGGTAGCTATTGATTTTGGAGGCAGTCTGACTAAGGTTGTTGCTAGTTTGGATGGTAAGAAGATCGATGCTTACAAGCTATTAACGATGACTCCTCATTGTGTTGAAGTGACAGATGCTCAAGCACTCAAGTCAGAGCCTGATTTTGATGAGAAGAGTGTCTGGTTAAAAATTGGTAAGAGTAGTTATGCTGTGGGTAATTTTGCTCAAGCTCACTATTCTAATCTATTGGACGTTCAGACGGCGAAGACAGATACGGCTGTGCAGAAGACTTGTGCTGTGATTGCTGTGCTAGCTCAGGTGTTTGGTTTACCTGTGAGTTTTAATGTGACGATTGCTTGTGTCTTACCACCTGGGGAGTTGTCGGCTAAGGAGGACTACAAAACCGATCTAGTTTCGGCTCTGAAGGATTTAACTGTTCCGAGCGGGAAGCTTAAACCTAGACTGCTAAAGGTGAATACTTTGGCTGAGGGACAGGGTGTTTTGAATTACTATACGGCTAAGTATGGTTTGGGCGATAAGGTTGTGGTGACGATTATGTCTGGCTTTCGGAATACTAGTCTGTTGCTAGCTCATCAGGGGCAGGCTGGGGGGCGTAAGACTAGTGGGTTAGGTTTCTATCGATTGCTTCAGGAAATTGAGGGTGGATACGATCCGATTGATTTAATTGCTCCGGTGTCGGAGTATCGAGCTACTAACGATCCGCAGGTGCTAAGACATTTGTTGAAATCGACTAAGAATCCCGACCGTGAGTTGGAACGGTTAGTGAAGGCGATTGAGGCGGCTGATGCTAAGTTTGTGGGTGATTTGAGTAGTTGGATCAAGAGTAATATGCCACCCCAGGTCGATGCTATTGTTGGTTGCGGCGGGACGTTTGATTATATCGAGAAAGATTTAAACTCATTTCTGATTGCCAGAATCAAAACAGGGGATAAAAATTTATATATCTGCAAAGGAGAGTCATTACCAAATGCGGCGGATAACATTGAAATGCGGAGTCGATTTGCGGATATCTATTACGTTTGGCATAGTTTACACCGCAAGCACCAAGCACAGCTAAAAGAGTGAGTTAATTAACATAAGAACATAAGAACACCACAAACCGCTGATGGAATAGATCGATACCAGCCGATCTATTCCATTTTGGCGCATTGGGGAATATTGTCTCAGTATAATTTGTTACCTTCGGTACGCTGGCGCGTTCGCATCATTAAATACTCACAGTAAGAAATCTTTTGTAATTCGCAAAAAAATCCCCGATTAAGCGACACATTCGGGCATAATAATATTCTAGTAGTATTCCCGTGCGAATCGACCCGTAGCACCAACAAACCCCCCGTCACATAAATGCAACAGAGGGTTTGTTGGGGTCAATCCACCGAATTAAAAAGTCATTGGAGAATTGTCCTGGTTGAAAATCTAAATTTCTCTATCCTTCCCAACCTTCAATCCAAACAGCGTAACTAAACTTGTTTTAGCCGACTCAAGTATTGTCATTGTACCCCAAAAAATGGGAATAATGACACCCCCGCTCAGTTTGGATTGAAGGAGAAGGATAAAGAACCAAAGAACAGCCCAGCCTTTCGACTAGTGACTCCCACCCCAGGAGTCGAAAATGAATTTTGCCAATCTAGTTAACCACTCCAAATTCAACGCCTATAGAGGTTTAGGCAACACCTGCCCAATCTGCGCTAGCTCTTCAGGAAAGTGCAAATGGCAAAATTACAAGCTTTCCGCCAAAAATGGTAAAATTACCCCCACCATCAAAACCCTGTGCATGACTGGGGCGGGTGGATATGGCAACCCCGACTATCATTATTTCAACGATACCCGCGACGGACAATGGGGCGTATATATCCCCCTCATCGATTGGAATGAGCATCGCGGTGAGAATTATCAAGCGACCCCAGCAGAAAGAGAGGAGTGGGTCAAGAACCAAAAACTCAAACAACAAGCATTACTAGAAGCTGAAAATCAACGTAAAGCTGAATCATTACCCACCCTGGAGCGAGACATTGCAGCGCGGGCAATTTTAGCACAACTTTCTTTAAACGAGATCGATCGAAAAGATCTAATTAGACGAGGCTTCACCCGACAGCAGATCGAAGAAATCGGCTTCAAAAGCGTCGAGAAGTTCCAAAGACTCAAAGAACCCGTCAATTCTCGCTTTCCTGGTGTCAACATTCAGGGCAGCAGGTTGAATAATGGCTATATTGGTGGGATTCTGATTCCCATCTATACCATCACAGGTGAAATCGTCGCCTTCCAAATTCGGAATCGAGAACCCTCTAAATCTCGCTATCGCTGGCTATCGAGTACCTGGGAAAAAGGCAGAGATAATGGAGCTTCCCCCAGTTTACCCAACGGTGAAATTCCCCTTATCTTCTCCTACCCCCAACTGCTCGGAGTTATCCCAGTAATTAAATCCATCGGTTTAGCAGAAGGAACTGGAGCTAAACCCAACCTAGCTGCGATCGAAATGGGGCAACAGGTTATCGGTGCGGCTGGGGGACAATTCTTATCCGCTCCCGAACAGTTAAAAGATGCTCTAGAACGGTGGAGAGCTAACTATATCGATCTCTACCTTGATGGTGAGGATATTCACAAGCCTCAAGTCATCCGCCGTTGGCTAAATCTCTACCACCAATTGCTGGAATGGGGCTATAAACCCCGTTTAATGTGGTCGGGACAAGATATCGATGAGTTGGAGGATTTAAGCCTTACCCGTAAAATTGACTTAGACGAACTCGAACAATTGTCTGGTGGTAAGTTACCGCCACCACCCCCACCGATTGTTTCCCTAGCACGGAAACTATATCAAAAGTCCAAACACTTCACCCCCAATCAAACCCAGTCCAATCGCTTCCTTCAGTGGGAGATACCTGAAACAGGGCTAGAAAACAGCGTGGCGGGGTACCCGCCCAGCACTCTCGTTGGCATCAAATCTGCACTAGGCACGGGCAAAACTGAAGTTCTCAAAGCTTTGGCTGCTTGGGCGAGGGAACGGGGCTTAGAATTGATTTTCATTGGGTATCGGAATAACTTACTGCGGCAAACTTGCGATCGCATTCCCGATCTCTATCACGTTGGTGATGAAGATAAAGTATTTCTAAACTCTGACTATCACAAAGCTATCTGTCACCATTCAGCCGGACTGATCGATCCCGCTCAGATGGGGAACAAGATTGTGATCTTGGATGAATGTGTCTCTGACTTGAGCGATATGCTCACCAGCAAGCTCACAGCCGGACGGCGTAAGGATGGGATGGATTCGCGTCAAGTGAGATTGGCACATATTGAGGAGCTAATTAAGACTTGTTACGGAGTCGTCGCGCTGGATGCTTATCTTAGCGATACCGAGCTGGATTTCCTGCGGAAGTTAAGACAATTCGATTTCGTCCATAAGCTTGAGAATACCTACCGCAACCAGATGAACGTGCGGATGGTAAATCAAAAATCCACCGTCACCCGTGCCATTCTCGACGATGCCCTAACTGGAGCGAACCTGTTAATTACTGCTACCACTCAAAAGCATTGTGAGAATCTAGAAAAATCCCTGATCCGCATTGGCATTCCCGAAGCTAATATCTGTCGAATCGATGGTACGACAGATCGGGATGATACCGTCGGACTATTTTTCCGCAATCCTAAAGCTTATTTAGAGCAACATCGCCCCCAAATTGTCATTCTCTCACCCACGGCTGAGAGCGGTATCAGTATCGATTTACCTGGATATTTCACGACTCACTACCATTTCCACCTGGGCAATTTAGGCATTCTATCCGGCTTGCAATTCCTGGGTAGATATCGGGACTTCAGCGCACCCCGCGTGATTTACTGTGAGCAACAAGGACACATTCATGACGGTAACTCTAGCTCATTTAGCAAATGGGTGAAAGATGAATTCGATCGTCATGTGCATGAAGATATGGATCTAGTCTTCATGCTATTGGATAAAGGTGCAGCAGATGAGGCGATGAAGATCCTCACTAGTTATGCCAATAAAGAAGACATCTGGCTCAAACTGGCTCACCAATACAAAGCCAATCTCAATGAGGAGATGAAGCACCTGCGCGAACTGTTTGTCGAAGCAATGGTAGCAGACGGATATACCGTCACGATCGATCCTGAAGATACCGATGGTTGTGACGATACCGACGATCTGATGGGTAGAGTCGAAGTCGAACGACGAGTGGTGCAGTCGCGGCGGATTTACGAGGCACCGGATATCGACAGACTTACATACGAAGAAATTAGGAACGATCCTAGTGCGAATGAATTAGATAGACTACTGGCGAATAAATATTACCTCACCCAACAACAGCTACCAGGGATTACTCAGACGCTGAGTTATTCAGCCGAAATGATTCAGATGGTTAAGTACAACCATCCAGCCTTGATTAGAACGCTCGAAACCTATCATTACCTGCTCCATCCCGAGTACGCCGAAATCAACCATTTAGCTGCTTGGCTACCTGTGGCTGAGACTGGTTCTGTCTGGCTCCCAGACCAACTAAATCGTTCTTCATTGCCGTTGGTCAGGATCGGGCGAGAATTGGGCTTGCACGACCTCATGGAGGGGGAGTTCGATGGACAAGAGATTGCCGCAATTACCCAGCAGGTTGCTGATTCTAAACTTTATCAGTCCTGTTTGAAAATTAACGTCAATCCCAACCAGCCACACGATCCGTTTAAGTTATTCCGGCGCATTCTCAAGAAATTTGGACTTAAACTGGTCAAACTAAAGGATGACGAGTTCAAATTAGATGCTGTGGCAAATTCGATTCTGGCTTTTAAGGGTGCGCCTAAGTACGAACTACTTACCCCTGAACTAATCGAGCAATTAGGGAACCTCGCAGGTGGAGAGTTTCTGAGCGACAACAAGACGATCCAAGATTTGGGCATAGCAATGGAAGCACTGGGAATGCACGATGGTTCGGGACGAATGCGGCTAGTTGCTGGTGCTGCTCGTTATCTAGGATTATCGGCAATCAGCCGCCGTTACCGGACAGTTAATACCCAAGGTAAAAAGATCGTCACGCGGATGTATACCTTTAGCGGTACTCACAATCCGATTTCTGGTGCAATTCAACTCAGTCAAGTTTATCCCGGCACTCAACCTGTCGAAGTGAAACACATTTATGAATGCGTTACAAAACGCTTAGAGCAGCTAGCGACCTATCAACAGGAACGGGTGGAAGCATGGCAGAATCTCCAAAGCTCGATTCCACAACAATTAGCTATCGAGATCCATGTTGATGATTTCGCCAGTATTAATATTATTAACCTGCCAGAAGACCAACGTGGATCGCCAGAATTTACCCTAGAAAATCTCCGATCTGTAGCACAGACCCTGCTCGAAATCGGTCAAATGGATCTGCCAGAGTTAGAAAATACGTTGAAAGAGTATTTAGCAGTGATTAATCCGACCGTCGCTCAAATTGCGCTGGAAATGGTTGAAAGTAAGTATCCACAGATATTTGAGCGATTACAGCGAATGTGGTGACAAAGGCGTTTTCGGGCGCAACGTTTGTGGGGGGTTGGGTTGCCAACCCAACCAGCTTCCCCCACAAAGCTGCGCGACGTTTCGGGGGGAATCTTCCCCCCGAAAGCTCGCTTCGCTTGGGAAGCTTCCCAGCTAGGCGGGTTCCCCGCCCAGCACCGAAAAGCTCGCTTACAAAACTGCCATGTTAATCTTTTCTTAGCTTGCAGGGAGGAAACCTCTAACATCGCCTACCTGATGAATCTACTCATCAGACAAATTAACGATCTGCGATTCTTGAGAGAGTGGGGGGTATAATTTAAGTACGTAAATTACAGGTAAACCGTGGAGAAGTCGTTGGCGGAGCCTCTCCGAAGGAGAATCGAGATTGAGGAACTAATCGACTCCCACAACACGCAGGGAGCAGAAGTTAAGCCTGAAGATCGGTATCGCTATAAATCCTCAACAGCTAGTCCTCGACAAGTAATGGAATTTTATCGACCTGGTAATTCGATATGACTCAAGCCAAAGCAATCCAACCAAAAATCCCTAAAGCTAAAGCCCTCGCCAAAGAAATCAAGCTTAAATGCGACCAACTGCCTAAAGGTAAATTCACGCCAGATAAGAAGATCGAAATCCAACTAATCGATGAAGATGGGATAGTTTACACAGCCAACGTCAGTCCCAAGAGCTACCGCCAAGCCGAAGCCGAAGTCGCCGAATTTGAAAATTGGATGCTAGTCGTCTCTGGAAAATTGCAGATAACCGAGCAGGGGTGCAATATTCTGGGAGCGGGGATTAAGGTGTTCGAGTGGAAAGAAAATATCCTCGAAGGCATCAAACGGACTAAAACAAAAGTAGCTCAGGCAAGAGTAGTTAAAAGAGAAATTTCGATTAAGTTCTCGACCGAATTTCCCAGAGCCGTACCGATGCCAAATAAGCAAGTCAAAGTCGAACTAATCGACGATGAGGAAATTACCTATATCGCATCGATTAAAAGGAAGCATTGGCACACCGCCGAAACCGATGCTGCCGAATTTGAAAATTGGATGGCGTTAGTTGGTGGAAAATTGAGTATTAATGAGCAAGGCTACAATATTTTGGAGCCAACGATTAAAATTTTTGAAGAAAAAGCTAAAGTAACTACTTAATCTACCAGGGGATTTGCCAATTCACATCCTTAACTTGTCACCAATGAGGCAAAGTAAAGTTATGAATTGTTAATCACAGTTTCTAGTTCGGATAAGATGGCGATAATCTGTTGAAATTCTGTAGCTCTACCCAGCATCATGCCTTGCATCGCTTGATAATCTTTTCGTAAAACTTCCAACAATTCACCCGTTGGAGCCACACAAAAAGAACCTGGGATCGCCTCATCAAACTTTTTCCAAGCTGCATTAAAAAAGCTCAGTTTATGCTGGCGCACTCGTTCGCGTAGATCGTGATTAATTACAGCTAGTTTCCCAATTTCCGAATCATAGATCTTAGCCACATCATAATAATGCCGCGATAATCTCTGTCGGTCGTTAGGCAGACGATTTTCATCTCGATAGCCACAGGATAAGCCATGTAGAATAAACACTTTGTCCCAAAATGTCCGCTGGGCATCGATCGTAATCAGATTGGGCACTGAAAAATCCCAGTCAGTTAGAGTATTAGCAATTAAAGGTGAGATCGTATATTCTTGGTGAGGATCTACAGCAGAACGTCCACCGCCTTCTAATTTAACTATCGATCGCACATAATCGTTATCATCTCGATCGAATAAGCTGGGATATGAAAAAAGTAAAGTCGATCTATCTTTACATTCGGGATCTACAACAATCGTACAATTACTTACTAACTTAGCAATAATTTGTTCTAAATCTTCTCTAAGTTGCTGGGAAATATATGCACCAGTTTTTGATATAATATCTTTAGATAACCTTTCCCGCTGCTTCTTCGACATAGTTGCCGGATCGGTATCTAGATCGCGAGGAAATCCCAGATCTTCAGCAAAAATTGTCAAGTCTACATCCTCAGAAAATCGCTCGATTAGACCGTAAACCTTAGACAGAGAAGTCCCACCTTTAAACAAGATTCGTGGGCGATCTTTAGACAAACCATTATAAAGAACATCTAAGATCCAACAAACCCAAAAGTCTTTCTCTACATAGCTTGCCAAAGTATCCAATCGTTCGGCTTCAGCTTCAAAAACATCAACACGATCTGCTACTGATAACTTGAGAAACCTTGGGAATTCCTGATTCATACAGCAACAGTGGGATCGCTACAGACTTGTTTAGCGATAGGTGCCATCCAAGCAGGTAAAAGGTTGACATCTTTAATCAAGTCTTGCTTGATATCATTTCCTAGCTTCATTCGCATCAAAGCGATCGTATCAGGAGCAGAAGCGATCGCTTTATCTAACCACAAAACGGCAGCAACAAACTGTCCGCCTGGACGATCTGCCCAGTTAATTATCTTCTGACTGACGTGCTGGAAATAAACATTCCGATTGCCCACCTGCACCGTTTTAGTTTTACCACTGCTGATATAGGACGATTTAGCAGGTACAGCATTAGTCAAGCCGAGATGATTGGCAAACATAATGCCATTAGGCATCACCTGAATTTTATCCCGTCTGCCGATCGCTTTAACCACTGCATCTAGCCTTGCAGGTGCAGCACCCTTTAAAATACCGCTTTGGCGGGGAAAATCGTATAACCCCCGTCCGAGCCGTCGTAACTTACCGCTCATCACCAATCTAGATAGTGCCCGATCGATCGCCGCACGACTACCCAAGCCAAGGAAATCTTTGGGCGTAAATACCCCATTTCCACGACCTTGGACTCGAACTTTACTCATAATTCGCTCGGCTGTACTTCTCATTGGTAATGAATTCAAGCCATCTCTGATGTCAGAATAATACTATATTTTCTGAGTCAGTGGCAAGGGTATATTTACGGTCTGTCTGCCCTAACTATTTTGCTCGGGATTGAGATTAATCCCCAAATTTAAAGCCGGATTATTCAACCACCTATCGCCCACATGGGTGTAGATCGCCGTAGTGCGCGGGTCGGCATGACCCAATAAATCCTGCACCTGCCGTAAAGATGCACCACTCTGAATCG
>ENA-OFCX01000401-OFCX01000401.1-metagenomes-genome-assembly--contig:-NODE-401-length-23093-cov-4.909845_pt1 | contig 23093 bp, 23 predicted proteins | sample MGYA00153384_OFCX01 | MGnify analysis MGYA00153384
CCTCACCCAGGTCGTGCCCTGGCCCGAGTCCTGGAGCTCGATGCCGTGCAACAACAAGTCCTGACGGATCTTGTCGGCCAGCACGAAATCGCGGGCAGCTTTGGCCTGCTGACGCGCCCGGATGGCGGCGTCGATGCGGTCAACATCCAGCGAATTGCCAAGTTGCAGGTAGGTACGCGGCGCCTGCTGAAGCACACCGAGCATGGCGCCGAGCGCTTTGAGCAACGCGGCGGTCGACAGCGCTCGGGTGCGGTTCAAATCGGCCGCCAGTTCGAACAACACCGCCACCGCCACCGGTGTGTTGAAGTCGTCGTTCATGGCAGATCGAAAAGCGCTGGCCTGCGGCAATTCCCAATCCACCGGCTGCATCGGGACCTGCAAGCCGTCCAGCGCGGTGTAGAGGCGTCGCAACGAAGCGCGCGCGTCGTCCAGGTTCAGGTCGCTGAAATTGAACGGACTGCGGTAGTGGGTTCTGAGCATGAAAAAGCGCACCGTTTCGCCGTCGTAGCGCTCCAGCACCTCGCGAATCGTGAAGAAGTTGCCCAGCGACTTGGACATCTTCACCTGATCGACATTGAGCAGCCCGTTGTGCGCCCAGATCGCCGCGGGCGGTGTGCCGTTGGCCCCTTCGCTTTGCGCAATTTCATTCTCGTGGTGAGGAAACTGCAAGTCGGCGCCACCCCCATGCAAATCAAAGCGCTGGCCGAGCAACGCGCAAGCCATCGCCGAGCACTCGATGTGCCAGCCCGGGCGGCCCGGGCCATAGTCCGATGGGTAGCGCGCATCTGCGGGCTCATCGGGCTTGGCGCTCTTCCACAACACGAAGTCGAGCGGATCTTCCTTGCCGTCGAGCACCGCGACTCTTTCACCGGAACGCAACTCGTCGATCGATTTGCCCGACAGCTTGCCGTAGTTCGGGAACTTGCGAACCGCAAAATTGACATCGCCATTCGCGGCCTGATAAGCCAATCCCTTGCGCTCGAGCACCCCGATCATGGCCAGCATGTCGCCCACGTGTTCGGTGGCGCGTGGCTCGTGGGTTGGTCGCAACACGCCGAGCGCGTCGAGATCTGTGTGCATGGCCACGATCATCTCGTCGGTCAGCTGACGGATCAGAACGTTGCGTTCCAGCGCGCGCCTGATGATCTTGTCGTCGATGTCGGTCACATTGCGCACGTAAGTGACCTCCAGACCCGTGGTTCGCAGCCATCGATAAATGACGTCGAACGCGACCATCATGCGGGCATGTCCGACGTGACAAAGGTCGTAGATCGTGATTCCACACACGTACATGCGCAGGTGGCCGGGTTCGATTGGAACCAGCGTCTCGGTGGCCCGGGACAGGGTGTTGTAGATGCGTAACATCATGGGCGGTCTGGCGGTGCCGCGGGTCGCAGGGTCGAGATCCTGTGGTGGGGGTTCAATCCGGAAAGACCGGACCAAGAGGCATCGCATTCAGTGCGGAGCCGGCAAGCCCGAACAACTATGAGCACGCCCCTACAATCAAATCAGTATAGCGGCGGGGTGTCTGCCAGAGCCTTCGCAGCCGGCGAGTTTGGCGTTCGAGGCGACCCCGGTGTTCGGTGCTTCATGCCGGTCCCCATGTCGGACTGCCACATTGGTTGCGCCGACAGCTGTTCGGAAAATACCGGCTCGGTTCACATGTGACGAGCCAATTACTTTCTTTCATCAACCAACCATCGGATCTCATGATTCAAAGACACCTGGGCTGGAGCCGCACGGCGGTATTGGCGTTGGCCTTGAGCAGTGGCATGTTGGCCCATGCACAGAAGGTCAAACTCAGCACGAGCGTGGGTGACATCGTCGTCGAACTTGATGCGGCCAAGGCACCGAAATCGGTCGAGAACTTTTTGCAGTACGTCAAGTCTGGTCATTACGACGGCACGGTATTCCACCGCGTGATCCCCAACTTCATGATCCAAGGCGGTGGCATGACTGCCGACATGAAGCAAAAGAGCACGCAGGCCCCGATTGCATTGGAAAGCCGCAACGGCCTGAACAATGAGCGGGGGACGATCGCGATGGCTCGCACGGGCAACCCGAATTCGGCCACGTCGCAATTTTTCATCAACGTCAAGGACAACGATTTCCTGAATGCCGCCAAATCATCGGACGGCAACGGCTACGCGGTGTTCGGCAAGGTGGTTTCAGGTATGGAAGTGGTCGACAAGATTCGCAACACACCGACCGGGCCGGGCGACGTACCTGAAACGGCCATCACGATCAGGCAAGTGACCTTGGAGAAATGACATGAGCAAGCAAGTCGAACTGAAGACCAATCACGGCGACATCCGCATCGAACTCGACGAGGCCAAGGCACCCATCTCCAGCCGCAACTTTCTCGACTATGCACAAAGTGGTCATTACAACGGCACCGTGTTTCATCGGGTCATCAAGGGTTTCATGATTCAGGGTGGGGGTTTCGAGCCGGGCATGCAGCAAAAGCCGACCGGGGCGCAAATCGCCAACGAAGCCAACAACGGTCTGAAGAACAGCCACTACACGCTGGCCATGGCGCGCACTTCGGCGCCACACTCGGCCTCGGCGCAGTTCTTTATCAACACCACTGACAACGGCTTCCTGGATCACACCTCCGAAAGCCCGCAGGGCTGGGGCTACGCTGTGTTCGCCCACGTCGTGTCGGGCAAGGAGGTGGTCGATGCGATCGAAAAAATCAAAACAGGAAATCGTTCGGGCCATGGTGACGTGCCGATGGACGACGTGGTGATCATCAGCGCCACGGTGATCGACTGACCTGGCGACATGCCCCGCCGCCCGTCGCTTGCAATTCCCACGTATTGGGAGGTGCGTGCACCGTCGGCGTGGGCCAGCATCGATTTCGTCAGCGACCTGCACCTGAGCGCTGGCACGCCACGCACATTTGATGCCTGGGCGGCCCATCTAGAGCACACCACGGCAGACGCGGTGTTCATGCTGGGCGACCTGTTCGAAGCCTGGGTGGGGGACGATGCGAGGCACAGCGGTTTCGAGGCGCAGTGCGCCGACGTCCTTGCAAATGCAGCGTCCGTGCGCACGCTCGGCTTCATGGCTGGTAACCGCGATTTCCTGGTCGGCGGCGTCATGCTGAAGGATTGCGGCGTGCTCGCTCTTTCGGATCCGACAGTCGTGATTGCCTTCGGCGAACGATTGATGCTTTCGCATGGCGACGCTTTGTGCATCAGCGACACCGAGTACCAGGGCTTTCGGCAGCAGGTGCGCAGTGAAGCTTGGCAGTCGAAGTTCTTGGCCGCATCGCTCGACGAGCGTCGTGATTTGGTCGGCCGGATGCGCGACGAGAGTCGGCTCCATCAGGCGGGTTTGACGCCGGGCGCGTGGTTCGACGTGGACACTGCCACCGCAGTGCGGTGGATGCACGAGGCCGGCACGCCGACGCTGATTCACGGGCACACGCATCATCCAGGCGAGGAAGCGATGGCGCCCGGGTTCATTCGATATGTGCTGAGCGACTGGGACCTCGACCATGCGATCCCGCCACGGGCTGAAGTGCTGCGTTGGTGCCGCGGTGGCTTGAGCCGACTCGCACCGACGGCTGCCCCAGCCGCAGTCTGACCATGCCCGGCCCGTGGGCACGCTGGAAGGCCTGGCGTGAAACGCGAACGCTGGCGATGCGACCGATTCCAGACGCGTTGTGGGAACAAACGCTGGCGCGCTATCCATTCCTGGCTTGGCGCGCCGAGGCTGATTTGCTTCGTTTGCGCGAACTCAGCACGCTGTTCTTGGCGGACAAGGAGTTCAGCGGCGTGGGCGAACTGCAGGTGACCGACGAGATGGCGGTGCGCATCGCAGCGCAAGCTTGTCTGCCGATCATCGCCTTCAGCCTGGACTGCTACGACGGCTGCAAGGGCATCGTGATCCATCAAGGCGCCGTGTCGGCTCGCCGAGAAACGGTCGACGAGCACGGTGTGGTGCATCAATACCTCGAAGAATTGTCGGGTGAGGCGATGCAGGGCGGGCCGGTAATGCTGTCGTGGCAGGATGTTGCCGAAGGTGGTCAGTCGGCAAAGTGGGGTTACAACGTCGTGGTGCACGAGTTCGTCCACGTGTTGCACCAGCATCGAGGCTACGCGTTACACGACTCCAACGGTGACAACCCGGGGGCGTGGGCTGAGTCACTGCAGGATCAGTACAGGCAGTTTTGCGTCTCGGTCAATGATGGAGTCGACGCGCTCCTGGATCGGTATGCCGCTGAGAATATCGAAGAGTTTTTAGCTGTCGCCGCAGAGACGTTTTTTGTAACGCCCAGCGAGTTGCGCTATCGCCTACCCCGCCTGTACCAGCTGCTTGCCGAATACTTCGAGCAAGACCCGGCATCGACAGCCCCCACACCAAGCACAACCAGGACGGTTCGCGAATGCAGCCGACCCTGGCAGTGAACGCCGCCGATGGTTGTCAGGCCGTGGCAGGCTCTGCTTTCGGCTTGTCGCTCTTCTTGTACGGCTGAATGTCAAGCAACGGCTTGCCATCGTCACCGATATCAACCGTCAGACGGCCACCGTCCACCAGTCGCCCAAAGAGCAACTCGTCGGCCAGCGCACGTCGAATCGTGTCCTGGATCAGCCGTTGCATCGGCCGAGCCCCCATCAGCGGGTCAAAGCCAGTTTTGGCCAGATGCTTGCGCAAGGCATCGGTGAACGTGACCTCGACTTTTTTCTCCGTCAGCTGGCTTTCCAATTGCAACAGGAATTTGTCAACCACACGCAGAATGATTTCCTGGTCGAGCGCGCGGAAGCTCACCGTGGCGTCCAAACGATTGCGGAATTCCGGCGTGAACAAGCGCTTGATATCGGCCATCTCATCGCCCTGCTCGCGCGAATTCGTGAACCCGATCGTCGCTTTGTTCATCGTCTCGGCGCCAGCGTTGGTGGTCATCACGATGATGATGTTGCGGAAGTCCGCCTTTCGCCCGTTGTTGTCGGTCAGCGTGCCATGGTCCATGACCTGCAGCAGCACATTGAAGACGTCAGGATGCGCCTTCTCGATTTCGTCGAGCAACAACACGGCGTGCGGCTTTTTAGAGATCGCCTCAGTGAGCAAACCGCCTTGGTCAAAACCCACGTAACCAGGCGGCGCACCGATCAAACGGCTCACTGCATGACGCTCCATGTATTCGCTCATGTCAAAGCGAATGAGTTCGATGCCGAGCACGTAGGCCAACTGTTTCGCCACCTCGGTCTTGCCCACTCCCGTGGGCCCGCTGAAGAGAAACGAGCCAATAGGTTTGTCCGGCTTGCCCAACCCGGATCGCGCCATCTTGATGGCAGATGCCAGCGCCTCGATCGCAGGTTCCTGACCAAACACAACGCTGTTGAGGTCTCGATCCAGCGTCTTCAGCTTTGAACGGTCATCGCTCGACACGCTTGCCGGAGGAATGCGAGCGATCTTCGAGACGATGTCCTCAACTTCAGCCCGTGTGATCGTTTTCTTCTGTTTGTTCTTCGGCAGGATGCGCTGGGCGGCACCTGCTTCATCGATGACATCGATCGCCTTGTCGGGCAGGTGCCGGTCGTTGATGAACTTTGCTGACAGCTCCGCCGCGGCTTGCAGTGCCCCCAACGCGTACTTAACGCTGTGGTGTTCCTCAAAACGCGACTTCAAGCCCTTCAAGATTTCAATGGTTTGCTCGACCGAGGGCTCGACCACATCGACTTTTTGGAACCGACGCGACAAGGCGGCATCTTTTTCGAAAATACCCCGATATTCACTGAACGTGGTCGCTCCGATGCATTTCATCGCCCCCGAACTCAACGCCGGTTTCAGCAGGTTGCTGGCGTCCAACGTACCACCCGATGCTGCGCCAGCACCGATCAGGGTATGAATTTCGTCGATGAACAGGACCGCATTGGGCTGGTCCTTCAGGTTCTTCAACACACCCTTCAGGCGCTGTTCAAAATCACCGCGATACTTCGTTCCAGCGAGCAGCGCACCCATGTCGAGCGAATACACCACCGAACTGGCCAGCACCTCGGGCACTTCACCTTGCGTGATGCGCCATGCCAAGCCTTCTGCAATGGCGGTCTTGCCAACCCCAGCCTCGCCCACTAACAGCGGATTGTTCTTACGCCGGCGGCAAAGAATCTGAATCACCCGTTCAACTTCGTGCTCCCGACCGATCAGAGGATCGATCTTTCCGTCGCGAGCGAGTTGATTGAGATTCTGTGTGAACTGATCGAGCGGCGTGCCCTTGCCGTCGCCTTCTTCCTTTTCAGCCTCGCCAGACGCGCTGCTTGCGCCTTCACTCGACTTCGAGGGCTCGGGTGGATCACTTTTCTTGATGCCATGGGCGATAAAGTTGACCACATCGAGGCGAGTCACGCCCTGCTGGTGCAGGTAATACACCGCGTGCGAATCTTTCTCGCCAAAAATGGCTACCAGTACATTGGCGCCTGTCACTTCCTTTTTGCCACTGCCGGTCGATTGGACGTGCATGATGGCGCGCTGAATCACCCGCTGAAAGCCAAGCGTGGGCTGCGTATCGACCTCCTCCGAACCACCAACGGTCGGCGTGTTTTCCTTGATGAACCCAGCCAGGCTCTTGCGCAGATCGTCAAGATTTGCGGAACAGGCACGCAAGACCTCGGCCGCCGACGGATTGTCAAGCAGCGCCATCAACAGATGTTCAACTGTGATGAATTCGTGGCGCTGCTGGCGCGCCTCAACGAACGCCATGTGCAGGCTGACTTCGAGTTCTTGCGCAATCATGCGGCCTCCATAATGCATTGCAAAGGGTGACCACCGCGACGCGCGGCAGCCGATACCAAATCTACCTTTGTCGCAGCGACATCCTTCGAGTAGACACCGCAGACACCGCGACCGTCATGGTGAATCTTGAGCATGATTTGCGTTGACGCTTCCAGATCTCGCTTGAAATATTCTTGGATGACCATCACCACGAATTCCATCGGGGTGTAGTCATCATTGAGCATCACCACCTGATACATCTGCGGTGGTTCAACCTTCGCCGTTTGGCGCTCGGCCACCACCGCCCCCTGCCCACGATCTGGCGCGGGTGGCTGCTCCGGCCCTGGAAAGTTGGTGTTTTCTTCAGCCATGAGTTCAATTCTATCGAGTTGGCGATAACGACATCGACAAGAGTCATATTGCGACACCCGTGCAGGAGGCAAGTCCGGAAATGGGCCCCAGAGCGGCCGTATCTACCGCCCATCCACATTGCCCAACTTTTGTCTAACTAGCATCGGATTGTTCTACGACACAGCCTTGACGTTCTGTTTTGCGACATTAAGAATTAGGTTCGTTATAGGGAGCAGCAGCATGGCAATCGGAACGGTCAAGTGGTTCAACGACGCGAAGGGTTTCGGCTTCATCGAGCCTGAAGGCGGAGGGGAGGACGTTTTCGCCCACTTTTCAGCTGTCCAAATGGAAGGGTTCCGCACGCTGAAGCAAGGCGGCAAGGTCAGCTTTGAACTGATGCAAGGTCCCAAGGGACAACTTGCCCAAAACATCGTGCCCGGCGAAGAGGCGCTGGAAGCTCAGCCTGCAGCACACGCTAGCGTGACCACTGCCTGAGCTCTTCGGCTGGCTCGGGCCTAAGTTCAAGACAAATAAATATCGATAGACAAGGCCCGCGAACTCAAGCGGGAAAGCATAACTGGCTCACGCTCGGGCGCATTCCGTTTCCTGTGAGCGCACTGGTGGCGAGCCGAGAGCATCGTGCGAGTACGCAAACACATCTGCAATCTTGCGAGGCAAAAGGCATTTCCTTCGGCGCGTTGGCAAGACCTCGGAGCGGATGGAAGTCTTCACCTGCTTTAAGCGCCGGATGCCCGCACAACACAGCCACCTGTCGTGCAGGCATTTCTGTCAGCTGGAAGACAGGTCTCAAAAAAAGATATCTGATTTCTTTACAGAATCAGAGGTTAAACAAGCATCTTGGGAGGCCATGCAGTTGATTACATATGGTCGATCATCACCTGACCGAATCCTGAACACGACATTTGAGTCGACCCCTCCATTAAACGGGCGAAGTCGTAGGTGACCTTTTTCGAGAGGATGGATTTTTCCATCGAGCTGATGATCAGATCTGCGGCCTCGGTCCAACCCATGTGGCGCAGCATCATTTCGGCGGATAGGATTTCGGAACCCGGGTTCACGTAATCCTTGCCCGCATATTTCGGCGCGGTGCCGTGAGTCGCTTCGAACATTGCGATCGAGTCACTCATGTTGGCGCCCGGCGCGATGCCGATTCCGCCCACTTGGGCCGCCAACGCATCGGAGATGTAATCGCCATTCAGGTTCAAAGTGGCGATCACGGAATATTCGGCTGGCCGCAACAGGATTTGCTGCAGGAATGCATCGGCAATCACATCCTTGACGATGATGTCACTACCAGACTTCGGGTTCTTGAATTTGCACCACGGTCCGCCATCGATCGGCTCGGCGCCAAACTCGCGTTGAGCCAAGGCATAACCCCAGTCGCGAAAACCGCCTTCCGTATATTTCATGATGTTGCCTTTGTGCACCAACGTGACAGACGATTTGTCGTTGTCGATGGCGTACTGAATGGCTTTTCGCACCAAGCGCTCGGTACCTTCACTAGAGACCGGCTTGATGCCGATGCCAGAGGTTGCGGGGAACCGAATCTTTTTGACTCCAAAGTCTTCCTGCAAGATCTTGATGAGCCGCTTCGCCTTCTCGCTTCCGGCCTCGAATTCGATACCGGCATAGATGTCTTCCGAATTTTCGCGAAAGATGATCATGTTGGTTTTGTGCGGCTCTTTCACAGGCGACGGAACGCCGGTGAAATACTGAATCGGACGCAGACAGACGTAAAGGTCGAGTTCTTGGCGCAAGGCCACATTGAGCGATCGGATACCGCCGCCCACGGGCGTGGTCAAAGGGCCTTTGATCGACACCACATACTCGCGTAACACGCTCAATGTTTCTTCGGGCAACCAAACGTCAGGACCGTAAACGCGTGTCGACTTTTCGCCGGCGTAGATTTCCATCCAGTGAATCTTGCGCTTGCCCGAATAGCTCTTTTGCACTGCCGCATCGACCACTTTGATCATCACCGGTGTGATGTCTTGACCGGTGCCGTCGCCCTCAATAAATGGAATGATTGGGTTGTCGGGCATGTTCAATGAAAAGTCAGCATTGACGGTGATCTTTTCGCCGGCTTCGGGCACCGTGATGTGTTGGTACATGGTGTGAGCTCCGTCCTCTGTTGAGTTCGATTTGGGTTCGTTATACCTAGGTCAATTCTAGTTCAGCGTGTCTTTCAAGCTCCTGACGCGGACAGGGGTACGCGCCGGCTCTACGGCGCTTGCCGCCACTTCGCGCGGTTTGCTGCAAGCGCAAAACGCCCCGTTGACGAAGCTGTGCGGTACCCGTGTGCGAATGCGATGTCTAATCTCGTCATGAATACGAAGACTCCTGAGTCGATCGACACCGTGAACACAACCCCGGCTGCCGATGAGCGCACCAACCGCCGCCACGGGCAAATGATTCCGTTCAGGGTGGAAGCATTGAAGGTGGCCTGTTCCACTTGCAATTTGCGAGAGCTTTGTCTTCCGGTTGGCATGACACCGGAGGAATTGGCGCACGTGGACGGGCTGGTGAACAGCCGCCGCTCGGTCGCCCGAGGTGAATCCCTGTTTCGTGCCGGCGACTCGTTTCATTCGCTTTATGCCGTGCGCACCGGGTTTTTCAAGACTTTCCTGTCGTCGGAAGACGGTCGCGACCAAGTGACCGGTTTCCAGATGGCGGGCGAGTTGCTCGGGTTGGATGGCATCAGTCAGGACCGCCACCACTGTGATGCCGTTGCGTTGGAAGACTCTCAGGTGTGCATCATCCCGTTCAGTCAACTGGAGCAGTTGTCGCGGGAGTCCATGCACTTGCAACATCAGTTCCACAAAGTCATGAGCCGCGAAATCGTGAGAGACCACGGCGTCATGCTGTTGCTCGGAAGCATGCGCGCCGAAGAGCGGTTGGCCGCGTTTTTACTGAACCTGTCGCAACGACTAAGCGCTCGCGGGTTCTCGGCGACGTCGCTGGTATTGCGCATGACTCGCGAAGAAATCGGCAGCTATCTGGGGCTCAAGCTGGAAACCGTGAGCCGGAGCTTCTCAAAATTCCACGACGATGGATTGCTGGACGTGAAACAGCGACAGATCCAAATACTCAACCCCGTCGGACTGCGACAACTGGTCGACGGGTCCAGCTGCTAAATCGAGATTTCGGAAACGTTGCGTCATGCTTTCGGCCCAGCCTTGGCCGGCCTCTTCAACGCGGGTCCATTTGCGCGTTGACTTCGTCAGCCGACGCGCTGAGCATCGAACTGATGATGCCGGACACGCTGATCGCGATCCAGAAAACTAAAAAAGTAAGTGTGTAGAGCGCTTCGGCCGACAACGCCAGAGGACTGCCGCCAACGCCGTGCAGTTCGCCCGGATCGACCATGGCGAACACCAAAATCTCGAGCAGCCCAGCCATCAAGAACGCGGGCCACAGGATCGTCATCGCGTTGCGCTTCAACGTATCCATGGCAAGGTTCCGGAAAACGGCCGGCGCAGCGTCAGCGCGATGGGCTCGCCGCGTGATTGCGCGCCTGCATCGCTGGTGCCAAGTTCGCCTTGGGGTCCACATCGGGCAACACAATCTCGCGCGGCATCGAGGCGTATTCCGGCTTGTCGTCATGGATGATCGGATCGATGTGTTTCCAGGCGATCACCGCCGTTGCCAAACTCGCCACGACCACCGAAAAAGGCCCAGCGATCACCACCCACACCATCGGCACGCGCCACCAGGGTGCTTGGTCCGATCCGGGTGTCGCGGCAAGTGTTCGCTTCGTCGAGACTGGTTGCATAAAAGGCTCCTGAGACTAACGCGGCACGACGAACGTTGATTTTTCGCGAACCGTGGCGGGAGTGCCGCTGCCCGTGTCGATGCGGTCCACCGTGAACATCATCGGATGCACGCCGGCACCCAGCGCCCGTGCCTCGGCCGGAAGCAGTTGCAGGTTCACGGCCATCCAGCGGTCCTCGGTAGAGGCGACTTCGAATTCAGCCCGCGATGCGACCGATAGGCCCGCAATTCCTTCAACCCGAATCATGTACCGCTGGGCCGATTCAGTGGCGTTCATGACATGAAGTCGATAAACGTTTTCGATCCTTCCGTCCTCCACCTGCCGCGCAAGAGCGCCGCGGTCCCGTATCACGTCGACGCGGAACGGACTGCGCAGTGCCAGGCTGGTGACGAATGCCGCGGTGATCAGCAGCATGATCGCGCTGTAGACCAACACCCGCGGCCTGAAGATCCGACGCAACACTTGAGTGCGCTTGAGATGGCGGGCCAGGCCGTTTTGCGTGTCGTAGCGAATCAGCCCCCGCGGATATTTCATCTTGTCCATGACACCATTACAGACGTCGATGCAGGCGGCACAGCCGATGCACTCGTACTGCAGGCCGTTGCGGATGTCGATGCCTGTCGGGCAGACCTGGACACACAAGCCGCAGTCGATGCAGTCGCCCTTGCCCAGGGTCTTTGGATCGGCGGTGCGGGGACGCGAGCCACGAGGTTCGCCGCGCTCGGTGTCGTAACTGATGATCAATGTGTCCTTGTCGAACATCGCGCTTTGGAATCGCGCGTAAGGACACATATATTTACAGACCTGTTCGCGCATGAAGCCAGCATTGCCGTAAGTCGCAAAGCCGTAAAACAGAACCCAGAACCATTCCCAGGGTCCGAAACCCAGCGTTGACGCCTCGATTGCGAGACTTTGGATGGGCGTGAAATACCCGACGAACGTGAACCCGGTCCACAAGCCGATAGCAATCCAAGCCAACTGCTTGCCGCCCTTGCGCAGCCACTTGGTCGCCGTCCAGGGCGCGGCGTCGAGCCGCATCCGGGCGATGCGATCACCCTCGAATTGGCGCTCGACCCACATGTAGATCTCGGTGTAAACAGTCTGCGGGCAAGCGAACCCGCACCACACGCGCCCCGCCACCGCGGTAACCAAAAACAGAGCGTAAGCCGACAGTATCAACATGCCCGTCAGGTAGATGAAGTCCTGCGGATACAACACCAAATCGAAAATATAAAAGCGACGCGAGCCGAGGTCGAACAACACCGCCTGACGTGCGTTCCATTCGAGCCAGGGAAGCCCGTAAAACAGCAACTGCGTGCCCCATACCAGTGCCCATCGCCAGCCGGCAAACCAACCGCTGACCGATCGCGCGTAGATCGTTTTGTCGCTCTCGTAGAGCGATCGCACTTCAACGGCCGCATCGCTGGCCTCAACGGCGTGAGAACTGGTGTTGACGACAGTCATCCGACGGCGCCTTCCGCACAGCTCACTTGGCGGCCACCACCGTGCGGCGCGAAAGGCTCCAAACATAACCTGCGAGCACGTGGATCTGCTCTGCGCTCAGCCGATCCTTCTGCGCCGGCATGACATTGAGCTTGCCGTTGTTGATCATCGCGACGATGGCATCCTCGCCCCAGCCGTGCAGCCAGATCTTGTCGGTCAGGTTGGGTGCACCGACGGCCTGGTTGCCCTTTCCATCGGCACCATGGCAGGCCGCACACACCGCAAACTTGGGCCGCCCCAGTTGGGCCGCGACCGAGTTGTGCGGGCTGTCAGACAAACTCAACACGTAGTTGGCAATGTTACGAGCATCTTCAGGCGTTCCCAGCGCCGCCCCCATTGGCGGCATGTTGCCCTGGCGGCCGTTGTTGAGCGTTTCGATGATCTTTTCGTGCGTGCCGCCGTAAAGCCAGTCGCTGTCGGTCAGATTCGGAAAGCCTTTGCTGCCACGTGCATCCGAGCCATGGCAGGCCGCGCAGTTGTTGATGAACAGCCGCTCGCCAATCGCCATCGCCTGCGGTTCGCGCGCCAGCGCCTCGGCAGGCATGCTGACGAATCGCGCATAGACCGGCGCCATTGTCGTGGCGGCCTTTTGCTGTTCGGATTTGTACTGCCCGACGCTGGTCCATCCGAGCGTGCCCGTTGCCCGTCCCAGACCCGGATACAAGACCAGGTACAGCGCCGCAAACACCACCGTCAGCACGAACAGGATCATCCACCAGCGTGGCAGCGGATTGTTCGACTCCTTCAGGTCCACGTCCCAGGTGTGGCCGGTGGTGTTGTCATTGGCCATGACCTCTCGCTTGCTGGCCACCAACAACAACCACAGGCAAGCCGCCAAGCCAAATATGGTGACCACCGCGATGAAAATCGACCATCCGCTGGAGAAAAAGTCACTCATTTCAACGCTCCCGAAGACTGCGCCGCAGCCGTGTTGTCTTCCTTTGGCATAGCCCCTCGTTCATCGAGGAAAGGCAACTGTGCGGCCTCGTCGAAATCCTTCTTGTTGCGTTTTGACAGCGCCCACATCACGATGCCGATAAAGGCCGCAAATGACAGCACTGTGACGATACTTCGCAAAATGTTGATGTCCAACGACCGATCCTTCCCAGCTTATTTGACCGAGGTGCCGAGCACCTGCATGTAGGCGATCAGTGCGTCGAGTTCGGTCTTGCCCTTCACGGCGTCGCCTGCCTTGGCGATTTCGTCTTCAGAGTACGGCGTACCCAGGCTGCGCAACACGGTCAACTTGGTGGCCATTTCAGAGTCATCCACGATGTTGGCAGACAACCAGGGATAAGCGGGCATGATCGACTCGGGAACCAGGTCTCGAGGGTTGTTCATGTGAATGCGGTGCCACTCGTCGCTGTACTTTCCGCCGACACGGTGCAGGTCCGGGCCGGTGCGCTTGCTGCCCCACTGGAACGGCCGGTCATAGACAAACTCGCCGGCCAGCGAATAGTGCCCGTATCGCAGCGTCTCGGCCCGAAAGGGCCGGATCATTTGCGAGTGACAGTTGTAGCAACCTTCGCGCACATAGACGTCGCGCCCGGCGAGTTGAAGCGCCGTGTAGGGTTTGAGCCCGGGGACCGGTTCGGTCAGGCTTTTCTGGAAGTAGAGGGGCACGATCTCGACCAATCCCCCGACCGCCACCACCAACAGGATCAAGACGATCATCAGAAAATTATTGGTTTCGATCTTCTCGTGAGAGAAGCCCTTCTTGCCTGCGGTGTTTGTCGTATTTGCCATGGGTTCCTCCGCGAGCTCAGGCGTGGGCCATCGATGTGGCGACCATCGGGATGCGCACCGGCACGTGCTTGCCGCTGCGCGCCGTCATCACCACGTTCCACGCCATGATCAGCATGCCGCTCAGGTACAGCACGCCGCCCACCAGCCGAATCACGTAAGAGGGAAAGGACGCTTTGACACTTTCAACGAAGCTGTAGACCAGCGTTCCGTCGGGGTTGACCGCACGCCACATCAGGCCCTGCATCACGCCGGAAATCCACATCGCAGCGATGTAGAGCACGATGCCTACCGTGGCGATCCAGAAGTGCATTTCGATGGCGCGCGTGCTGTACATCTTGGTTTGACCAAACATGCGCGGGATCAGATAGTAAAGCGTGCCCATCGAAATAAAACCGACCCAGCCCAGCGCACCGGAGTGCACGTGGCCGATGGTCCAGTCCGTGTAGTGGCTCAATGCGTTGACGGTCTTGATCGACATCATCGGACCCTCGAACGTGCTCATGCCGTAAAACGACAGTGAAACGATCAGGAACTTGAGTATCGGGTCGTCGCGCAGCTTGTTCCATGCACCCGAGAGCGTCATGATGCCGTTGATCATGCCGCCCCAGCTCGGCGCCAACAGTACCAACGAGAACACCATGCCGACGCTTTGGGTCCAGTCTGGCAGCGCCGTGTAATGCAAATGGTGCGGGCCGGCCCACATGTAGGTGAAGATCAGCGCCCAGAAGTGCACGATCGACAAGCGATACGAGTACACGGGGCGCTCGGCCTGCTTCGGGATGAAGTAGTACATCATTCCCAGGAAGCCAGCGGTCAGAAAGAACCCCACCGCGTTGTGGCCGTACCACCACTGCACCATCGCGTCCTGCACCCCTGCGTAAGCCGAGTAGCTCTTCGTCATGCTCACCGGCAACGCGGCGCTGTTGACGATGTGCAGCAGCGCAACGGTCAGGATGAAGGCACCGAAGAACCAGTTCGCCACATAGATGTGACGCACCTTGCGGATGCCGATCGTGCCGAAGAAAACGACGGCGTAGGACACCCAAACGACGGCGATCAACAGGTCGATCGGCCACTCGAGTTCGGCGTATTCCTTGCCTTGCGTGTAGCCCATCGGCAGGCTGATGGCGGCCAGCACGATGACGAGTTGCCAGCCCCAAAACGTGAACGCGGCCAGCTTGTCACCGAAGATGCGCACTTGGCAGGTGCGCTGAACCACGTAATAGCTGGCGGCGAACAACGCGCACCCACCAAACGCGAAGATGACCGCGTTGGTGTGCAGTGGCCTTAGCCGACCGAAACTCAGCCAGGAAATGCCGAAGTTCAACTCGGGCCACGCAAGCTGTGCCGCGATGATCACACCCACCAGCATGCCGACCACGCCCCACACCACGGCTGCGAGCGCAAAATTTCGCACCACGGTGTCGTTGTAGACGGGACCGGCGGGCATTGCCGCTGCGTTCGAAATGGCCATCGAGCTTCTCCTGGCTGTGTACTTGCTACTCGCGAAATTGTTTCGGGCGACCCTGTTGATCAGCTTGATCCCGATCAAACTTTCTCGGCTCGGGCGCCATCTGTGGTTCATTCGTCGCCAGGATCCGTTCGCCCTCGCGCTCGAGATCTTCGAACTGCCCCGCGTTCACGGCCCAGGCGAACACGCCAATGATGAGCAGCACCAGCACGACCGACAAGGGAATCAACAGGTAGAGGATGTCCATCGGATCCTCAAAAAATCCCTGCGCCGACCGGTCGGCGGCGAGCGTCGACCCCGACGCCCATTGCACCGGCGACTGCGAGAACGGCAACTGCCTTCGTGGGCCGGTTCAGACGCAGCGCATTGAGAACCACGACCAGCGAGCTCAGGGCCATGCCCAGGCCCGCCGCCCAGGGCGGGAGCCAGCCTGCCAATGCCAGCGGAATGCATGAGGCGTTGTAGATCAGCGCCCAGCTCAGGTTTTGCTTGACCACCCGCATCGTGCGCACCGCCAGATCGCGTGCGTCGGCGACGTCGACCAAGCGGTCGCCCAACAAGATCGCGTCAGCGTGCGATTGCGTGAGCGCGGTGCCCTGAGCGAAGGCGAACGAAACGTCCGCGCGCGCCAGCACCGGCGCGTCATTCAATCCATCGCCGACCATTGCCACCACGTGGCCGGCTGCCTGTGAACGCGCCACGGCCGCCAACTTGTCTTCGGGGCTGGACGCGGCGAGCACGTCGTCCAAATTGAGCCTCCGAGCGACCGCGTGCACCCGCTCGGGCGTGTCGCCCGACAACAGGCTCAAGCGCATGCCCGAGTGTTGCAGGCGTTGCGTGGCTTCGACCGCATCGGGACGCAGGCTCTCGGCCAGATCGAATCGCGCCAGCACGATGCCGTCGCGACTGAGCCAGAGTGAACCCGGGCCGGACGGGCCGGTGGTGTTGACACCGACCCATGACGCGCTGCCTAAACGGAAAACTGCTTCGCCTAGCACGCCCTGTAAACCGAAGCCCGGGCGCTCTGTCACGTCCGACCAGCGGGCAGCCGTCGCGGTCTGCTGCTCGATGGCATCGGCGGCCACGAGCGCGCGAGAAGCCGGGTGCATGGAATGAGACGCCAGAGCAGCAGCCAGCGACAGCATGGTCTTCGCGTCGGTTGAGGCGGCCTGCGGCACGGCCTGGAGATGCACCGACGTCACTTCCATGTGGTCCAGCGTCAGCGTGCCGGTTTTGTCGAGGAACACGTGGTCGACCTGCGCCAGTGCCTCAAGCGCCTCGATGCGCTGCAACAGCACGCCACGCCGAGCCAGGGCACCGGTGGCCGACAGCAAGGCCGAGGGCACGGCCAGCGACAACGCACAGGGGCACGTGACGATCAGCACCGACACAGCCACCCACACGGCACGGCTGGGGTCGATGAACGACCACGCCGCCGCGGCCCCACCGGCCAACAGCAACACGCCCCAAAGGAACGGCCCGGCCCAGCGGTCAGCCTGCCGCACCAGTGCGGGGCGCTGCATCAGGGCTTGCCGCATCAACGTCCGGATCGACTCGAAGCGGGTGTCTGCGCCGAGCCTGAGCACCTTGATCACGACCGGATCACCGACATTCATGCTGCCGGCCGTCACGTCGTCACCGCACTGCTTGTTAACCGGAATCGATTCACCGGTCAGCAGGGCCTCGTCGGCCAACGTCGTGCCATCCAGCACCACCCCGTCGGCCGGGAATGCCTGTCCAGCCATCACGCGAATTCGGTCGCCCGCGCGAACGCTGCGCAACGGCACCGTTTGCATCCGGCCGGAGTCGTCCAGGCGTTGAACCGTCGAGGGCAAGCGCGTGATGGCGCCTTCGAGCGTGGCCGCAACGCGGTGCCGCGCGCGCAGTTCCAGGGTTCGGCCTGCCAGCAGGAAAAACACGAACATCGTCATCGAGTCGAAATAGACCTCGTGACCAAACCAACCGCCCGGGTCGAGCGTCGCACCGGTGCTGGCGACGAACGTCACCACGATGCCGAGCGACACCGGCACTTCCATGCCAATGCGGCGCCCCAAACACGACCGCCAGGCGCCTTTGAAAAACGGTCCGGCTGAAAACAGCAACACAGGGATGCTGAGCAACCAACTCGCCCACTGCAGCAAGCGCTGCATGTCGGGCGTGATGTCGCCAGGTTGCGCCAGATAAGCCGGCGCCGCATACATCATCACCTGCATCATGCAAAAGCCGGCCACGAAAAGCCGCCAGAGCGCGCTGCGCTGCTCGGCCTGGCGCTGCACGCGGGCCGGGGCGGCGACGTCAGGCACTGCGCCGTATCCCGCCCGGACCACCGCAGCGACCATCTGTGAAGGTTGAGTCGATTGCGGATTCCACCGCACCTCTGCGCGCTCTGCACTCGCGTTCACATGCACCTCAAGCACGCCAGGCACTGCACCCAGCGCCGCTTCGATCGTGCCAGCGCAAGCAGCACAGTAAAGCCCAGTCAAACGGAACTGCGAAGTGCCGATCTGAAGCCCTGCAACATCGCGAGTCCAGCAGGTGTAGTCGTCCTGTTCCAACCCATCGTCCAGCGGGTCGTCGCCGGCCGACTGCATTTCGAGCGCAGCCGTGATCGCATGGGGGTTGGAATTCATGGGTGCGGGGGCGCCCGCAGTCGCACAGGCCATCTCACTTGAACACACATAATTCAGTCTAACTTGCTAGGGCCGACATGAACGTTTTTCTAAGCTGTGTCCTACCGGCCGCGTTGGGGATCGCATTCACCGGCGCGGTGGTGGCGCAAGAAGATACGCAACGGCTGTCCTCGATTCGTCTGAATGCCGGCATGCACAACATCCAAGCCGAGGTGGCACAAACGCCCGGTCAACGCAGCATCGGTTTGATGCATCGCAAGTCGATGGGCGGCAACCAGGGGATGCTTTTTGCTTTCGAAGCGCCGGCCGAGCAGTGTTTCTGGATGAAAAACACCTTGTTGCCGCTGTCGATCGCCTTCCTGAAAGACGACGGCACCGTGGTCAATATCGAAAACATGACGCCGCAGGCACTGGACTCGCATTGCTCGAAGACCCCGGTCCGCTACGCGCTCGAAATGAACGAAGGCTGGTTTGCCAAGCGCGGCATTCGGCCCGGAGATAAGCTGCAGGGGCCACCGTTCAGCCCCTGATCGTTTCCAGCAAATTGAGGGTCCTCGACTCGAAAGGAACCAATTGCATCCTGCCGAAAGATCCTCCGACAGAACGCACTTGGCGCATCACGCGAAGTTGGCTTCGACGAAGTCCCAATTCACCAACGACGTCAGGAAGGTCTCGACCCATTTCGGACGCAGGTTGCGGTGGTCGATGTAGTACGCGTGCTCCCACACATCCACCGTCAACAAGGCTTTGTCTCCACTGGTGAGCGGCGTGCCGGCTGCGCCGGTGTTGACGATGTCGACGCTGCCGTCTGCTTTCTTGACCAGCCAGGTCCAGCCCGATCCAAAGTTGCCGACCGCGCTCTTGGTGAATGCCTCCTTGAACGCGGCATGAGTGCCCCACTTGGCGGCAATGGCTGCAGCCAGAGCGCCTTTGGGCTCACCCCCGCCTGCCGGCTTCATGCAGCTCCAGAAGAAGGTGTGATTCCAGACCTGTGCCGCATTGTTGTAAATGCCGCCAGACGACTTCTTGACGATATCTTCCAGGCCCAGCGTATCGAACTCGGTGCCCTTTTGCAGGTTGTTGAGGTTCACCACATAAGCGTTGTGATGCTTGCCGTAGTGATACTCGAGCGTCTCGCGGCTCATGTGTGGCGAGAGTGCGTCCATCGCATAAGGCAGTGCAGGCAGGGCGTGTTCCATGATTTCCTCGACGACCGGTTGAATTAATTCTGGATTGTAGGGAGCTTCGATGCGCATGGTGAACGGCTCCCAGGCGTTCGCGCGGGTTCATTGCGCTGAAGCACGAACCACATCCCTGACCACCACACCGGCAGTTCCGTCCGCCAGAACGGCCCGCAATGCGTCGCCGGGCTGGAGCTGGCCGGCCGACAGCACGGCGCGCCCGTCGTCGTCGACCAACCAGGCATAGCCGCGCGCAAGCACTCGTGTCGGGTCCAGTGCCTGCAAGCGCGCCGCGACCGCCAGGCTGCGCTGGCGCTGCGTCGCCATCATCACCACGGCGGATCGCACGAGCCTGGCCTGCAACTGGGCCAGGTGCAGCCGGCGGCGCTCGAGCAAACGCTGCCGCGTGGCAGCCATGCGCTGTTCGAGCATGCCGAGTTGTTGCGCGCGTCGCCTCAACACGTCGGCGGGACGCGCCAGCCGCATGCTGAGGCGGTCCAGCCGCTGCGCCTTGGCATCGAGTGCCTCGTGCACGCGACGAACCAGCAGCAGCTCCAACGCGTCCACGGTGTTGCGGCATTCCCGGGTGGCCGGGGCGGCCAGTTCCGCGGCTGCAGTGGGCGTCGGCGCCCGCAGGTCGGCGGCCAGGTCGGCCAGTGAAATGTCGGATTCATGCCCCACGCCGCAAATCAAAGGGATGCGACAGGCCGCCACGGCGCGCACCACACCGGCGTCGTTGAATGCCCAGAGGTCTTCCAGCGAACCACCACCACGGCACAGGATGATCGTGTCGACCTCGCTGCGGCGGCAGGCCAGCTCGATCGCCGAGCAGATCGATTCCGGTGCTTCAGCGCCTTGCACCAGACAGGGATAAACGACCAGTTCGACATGCGGTGCACGACGCTGCAGTGTAGATGTCACGTCGTGAAGCGCGGCGGCGCCCAACGACGTGACCACACCGATGCGGCGAGGGAAGGCCGGCAGCACTCTTTTGCGTGACGGGTCGAACAGGCCTTCCGATTGAAGCTGCGCTTTCAGTCGAAGAAACTTTTCAAATAGCGCACCGTCGCCGGCACGCTGCATCGCCTCGGCGACGAATTGAAGCTCACCGCGCGGGCCGTAGACACCGATGCGTCCGCGCAGCTCGACGAGTTGTCCGTCGGCGGGCGTGAAGGGCAACAACGCCGCAGCGCGCCGGAACATGGCGCAGCGCAACAGCCCCTCGCCATGGTCCGCGTCCTTCAGGTTGAAATAGCAGTGGCCGCTGGAAGCGCGCGAAAAACCCGAGAGTTCGCCCCGCACCGCACAGCTGCCGAAGCGTGCCGCCAACGCATCGCCGACGGCCTGCACCAGCGCCGCCACGTTCCAGACGCGCGCCATGGCGACGTTGCCGCGTGTGTCGTCAAACACTGGCGGCCCGGTCGCAGGCTGCCGGCGTGACGTCAATCATCCACGGCCAGCCTCTGGGCGATCCGATGCGCGTCTTGCCACGCCTGGTTGTGCTGAACGAGTCGGGGATTTTCAAAGGTTGTTTGCCGCCAAAAAATCGTGCATTCAAGTCGGGGCCGCGAGATGAAGAGCTGTCGCGACTTGCGCCCGCCGCTATCCGCAAATTCACACGCGAATTCACACGGGTTGTCACACGCAAAGCGACCCGCAAAGTCATCCACAAACGTGGTTGAAAGAACGCCGCACAAATCGCCATCAAAGCGACGCGGCGTGGCGCGCTCAAGACTGTCATCCCAGCCCGATCGAGACCACGGGTCAGTCCATAATCATTCAGCGTCGGTACCCTCAGCCGCGTGCTTCATGGCCCGAAAGGACAGACTTGTTTTCAATCATACAAGCGGCTGGTTGGCCGATCTGGCCACTGTTGTTGTGTTCGATCGTGGCGCTTGCAGTCATCATCGAGCGGCTGTCGAGCCTGCGACGCGCTCGCGTCACGCCGGCTCGGTTGACCGACGAGGTGGTCTCGGTGACTCGTTCCGGCCTGCCAGCGGCGGATGTCGTCAACAAGCTGGCCGACAACTCGGTGCTGGGATCGGTGCTGGCGGCGGGCATGCGTGCCGCAATCGCCGAGCCGCGCATCACAGAGGCCTCGTTGCGCGAAGCTTTCGAATCCGCCGGCCGGGTCGCTGTGCACCGCATGGAGGGGCAGCTCAACACGCTCGGCACGATCGCCTCGGCCGCGCCGCTGCTGGGATTGCTGGGTACGGTGATCGGCATGATCGAGATCTTCGGCTCGCAAGCACCGACCGGCGCCAACAACCCGGCGATGCTGGCGCACGGCATCTCAATCGCGCTCTACAACACCGCTTTCGGGCTGATCATCGCGATTCCGTCCTTGATGGCTTACCGCTACTTTCGCGGCATCGTCGATGCCTACACGCTCGACTTGGAGCAGGCGGCCGACCGGCTGGTGCCACACTTGCTGCGATTCGCCGTGGCGCGTCCTGCAGCCTGACCGAAAGCCAGTATGCCGATGAGCTTTCGCAAGGCGCGGCCTGAAGAGCCCGAAATCAACCTGATCCCGTTCATCGACGTGTTGCTGGTGATTTTGATTTTTCTGATGTTGTCGACCACGTACTCGAAATTCACCGAGTTGCAGGTCACGCTGCCAGTGGCAAACGCCGACCCACCGCGTGAGCGCACGAACGAAATCATCGTGTCGGTCGCTGCCGACGGGCGATATGCCGTCAACCGCAAGCCGGTGGAAGGACGCAGCGTGGAACTGCTCAGCGCCGAACTGATGGCGGCGTCCACCGGCCTGAATGACCCGGTGGTGATCGTCTCGGCCGATGCAACCGCCGCGCACCAGACCGTCATCAACGTGCTCGACGCCGCGCGTCGGGCAAACCTGCCGCGATTGACCTTCGCGACCCAGAACGCGGCCGGCGGCGCCCGCTGAACTGGCGACCGGCGCAGACACGCCGGCAACGCACACGGCATCGCCTCGAACGTCGATGGGGCTGACCGAACGCCTGCAACGCGCCTGGCTGTCACGCGGCTGGCTGGCCTGCAGCCTGCTGCCAGTAGCCGCATGCTACGGAGCATTGCTGCTGTTGAGGCGCAATGCTTACCGGCTCGGCTGGCGCCGCCCTGTACGGCTACCGGTGCCTGTCGTGGTGGTCGGCAATCTGGTGGTGGGCGGGGCGGGCAAGACGCCCACCGTCATCGCCGTGGTGCATGCCCTGCAGCGCCAGGGCCATGTCGTGGGGGTGGTGTCGCGTGGTTACGGCCGGGCGAATTCGGCCACGCTGGTCGTCCAGCCCGACACGCCGGTCAGCGACTGCGGCGACGAGCCTTTGCTGTTGCGACTGCGGACCGGCGTGCCGGTCTGCGTCGGCCGCGACCGGGTGGCTGCAGGGAAGGCCTTGCTGCAACGGCACCCCGAGATCGACGTCATCGTCAGCGACGACGGCCTGCAGCACTGGCGGCTGGCCCGCCAAGCGCAGATTCTGGTGTTCGACGAACGCGGCGCCGGCAATGGCTGGTTGCTGCCGGCCGGTCCGCTGCGCGAGCCGCTGCCGAAGGCCCTGCCACCTCGCAGCGTGGTGCTCTACAACGCCGAGGCCGCCACGACACCGCTGCCGGGCAGCCTCGCGCAGCGTGGTCTGCGCGGCGTCGTCGATCTGGCCGGCTGGTGGGCCGGGCAACCCGCCAGCCTGTCGGCGATGGACGGCCTGCGCGAACGTCCG
>ENA-OFCX01000402-OFCX01000402.1-metagenomes-genome-assembly--contig:-NODE-402-length-23061-cov-4.672781_pt1 | contig 23061 bp, 23 predicted proteins | sample MGYA00153384_OFCX01 | MGnify analysis MGYA00153384
GTAGCCTTCAATGGTGGAGCCCAAAAACCCCATGGCACCAGCCTCATTCATGATTTCACGGTCAAATTTTTCATGACGCGCGGCCATCAACACGCGGGTTTGCAGCTTGTCCTGGCAAAACTGGTGCGCAGCTTCTTGTATGGCGCGCTCGTCGTCGCTGAGCTGGTCTTGCAGCATGAAGGGGTCTTCCCAGACGAAGCGCGGTTTGACGTTGGTTTTCATGATGTTGTCCTTGGATTAATCGCTGCAGAGGCTTTGCGTTTAAAGTATAGCGATAGCTGACGCGATAGCGTGTCGCGTCAAGCAATCCCCAACAACGATCAGGACTAAGGACTTCACCGGTATGAGCGATATTCAAACTGAGACGATTACCTTGGGCGGCGGCTGCTTTTGGTGCACCGAAGCCGTATTTGTAGGCGTGCGCGGTATTACCGATGTCGAGTCGGGCTACAGCAATGGTCAAGTTGCACGTCCCAGCTACGAAGAAGTCTGTAGCGGCCGCACTGGGTGTAACGAAGTGGTCAAACTTCAGTTCGATCCGGCCCAAATTTCGCTTGGCCAAATCCTGGAAATCTTCTACGTCATTCACGACCCCACCACGCTCAACCGGCAAGGCAACGACAGCGGCACGCAGTACCGCAGTGGTATTTATTTCTCGACGCTGGAGCAAAAAGCATTTGCCGACGACATGATTCGCCAAATGAGCCAGGACAAACTTTTTGGCAAGCCCATCGTGACTGAAGTTGAGCCGCTGGCCAACTATTGGCCCGCCGAGGACTACCACCAAGACTACTTTGAGAAGAATCCCAACCAGGGTTACTGCGTTGCGGTGGCCGGGCCAAAGGTGGCCAAGTTTCGCAAGACGTTCACGTCACTGGTTAAACACTAAGAAAAAATAGAAAGTCACCGATGGATTTAGGAATTGCAGGCAAATGGGCGCTGGTTTGCGGGGCCAGCAAGGGTTTGGGGTTAGGCTGCGCCGAGGCGCTGGTGAAAGAGGGCGTAAACGTATTGATCGTTGCGCGTGGTGCCGATGCGCTGAAAGACGCCGCTACTCATTTAATAGCTGCTGGCGTACATGGTTCGGGCGCGAGTGTGCTGTTTGTTGCTGCAGACATCACTACAACCGAAGGGCGTGCGGCGGTATTTGCGGTGCGCAGGGATTTCGACATCGTCGTCACCAATGCCGGTGGTCCGCCACCGGGGGACTTTCGCAGCTGGGACCGGGATGCGTGGATCAAAGCCATTGACGCCAATATGCTCACGCCAATCGAGCTCATCAAAGCAGTCGTTGACGGCATGGCTGCGCGGGGTTTTGGCCGCATCATCAACATCACTTCAAGTGCCGTGAAAGCACCCATTGATATTTTGGGTTTGAGCAACGGCGCACGCAGCGGGCTGACGGGTTTTGTGGCGGGCGTGTCGCGCAGCAAACTTGCTGCACAAGGCGTGACGATCAATAACCTGCTGCCTGGCGCGTTTGACACCGACCGCCTGAAAACCACCATGAAGGGCGCGGCTGAAAAGTCGGGCCAACCGATTGAGGCCGTGATGGACGCACGCCGCAAAACGATTCCGGCACAGCGTTTTGGCCACCCGCAGGAGTTCGGCGCGATCTGTGCGTTTTTGTGCAGCACGCATGCCGGCTACATGACTGGCCAAAACGTGTTGGCCGACGGTGGTGCTTACGCAGGCACTTTCTAGAAGCGCGCGATGAAGCCGCCAAAACGTTTGCTTTCGCTGATAGAAGAAGGCCTGATCGACGGCGTTTCGCGCCAGCTGATGAGTGGAAAAGAAGCTTCGGTATATGTGGTTCAGCTTGGCGACAAAACGCTTTGTGCAAAGGTCTACAAGGCGGCCAATGAGCGCAGCTTCCGGCAGGCGGTTGACTACACAGAAAACCGCAAGGTTAAAAATTCACGTCAGGCGCGGGCCATGGCCAAGGGTACAAAATTTGGCCGTGAGTCGCAAGAAGCCGCGTGGCAAAGCGCCGAAGTCGACGCGCTTTACAGACTCGCCGCTGCGGGCGTGCGGGTGCCCAAGCCGTACAACTTTTGCGATGGTGTGCTCTTGATGGAGCTGGTGACCGATGCGCATGGTGCTGCTGCCCCGCGTCTGAACGATGTGGCGTTCACGGCCAGCGACGCATGCAAGCACCATGCAGCATTGATCACCGAGGTGCAGCGCATGTTGTGTGCAGGTGTGGTGCATGGCGACTTGTCGGAATTCAATATTTTGCTGGGGTCTACGGACGATGAAGATGCGCCAGTCATCATCGATTTGCCACAAGCCATTGATGCCGCCGGCAACAACCACGCCGCACGCATGTTGCTGCGCGATGTGGCAAATCTGCGCAATTTTTTCGGGCAGTTTGCGCCCGCGTTGCTGGCCAGCCAGTTCGGCCCCGAAATGTGGGACTTGTACCAACGTGGCCTGTTGCACCCAGACACCATCCTGAGCGGAAATTTTGAGCAAAAAAATTCTGCAGTAGATCTGCGTGCGATCATGCGCGAGATTGACGATGCGCAAAGCGAAGACGACGCACGGCGACTGCGCATGGCGATTGCATAAATTAAATGCTACCTAATTTATAGCTGCTCGCGCCTGTATCTATTTCGCTAAAGTCATTTTGTTACTCTTAAATTTGAAAGTTGAACATGTCTGCTCAAGAATCCAGAACCGTAGCGATTGCCCAGCATGGTGGACCCGAGGTACTGCAATTGGGCAGTGTGTTGGTTGGCGATCCCGGCCCGGGTGAAGTTCGCATTCGCCACAAAGCGATCGGTCTGAACTACATCGATATTTACCAGCGCGCCGGTATGTATAGCCTGCCGATGCCGCTGAGCATGGGCATGGAGGCTTCCGGCGTGATTGAAGCAGTGGGCGAAGGTGTGACGCACCTCAAGGTCGGCGACCGCGCGGCCTACGCCAGCCAGCCACCGGGTAGCTACTGCGAGCTGCGTGTGATGCCCGCCAAGTGCGTGTGCAAGTTGCCCGATGCCATCAGTTTTGAAACCGGTGCAGCCATGATGCTGAAAGGCTTGACAGCGCAATACCTGCTGCGCAAAACATTGCCGCAGTCCGGTCTGAAGGCGGGCGACTTTGTGCTGTTTCACGCCGCTGCTGGCGGCGTAGGGCTGATTGCCTGCCAGTGGGCCAAGGCACTCGGTTTGAAATTGATCGGCACGGCAGGCTCTGATGCCAAATGTGCGCTGGCCATTGCCAACGGCGCTTCACATGCTATTAACTACGCCACTGAAGATTTTGTGGCTAGAGTTAAAGATATCACGGCGGGCAAAGGCGTGAGTGTGGTTTACGACTCGGTCGGTAAAGACACATTTTTAAAGTCACTTGACTGCCTGAGCCCGTTTGGTTTGGCTGCCAGCTTTGGCAACGCATCGGGTAAAGTCGAGGCGGTAGACCTTGGGCTGCTGGCCGCCAAAGGCTCGCTGTATGTGTCCCGGCCCACTTTGTTCACTCACATCGCAACTCGCGAATCGACGCAGGCAATGGCTGATGACTTGTTTGCCATGGTGGCGAGCGGCAAAATCAATATACCGATCGACCAGACCTTTGCGCTTGCGGATGTAGCCGATGCACATCGCGCGCTGGAGTCGCGCAAAACCACAGGCTGCACGATCTTGACACTCTAGAGATGCAGGATTGGATCAAAAGTTTGCAGGCTGAGGCTAACCAACAGCCGGCGCTTGCCAGAATTCCTTTTTACGCCCAAAACATAAAAATCGGCTCTGTGGAGCCTGTTTTTATGCATCATTTAGCACTCCAGTCCAACAAATACAGGTTTGAGCAGCTACTGAAAGAAGAGCAATCAGGCTGGCATCTGATGCTGGGGCAGAGCGACGTGACAACCTCTTTGAACAAGCTGGCGAACCTGCTCAGGAATGCGGGTTTGGCAGGTGCATGGCGCAACGAGCAATTGGCGGTGCGGGATGAATTGGGCACACAAGTCGGCACGATTGAGCGCGGTGCAGTGAGGCCTCTGGGTATTGCCACACTCGCAGTGCATCTGGTTGGTCAGACAACAGATGGACGTTTTTGGGTGCAGCAACGTGCGTTGAACAAACCGAACGACCCCGGCAAATGGGACACGCTGATGGGCGGCATGGTCAGCGCTGGCGACACGGTTGAAACTGCCTTGAAACGGGAGACTTGGGAAGAGGCTGGGCTGCACATCACCGAGTTGAAAGAGTTGCATTACGGTGGCCTGCAGAGCAACTGCCGCCCATCCAGCGACGGTGCAGCGGGCTACATGCAGGAGTTTATTGAATGGTATGTGGCTACTGTTCCAGACGGCCTAATACCCAACAATCAGGACGGCGAGGTGGTGCAGTTTGCATTGATGGATGAGGCTCAGCTGCTGGCAGCCATGCAGCGCGGAGACTTCACACTGGAGGCGGCGCTCATCATGGCCAGCGTTCTTGGACTTGCCAGTATCTAGTCAATCAACCCGTCGCCATCATGAAACGGGAAAGGTCCGTCGTATTGCCCGCTGGCTATCGCGTGACTGACCAGGCGGCCGTTGGGGGGTAATGCATGCAGGGCAAAACCAGGCGGCTCAAGCGCCCACATGGATGCCGCATTGGGCGCCAGGTCCAGACAGACCTGATGCGCTGGCGAGGGCACTGTGGCCGCTATCGTGCCGCCAAAGCGCACTTGAATGCCGCGGTGCAAGTGGCCGCAAATGATGCGTTCTACGTTGGGGTACTGGGCAATCAAGGCCTCAAGTTCAGTTGCGCCTTCAACCAAACCAATCGCGTCCATATGTCCAATCAGGGTTTGAAAGGGTGGGTGGTGCATGGCCACAACAACTGGTTTGTCAGCGTGCCAGCGCAGCTGCTGCGCCAGCCAGGCCAGCCGGTCAGGGCATAAAAAACCAGCGCTAGAGCCAGTATCGACTGTGTCAAGTGCTATAACTTGAAGATTATTAACTGTTACGCTGAACTGCACAAAACCACTGTCACCCAAATAAGTGTGGTCGGTAAAACTACGGCGCAACTGGTCTCTGTCGTCGTGGTTACCCGGCATCAGGTACACCGGCATCGGCAACGGTTCAAGTAATTCGCGCAGGTGCTCGTATTCAGCAGCACGACCAAAGTCGGTCAGGTCACCGGTGATGACGACTGCATGCGGCTGTTGCGGTAATCTCAAAACACTGTCGATTGCACGCTTTAAATAAGGCGCAGTTTCAATCCGACCGTAAGCCAGCTTGCCGGGCTCGCGGATATGCAGATCAGACAATTGCAACAGGAGGGTATTCATGGCTTTTACACTGATTCATGGCTTGGCATCAACCGCCCGGGCTGGATAAGTATGCCCACAGCGTCGCCCAATTGTGCCGGGTGGTCGCGGTCCACGTCTGCCCGTAGCTGCGATTGATTACCCGCATCGAGCGTGAGCTGCACGCGGTCGCCTAAAAAGCTGCGGTGGGTGACGACGGCCTGGCCCCAAGCCTCGCTTTGCGCGCCTACCTCAATGTCCTCTGGCCTTACCAGCACTGCTTTTTGATCTGACAAGGCAGCAGGGCAGGGTAGCATCAGACCGCCCACATTGATAACGTTTTCTGCACAATGTCTGTCGCTTCTTTCAATACGATTTACACGACCTAAAAACGTCGCTACAAATGGGTGACCGGGCGTCCGGTACAGCGCTTCGCCATTGCCAACTTGCACAATACGGCCCGATTGCATGACGGCCAATCGGTCAGCAATGGCCAACGCTTCTTGCTGGTCGTGCGTGACGTAGACGGCAGTGATGTGCAAGCGGCGGAGCATTTCAGCCAGCTCGTCACGCAGCGATTGTTTGAGCTTCGCATCAAGCGCAGTGAGCGGCTCGTCCAGCAGCAACACTTTGGGGCGAACGGCCACTGCACGCGCCAACGCAACCCGCTGCCGCTGCCCGCCTGACAGCTCGGCCGGGCGTTTGTGCTCCAAGCCATTCAAGCGCACCAGGTCAATCAAGTCACCCACCAGTCTGGCCCGTTCTGCATCGGGCGTGCCGCGAATTTTCAGGCCGTAGCCAATGTTGGCAGCAACCGACATTTGCGGAAACAGTGCGTAATGCTGAAACACCATGCCAATGCCGCGCTGCTCGACGGGCAGCGCGGTTACTTCCAGATCGCCGAATGCAATGCGGCTGCCGGCATCAGGTGTTTCCAGCCCTGCAATGATGCGCAACAACGTGGTTTTGCCGCAGCCCGATGGGCCGAGCAGCGCCAGCACCTCACCGGGCTCAACCGTCAGCGTGGTGGTCTGCAGGCCACGCGTGCCGTCGGCATAAGTCTTTGCACAGTTGCTGATGTGAATGCGGGTGGGACTGTGGGTTAAATGATGTGTGTGATCAGGTGCCATGATGCTTTTCAACCAGTTTGCCAATGGCTTGCAAGCCCCACAAAACCGGCAGGATGACGATTAAAAAAACCAGTGTGTAGGCCGAGCCGATTTCGATGCGCATTGATGCATAGCTGTCGGCCAGGCCAACCGGAAGCGTGCGGGTCAGCGGCGTGTGCAGCATCCACGTCAAATTGAATTCACCGACTGACAGCGTGAACACCATCAGGCTGCCCGCCACAATCGCAGGCAGCACGGCCGGTACCAGAACACCCAAAAACCGCTGGGCAAAATTGGCGCCCAGCGTGCGGGCAGCTTCTTCCATTGCAAACAAATCGTTGCGTTGAAAAGCCGAGCTGACGGTGCGCACCATAAACGGCAGCGTGAACACCATGTGCCCCACCAGAATAAAACCAAAGCTTTGCCGAAAATCGCGCATGTGACCGTACGTCAAAATCAGCGCGAGCGCGGTGGCCAGGCCAGGCACCGCCACGGGCAGTGTCAGCAGCTCTTCAAACAAGCGGGCAGCTCGGGACTTGCTTCGCGCCAGCGCGTAGGCACACGGCACGCCAATCAACAGGTTGCCCAGCACACACATCAAACCCAGCAGCAAAGACCAGGTGATGGTGCTGCCGTAAACGCCAAGCACTTCAGTCAGCCATCGCAGCGTGAGCCCGCTTTTAAGGCCTGCGCTGTAGTTGTTGACGAGCCCCGCCATGACCGACAGGCCAATTGGCGCGATCATGAACAGGCTGACGACCAGCGTGACGCCGATAAGCAATGCGGGAGTTTTGGGGTTGACGCGCATGTTCCTACACTCCCAGCGCTGTAGCGCCAGTTTTGCTGCCAGTCAAGTGCCGCGTGATAAATAAAACCAGCCAGGTGATTAGTCCCAGCGTAATCGATAAGCTGGCTGCCAATGCAAAGTTGGCGTAATTGGTGAACTCGTTGTAAATAGTGATCGGCAGCACTTCAAATTTGCTGGCCAGCGTAAACGCAGTACCAAATGCGCCCATCGATGTTGCAAAAATAATAGCGCCGCAGGCAATGGTTGTGGGCGCCATCTCGGGTATCCATACATCACGCGCAACCTGCCAGCGCGACGCGCCCAGGCTGCGGGCGGCTTCTTCAAGCTGCGTGTCCATGGCGCTGGCGGCTGCCGTGTAGTTGGCAATGGCGCGCGGCAATGAAAAATACAGGTAACCTAAAAACAACCCCGCCAGACCATAGGCAAATGTGGTGCGGCCAAAACCTGCCCATTCGGTCAAATCAGCCACCAAGCCTTGCCTGCCGCCCAGCAAGATGATAAAAAATCCAATAATGACACCCGGAAAAGACAGCGGTAAAGTGAGCAATGACAACAACAGTTGCCGTCCCTTGAATGCCTGCCGGCCCAGCACGATGCCTGCCATCGCGCCAAGCAGCAGCGTCAGCACAGTCACCACCAATGACAAACTGACGGTGTTGATAAGACTCTGCAAATACCGGCTGTTGGTAATCACTGCAAAATAAGTTTCCCAGCCTTTGTTGGACGGCAGCACCAGCAGCTGCACGACAGGCAACAACCAGAACGCAGCAAAAAAAGCTGCGGCTGGCGCTGCACAAAGGCTGAGAACTCGATTCATCTTTGCATCAGCGGTTTTTACTGCACTTCTTTTAAGTACCGGTCAGAAAACGCTTTTTGCACAGCTGCCATGCGGCTGTAGTCGACCGCTTTGGCACGCGCATAGTCGCTGGCGGGCAAAAAGCGGGCTTGCACATCAGCCGGCATGGGTACAGTGCGAATGGGTCGCAGGTACGCATTGGCCCAAACGGCCTGGCCTTCGTCTGACAACACAAAGTCCAGCACCTTTTTGCCGTTGGCCGCTTGCGGGCTGTTGGCTACCAGACTCATCACGTACGGAACGATGACGGTACCTTCAGCCGGAATCACAAACTGCACGTTGGCTTTGTCTTTGTACTTGGCGCGGTAGGCATTGAAGTCATAGTCCAGCAAAATTGCAATCTCACCCGACAGCACGCGCGCATACGAGGTTTGCTTGGGCACAATCGGCTCATTTTTTTGCAGCGCCTTGAAGTAGTCAATACCGGGTGCGAAGTTGTCCATCGTGCCGCCACGTGCCTGGTTGACAGCGACTGCGCCCACGTAGCCTACAAAAGCCGACGCCGGGTCGAGGTAGCCAATCAACCCTTTGTATTCGGGCTTCAGCAAATCGGCCCATGACTTGGGTACCGGCTTGCCTTTGAGCGCATCAACATTGACCATAAAACCCAGCGTGCCAGTGTGAATGGTGAACCAGTTTCCCTGCGGGTCTTTCAAGCCCTCAGGAATGTCATTGAAACTGGCCGGTTTGTAAGGCGTGACTACACCGTCTTTTTGCGCCTGGATAGCAAACGTCACGCCCATGTACGTCACGTCAGCCACTGGCGCAGCTTTTTCAGCCACCAACTGCGCCAGTGCCTGGCCTGAATTTTTATTGTCAGGCGGCACTGTGATGCCGGTTTTGGCCTTGATAGCCTTGAATTGGCTGGCCCAGTCCGCCCATTCAGGCGGGCAGTTGTAGCAAATGGCAGTTTGCGCAGAGGCTAGGCCACTGGCGGCCAAACCGAGCGCCAGCAGGGTGCTGACCGCTATTTTTTTCAAAGTAATTTTCATAACGAACTCCTGGTGATGATGAACAAAGGTTGGGATGAAGGGATTCATGGAACGATAAAAATAGCTCAGGTTTTCTTGGCTGAAAACTTCTCGGTTTTATACTTTTTTGCGAGAGGTGCGGCATACGACTCGCCTTGTCTGAACCCATGCGGCAACACCACACTGGCGCCAGGCAGCAACGGCTTGCCGCTGCTGACGGCCTGCACCAGCAGTTCAACCGCGCAGCGGCCAATGCCTGCGTTGGGCTGGGTCACACTGCTAAGCATGGGTGTCAGGTCTTCACCGAGTGCAATGCCGTCAAAGCCGACCACACTGATATCGGCGGGTACCGCGAGCCCAGCCAGGCTTGCCGCACGAATACAGCGGATGGCCAGCAAATCGTTGGAACAAATCAGTGCCGTTGGTCTTTGTGGTGGCTTTAGGAGTTTGCGTATTTGTTCCACAGCGCTGGCCACAAATGGCACTTCAAGCACGTCGATATTTTTAAAGTTCAGACTAGCCATGGCCAGCTGGTAGCCACGCTTGCGCTGCTGTGCCCTGTCGGATGCCGCAAGCAGGCCAGTGACCAGCGTAATGCGGGAGTGTCCCAAGCTTGCGAGTCGCGTCACCACAGAACTAACTGCTGCTTCGCTGTCAACCGACACGCAGGGGTGATCGACGTGGCGGTTATAAGCCAGCGCATACGCGACTCCGGCTGCTTGCAATCTCTGTAGCGCTCCCGATGTTGCCGGGTTGGACACGACCAAAATCATGCCGTCGACATTGCCTGCCAAAAGCAAGTTGACAGCTCGGTCTTCTTGCGCCAACTCGTAGTCAGTGGTTATCGGCGTAATAGCGTAGCCTGCTGCAGTGGCGGCGCTGGCAATACCGCTCAGGCATTCTGCAAATACCGGATTCAACAACGTTGGTAACACCACACCCAACACCCTGCTGCGCTGGGTACGCAAAGTACGGGCACTGGCGTTGGCAACATAGCCCAGTTTTTTGGCAACCTGTTCAACCCGATGGCGCGTGACTGGCGTAACTTTTTCTGGCAGGTTAAAAACCCGAGACACAGTGGCAACTGACACTTTGGCTTGTTTGGCAACGTCTTGAATGCTCATGAAATTCAAAATGGTAAAAATGTAATCGTTTACATTTTTATCTCAGAGAATGTCAATTTGATGACACGCAGCAGTTTATCTAGAGCGGCGAACTCTCAAAATCTCGTCCAATATCAGGCACACAGCACCGATGCTGATGGCTGCGTCAGCAACATTGAACGCAGGAAAGTGCCAGTTGGCGTAGTGAAAATCAAGAAAATCTACCACGTAGCCGTGCATGCTGCGGTCAATCACATTGCCAATTGCGCCGCCCAGAATGCAGGCCAGCGCAAACGAAAACAGTTTTTGACCAGGATGGGACTTGAGCATCCACACAATGAAAACTGCCGCAGCGATGCCGATACCAGTAAAAAACCATCGCTGCCAGCCGCCTGCGTTGGCCAGAAATGAAAACGCTGCGCCCGTGTTGTGCACGCGAACGACGTTGAAAAAACTGGTCACGTAGGTCGCGTCGCCTAGCTTGTAGTAGCCCAGGATCAGCACCTTGGTGAACTGGTCGGCCAGAATAATAAGCAGCGCCAAACCCAGCCACGGCAGCAACGCGCCTGATGATTTAGAAAAAGTAGTTTTAGCCATTATGCAAATGTCCTGATTTCGCCCGCGCCGTGCAGATTGCTGATGCAGCGGCCACATATCGTCGGATGAGCCGGGTCAGTCCCGACATCATCAACATAGTGCCAGCAACGCTCGCATTTTGTATTAAAACTGGCCCTGACATTTGATTTATAGTCGCTGCCAGCTAGTATTTTTATAGCAGATGTAATGAAGACGAATTTTGCGTCAACCGCCAAACTGCTCAGCAAAGCAAAGTCGTCGTCAGTCACTTCAAGCGTCACTTCAGCCTGCAGTGACGAGCCGACCCTGCCGTCAGCACGCATGGTTTCAATATCTTTGTTCACCGCATCACGAATCTCACGAATACGTGCCCATTTAGCCAGCAAGGCATCATCTTGCGGCTTGAAATCAACGTAGGTCTCAAGAAAAATTGATTCCGACTTACCAAAAGTCGCCCAGGCTTCTTCAGCGGTAAAGCTTAAAAACGGTGCCATCCAGCGCAGCATGGCGTGCGTGATGGTGTGCAAGGCGGTTTGCGCGCTGCGGCGTGCGTGGGACTTGGCGGCAGTGGTGTACAGCCGGTCTTTCAGAACATCCAGATAGAAACCGCCCAGGTCTTCGCTGCAATACAACTGGAGTTTTGTCACCACAGGGTGAAATTCATACACCTCATAGTGCGCCAAAATGTCAGCCTGTAGCTGGGCCGCACGGGCGATGGCATAGCGGTCTATCTCCACCATTTCGTCCAACGGAACAGCATCTTTGGTGGCATCAAAGTCACTGATGTTGGCCAGCAAAAATTTGAGTGTGTTGCGGATACGCCGATAGGTGTCGACCACCCGGGCCAGGATTTTGTCGTCTATCCCCAAGTCGCCCGAGTAATCAGTGGCAGCACACCACAGGCGCAAAATCTCGCCGCCGTATTTTTGTGCAGACTCGGCCAGCGGCATGTAGTTGCCCATGCTCTTGCTCATCTTGCGGCCTTGACCGTCAACGGTGAAGCCGTGCGTCAACAGGCCGCGATAAGGCGCGCGGTCATTCATGGCGGCACTGGTGAGCAGCGACGAGTGGAACCAGCCGCGGTGCTGGTCATGGCCTTCCAGGTACAAATCCGCCTCAGGGCCGGTGTTGTGCGCATGCATGTAATGGCCCTGCGTATCCTTGTCGCCATGGCTGCCTTTGAGCACGGTGCGGTGGGTTGTGCCAGAGTCAAACCACACTTCCAGAATGTCGGTGCTTTTGTCGTAGTCAGCGCCCTCGGCTCCGAGCACATCGGTCGCGCTCAGTTTGCTCCAGGCTTCAACGCCGCCTTGTTCAACAATCTCTGCAGCCTGGTCAATGATCTCCAGCGTGCGCGGATGCAGCTCGCCTGTGGCCTTGTGCATAAAAAACGGAATGTTCACACCCCAGTTGCGCTGGCGGCTGATGCACCAGTCGGGCCGACCTGCAATCATGTCGCGCAGGCGGGCGCGGCCGTTTTCGGGGTAGAACCGGGTTGACTCAATGGCGGCCAACGCAGTTTGGCGCAGCGTCTGCGGCGCTTTGTCTCTGGTGAAGACGCCTGTGCCTTCGTCCATCCGAATAAACCACTGGGCCGATGCGCGGTAGATCACTGGCGTTTTGTGCCGCCAGCAGTGCGGATAACTGTGCTCGATGTTCTGGGTGGCGAACAGACGGTTTGCATCACGCAGCGCCTCAATCACCACCGGGGCGGCCTTCCAGATGAACTGGCCACCAAAGAGCGGCAAATCTGCCGCGTACACGCCGTTGCCCTGCACGGGGTTGAGCACCTCGTCATAGGTCATGCCGTTTTTGATGCAGGAGTTGAAGTCTTCCACGCCGTAAGCGGGTGCTGAATGCACGATGCCGGTACCGTCGTCAGCGGTGGCGTAGTCGGCCAGGTAGACCGGGCTAGCGCGGTCGTATCCCGCATGCACATGCGCCAGCGGGTGCTTGAAGATGATCAGGTCAAGTTTTTCGCCAATGCAGGTAGCCAGTACTGTGCCTGTGAGCTGGTAGCGCGCCAGACATTTTTCGACCAATGACTCAGCCAGCACCAACAGGCCGCGCGGTGTGTCCACCAGGGCGTAAGTCAGCTCAGGGTTCAGGTTGAGCGCCTGATTGGCAGGAATCGTCCATGCAGTGGTTGTCCAGATGACGGCGAAGGCGTCTTTGCTCAAATCGGGCAAGTCGAAAGCAGCGGCAAGTCTGGCTGGTTCTGCGCAAAGGAAACCGACGTCCAGTGTTTGCGACTTTTTGTCGGCGTATTCAATTTCGAATTCGGCCAGACTGGAGCCACAGTCAAAGCACCAGTAAGTTGGCTTCAGGCCGCGGTAAACAAAGCCGCGCTCAACCACCCGCTTCAGGGCACGCAGCTCGTTGGCTTCGGTCGCAAAGTCCATGGTGCGGTAGGGCTTGTCCCACTGGCCGAGCACACCAATGCGTTTGAAGTCAGCCATCTGCTGGGCAATTTGCTCGGTGGCAAAGGCGCGGCTTTTTGCTTGCACTTCGTCGCGCGACAGGTTGCGGCCGTATTTCTTCTCGATGGCGTTTTCAATCGGCAGGCCGTGACAGTCCCATCCCGGAATGTATTGCGCGTCCATCCCCTTGAGTTGGCGCGCCTTGACGATCATGTCTTTCAAAATCTTGTTGGCAGCGTGGCCTACATGCAGCTGGCCGTTGGCATAAGGCGGGCCGTCATGCAGGATGAACTTGGGCTGGCCCAAGCGTGCTGCGCGCAGTTTTTTATAAACGCCTTTGTCCTCCCAGTCTTTAACCCACCCCGGCTCGCGCTTGGGTAAATCTCCGCGCATTGGGAAAGTCGTGTCAGGCAAATTCAGGGTGCTGCGGTAGTCGGTTTTGACGGTGTCTTGTGTGGTGTCGGTCATGGCAATCGCTTGAAGGTGTGCTTGCAGGACGTTTCTGCAAGCAAGAATTGGGGGTGTAGTAAACGAGGCGTTACGGGCCAGACCCGTATTGACTGATCGTTTAAATTCGATCGCGCGTGGTTTGCCGGGCGCACTCGTTGTGCATATCAGTAAAAAATTTGCGTGCGTCGTCGCAGTCCTTTGCGATGCCCTTTTTTAGCGCATCCAGACCGTCGTACTTCAGTTCGTCATGTAGTTTGTGCAGCAGTTCCACACGCACGATTTTACCGTAGCCCCCATCTGGCCCCAGTACATCTGGCCAGTCGAGGCAATAGGTCTCCAGCAGGACGCGCCCACCGTTCACGTCGTTCGCATCGATGGAGGGGCGGATGCCCAGGTTGGCCACGCCGATCAGTGGTTTGTTGGTCAAGCCGAAAACATGCACGGCAAAGATCCCGCTGGCAGCAGGGTTCCAGTGCGAAAAGCGAAGGTTAAGGGTGCGAAAGCCTAAGTCGCGCCCCAACTTGCGTCCATGCACCACGTGACCTGAAATGCTGTAAGGCCTGCCCAGCAAGCTGGCTGCCTGGGCCATGTCGCCGCTGCTAAGGGCCTGTCGCACAGCAGAGCTCGACACCCTCGTGCTCTGCACTTCGTAGCTGTTCATACGGGCTACGTCGAAGCTGCCATGCTGGCCCGCCGCGTCCAGCATGGCGTAGCCTCCGGCGCGCTTGGCACCAAACCGGAAATCGTCCCCGACCAAAATGTACTTTGCCCCCAACCCATCCACCAGCACTTCGCTGATGAAAGACTCGGGTGCCTGGCTTGCCAGCGCATGGTTAAAAGGCAGCACCACGCATTGGTCGATGCCGCAGCGCTTGAGTTCGGTCAGTTTGTCGCGCAGCGTGGCAATGCGCGGTGGCGCGGTTTCGGGTTTTTTAGCCAAAGCCGCAAAATAATCACGCGGATGCGGCTCAAAAGTCATCGCGCAACTGGGCATACCGCGGTGCTGCGCTTCGCTTTTCAGCAGGGCCAGCATGGCCTGGTGGCCGCGGTGGACACCGTCAAAATTGCCAATCGTCAAGGCACACTGGGCAGCAAGGTCGGGGTGGCGGCAGCTTCTAAAAACTTTCATGCGCCGATTATCGTTTTAATAGCAAGGTAGCCGGGTCACCGCGGGGTAATGGGCCATAGTGACGTGTTTGACATGTTTTGCCTGTATATTGAGAAGCATCGTGACAACGAAATTCCATTTTTTGATGGAGGTCAGGTTTGAAGGTCTTGAAGCTATCAGCGCAAGGTTTGCCCCAATCGTGGATCAGCCTTGAAGAAGCCGTACTCCACTACGCAGCCGATGAGGTGCGTTGGGAAATGGGTGCGCGGGTGGCTACTTTTCATGGCGGCCACAATGCCATGACGGGCGAGCAGTCGATCATCACAATCAACAGCATCATTGGCACCAAGGGTGTGCCAAAAATCAACCCGTTTGATTTAAAACCCGGCTTGACCAACGGCAAACTTTTTGTTCGTGATCGCAATGTTTGCGCTTACTGCGGCAGCCATTTTCATGAAGAAGAGCTGACGCGCGAACACATCATTCCGTTTGCGCAAAAGGGCGTTGACACGTGGATGAACGTGGTGACCGCCTGCCGCGCGTGCAACCACCGCAAAAGCAGTCGCACGCCCGAGCAAGCCGGAATGCCGCTGCTGTACACGCCGTATGTGCCGAGCTTGTGGGAAGACTTTATTCTGCGCAACCGCCGGATTTTGGCGGACCAGATGGAGTTTTTGATGGCGCATATTCCAAAAACGTCACGCTTGCACGCGTGACGCTTTGGTTTGTCGCTACGCCTGCATGCATGGCAAAAGAGGCGTTTTAAACAAAAAATTTCTTAATTTGGCTTTTAAGCCAATGAATGCGGGCGTAAGCAGCTATTTAATTAATAGCTAACACTGCGTCAATACGTTAGCTCCAGCACCACCACGTGGTTTTCTGATGTGGGCCATGCGAGCCCTGTCAGCTTTTCGCCATTGAATTCAGCTGACACACTTCGTGGAGCAGATTCCCCTGCGCTGGCCTTTAGCAACAGTTTGGATGTGGCCAGTCCTGCGCCTTGAGCAGGAACACCGGGCAGGGCGGTTGCGCCATCAAACACCATGCGGTCACGTTGGGCATCAAAGTAGCCGCGTGGCCTGCTGAAGGTGATGCTTGCGGCAGCGGCTTTGTCGGCCTCTGGCAAGCGCTCCGCCCGCAAATGCACGACGCTGCTGCTGCGCGCAAACGCGCTACGGTAAATGTGCGTGGTGGCATAGCCTGCTGCTTGAATCACAAACTCGTATTGCACGCCAGGCGCAGCAGCCATCGGCCCCCACACGCCATCAGCGGCAACTGCTTTGGTGTGTACCGCTGCGCCGCTGCGGTTGCCGGTAGCGGCGTCGGTGGGGTACACGGCAAGTCGCGCGCCGGGTAGGGGCAAGTTGTTGACGAAATTACCAGATGCAGCGTCAAGTGGGCTCAAACCCAGGCCGGTCAGTTTTCCGTTCAGCACCACATTGGCTTGCTTTGAGACGGCGGTGGCTTGAGGCGCTTTGCCAGTGATGAAGGTGTAGGCCGCAGAAAACGCTTGTGGTGAAAACGATGTTTCCCGGTGGTCAACACCAGCCAGCGCGATGTTGGTTGCGCCTTTGAGCGCTGGCCCGTCGAAAGTGACGTTGGTCGGTGTGCCTTTGGCACCAATCCAAAGGCCATCAGGTTGGGCAAACTTGTCGTTGTTGTCTGATCGAATGGTGAGCCACTTCACCGGGCCGGTGACTTCGTCTCCGTTACCATTTTTGGCTGCGTTCAAGGCTGTCAAAAACGGCCCCGTGCCTGAAAACTCATTGCCTTCCCTGAAGCCTTTTGTGGCCCACGCGCCGTGGTTGGGCGTGCCGCCCAAAACCGCATGCGACACGGTTTTAGCGCCGCCATAGTTTTCAATGTAGTTGCGAATAGCGTAGCCGCCACGCGAATTGCCCATCAGCACGACTTTGCTTGCGCCGGTTTCACGCAGTACTTTGTCGACCTCACGTTTTAAAAATTCAGCTGATTCGGCGGTGGACGTGCGGCCAGCTTGAACTTGCGTGTCTAAGTCGCGCGCCAGTGGAAAAGGCATGTCTAAAGCGTGCAGGTTTTTCTTGGCCCAGCCGTTACTTTCAAAACGCCACAGCGTGGTTTGCCACAGCGCGGCGCTGTCGCCGTTGCCGTGAACAAAAACAATTGGTGGTGTGGCGTCAAGGCTGGCGGTGGGTGCGGTGGTGCACGCAGAAATCAGCAGCGCAGCAGAAAGCGCCGCTGCTGCCTGAACAAGCAGTCTGCGCGAAGGCGCGTTCACGCGAATACGCCTGCGGTGTCTTGCATGCTGCCAGAGACCTCACCCAGCTGGTGCAGCGTGTCGCCAAACATCATCTCCAGCTGGGTGAGCTTTTTAAAGTAGTGGCTGACAATGTACTCATCAGTCACGCCAATGCCGCCGTGCAGCTGCACCGCCTGCTGGCCAACGTAGCGCATCGACACGCCCAGCTGGTACTTGGCTCTGGCCATGGCGACGGAGCGTTCAGCTGCAGGCGCGTTGAGTTTTAATGCGGCGTAGTAGCTCATTGATCGGGCCAGTTCAAGCTGCATTTTCATGTCGGCCACGCGGTGGCGCAGCGCCTGAAAGCTGCTGATCAACACGCCGAACTGTTTGCGTGTGTTCATGTACTCCACCGTGATGGCAAGTGCCTTGTCCATCACGCCAACGCCTTCTGCGCAAGTTGCCGCGATGCCGATATCTACCGCATGGGCCAGCGCCGCCAAGCCGTCAAGTGTGACCAGCGTAGCTGGCGTGTTGACCAAGCTGACTTCAGCCGCGCGGCCGCCATCTTGCGTCACGTAGCCGCGCGTGGTGACGCCACTGGCGGCACGGCCGACCAAGAACAGCGCTATCGCACCATTGGCCATGGCAGGCACCAAAAACGCATCGGCCTGGTCGCCGGCAGGCACTATACTTTTAATAGCTGTTAGCGCCCATTTATCGTGCGCTACCACTGCTTTTGCTTCACATTTACCAAGGTGATAGCGGGCTGAACGCTCTTGATAGGCCAGCACCACCAGTGCCTCACCGCTGGCGATTTTCGGCAACCATTCGGTTTTGACTGCATCGGGCGCATAGCCTGCAAGCACCGCGCTGGCAATCAGCGTCTGACTCAGCGGCTCCAGCACAATGCCGCGCCCCAGTTCTTCCATCACCACCATCGCATCGACCGGGCCCAGGCCCATGCCGTCGTGCGTGTCGGGCACGTATAAACCGGTCAGACCCAATCCAGCCATTTCCAGATATGCTTCGCGTGAAAATCCGGCGGAGGTGGCAGCGCCTGTTATTGCGCGGCGGCGGTCAAAACTGTAGGCTTTTTCAACCCACTTGCGGGTTGCGTCGCGCAGTTGTTCCTGGTCGTCTGTGAAATCAAAATTCATCTGGCACTCCTGTAAATTCATTTTCCGGGCGAATTGCCGCCCAGAGCATTAGCGAAGACATGACATTCAGCGGTGCTCGCAATCCTCATGCACTTATGTGCGCCTTGAGCTGCTGTGCACCAATCGCCTTGCACTTCATCCCGGAAATCTGAATTTCTAAAAGCGCCCGTCAGGCAATGATAAGCTGACAAAGTGTTCACGCGTCTGATGCAAAACCCCCTGTCAAGTCTTTCAATGCTGCTGCCCAGCCAATGTGCGGTTTGCCGCAGTTGGCCGTCAGAGCCGGTTTGCAGCGCCTGCATGGCGCGGTTCTCACACGATAAGCTGCGCTGCAAAAGCTGCGCCATCGCCCTGCCCGCTGATTTGTCGATGGGGTTGCGCGTCAATCCCGGCATGTGCACGGACTGCATCAAACAGCCACCACGCATTGACAGCGCCCTGGCAGCACTCGACTACGCCTACCCTTGGTCTGACTTGATCAGCCGCTACAAGTTTGGTGAACATCCCGGCTGGGCGCCTTTTTTTGCGGCGATATTCTTAAAAGCCCCTGACGTGAGCCAAGTTTTGGCTGACTTGCAAAGCACCGACTTGATTCTGCCCGTGCCGCTGTCGCGCGAGCGGTTGCAAACACGCGGCTTTAATCAGGCTTGGGAGCTGGCGCATGCACTGGCCAAACAATCAGGCAGCAAAGCAAAAACTGACAGCACCTTGCTGCTGCGGGTTAAAAATACCCGCCCCCAAACCGAGCTGCTGCGGCAGGAGCGGTTGGCCAATGTCAAAGGTGCGTTTCAGGTGGATCCACTGCGCGTGCCTGAGCTCAAAGGCAGGCGCGTGATACTTGTCGATGACGTGATGACCAGTGGCGCATCGCTTTTTACGGCGGCCGAGGCACTGCGGGCGGCGGGTGCTGCACACATCACGGGCATCGTATTGGCCAGAACTCCTTTTTAAATAACCGCCATGTTCAACATTGTTTTGGTCGAACCCGAAATCCCACCCAACACCGGCAATGTCATCCGGTTGGCTGCCAACACGGGCTGCCGCCTGCATTTGATTGAACCACTGGGCTTTTCCATGGACGACAAGCACATGCGCCGCGCCGGGCTGGACTACCACGAGTACGCCGAACTGAAACGCCACGCCAACTGGCAAGCGTTTATCAATCAGGAACAGCCCGACGCTGCACGCCTGTTTGCCATGACCACGCGCGGCTCGCGCAACTTGTACGACATCATCTTTCAGCCAGGCGACTGGCTGGTGTTTGGCTCTGAAACCAAAGGCCTGGACGCGACCCTGCGCGAATCGTTTGCGCCAGCCCAGCGTTTGAGGCTACCCATGCAGGCCGACCAGCGCAGCCTGAACCTGTCAAACGCGGTCGCCGTGACGGTATTTGAGGCCTGGCGGCAACATGGTTTTGCTGGTGCGTCAGGATAGCGTAGGGTTAAAGCAACATCAACTGCTTGATAGGCTGACTTTGTTCACACCGCTTTAGGTGCTGGCTTCTAGACAGCCCAGTTATTGAGCCTGAACCTTGCAAGAACACTAGGGGAAACCCTAAAATAAGGTTTAAGCTTCAAGTATCTGTCTGCCATCAACCTCGGCTGCCGGATGCTTTCCTCAACCCAAGCAGCTCACAAGGCTAGCCGGAGCATTTTTTGTGAATATGGTATTCCAACGCATTTTCGGCGTTCCCGCGCGCAAAACCTTAGCCGCCGCTGGCGTCCCCCTTGCAGACATCCAGCTAAGCTTGCGCGACGCGCTAGGGGGTTGCCACGGCGTTTGTGCAGATCGTCTTTTATACAAAATTGACCTGGCCAAAACACCCGCAGAGCTGTGGGCACTGCGAAGTGATCTGCATCAGTGCATTGCGCTGGTGCACACCGAAAGTGTGGCGGCTATGCGCATCAATGACTTGAGCATCGTTTTTACAGGCTGGGTACCTGCCGAACAGCTGACCAAAATACAGCCTGACTTCAAACCGTCTCGAGACTGATCAGCAACCATCACGGGTAGCGCCGCACCAGCGATTCCGCTACGCACGCCGGCTTGGCCGAGCCTTCACGTTCAACCGTGACTTCCCAGGTCATTTGCACACCATCGTTGTCAATCGGCTGGCTGGCCAACAACTTCATGCGTGCCCGCAAGCGGCTGCCCACCGGCACAGGTGATGTGAACCGCACCTTGTTCAGCCCGTAGTTCACGCCCATGCGCGAACCGACAATCTCAAACGTCGATTCGAAGAATTTTGGGATCAAAGACAGGGTTAAAAACCCGTGCGCTATCGGCCCGCCAAAAGGACCAGCGGCGGCTTTTTCAGGATCCACGTGTATCCACTGGTGGTCACCCGTGGCATCGGCAAACAAATTGACCTGTTGCTGGGTGATTAGCAGCCAGTCGCTCACGGCAACTTCTTGACCCACGCAAGCGCTTAAGTCGGCAATGGTTTGAAAAGTTTTCATGCGTTTACTTGTCCAGCCACTCGCAAATATTTTTCCACTGCTCCAGGTCTTTTTCAACCCGTCCCGGTGCCACGTCAAACAGGGTTAGCCCGCGTGCAGCCAGGTGAATGTAATTTTGCGTGTCGCGCACCATGCCCAGCACAGGCAAGCCCAAGCTGTCGACAAAACCGCGCAGCTTGTCAGCCGCAATGGTGCGGGAATCCACCCGCATGCCCACAATGCCCACCTGCACCTTGCCCGCATGGCGGTGCACAGCCAGTTGGTCTAAAAACGCCCGGGTGGCAAAAATATCAAACACGCTGGGCTGCAGCGGCACAATGATTTTGTCGGCCAGTTTGATGACATCGTTAAAGCGCCAGCCGTGCAAGCCGCCAGGCGTGTCCAGCACCACATGGGTTGTGCCTTTGGGCGGTTTGACGATCAAATCCGCGTTCACATCCCAGGTCGTTATCGGCCGGGCGGCGGGCGGGCGCAGCCCCAGCCACAGCTTGGACGACTGCTGCCTGTCAGCATCGCCCAGCATGACCGCATGGCCTTTGCTGGCAAAGTAGCCCGCCACATTGGTGGCAAGCGTCGTCTTGCCGACGCCGCCTTTGGGATTGGCAATCACGATGACTGGCATGTTGAACTCCTCATGTGAAATAAACACGTGTTTTGCGATATGGTAACGGCATGAACGCTATTGAAACAGACATCTATGTGATAGCAGCCCACCCCGCCTGGCGCGAGTCGCGGGTCAATCGCCCCCTGATGCAAGCCGCGCAGGGCTTGCCGCGCGTGCAGGTTCAAGACTTGTATTCAAGCTACCCCGACTACGCGATTGACGTGGCGGCGGAGCAAACTGCGTTGGCGCAAGCCAAGTTGGTGGTGCTGCTTCATCCCATCCAGTGGTACAGCATGCCCGCACTGCAAAAGCTGTGGGTTGATGAGGTACTGACCTACGGCTGGGCGTATGGTGAGGGCGGCAATAAATTGCAAGGCAAAGACCTGTGGCTGGTAGCCACCACGGGCGGGCCGGATGCGTCTTACCACCCGCAGGGCTACAACCGCTATTTTTTCGACGCGTTTTTGCCGCCCTACGAGCAAACGGCCGCGCTGTGCGGCATGCGCTTTTTACCGCCGTTAATCTTGCACGGCGCGCATGCGGTCGCGCAAGACGTCGTGACCCAGCACATCACCACCTTCAACCTGCGGCTGCAAAGCTACCCCAACTGGCCAGAAATGGACGAACTGGAGCAGTGCGCAGCCTGCGTCGTGCCTATGAAAGACAGGCCTGTGGAAAAAGGGGAAGACTGATGGAACATGCACCTGCCTGGCTGATCAACAGCTTCATTTATTTAGCAGCCGCCGTCATCGCCGTTCCTGTCGCCAAAAAGCTCGGCCTCGGCTCCATCATTGGCTACCTGGCTGCAGGCATCGCGATTGGCCCCTGGGGCTTAAAGCTGGTCACCAACGTGCAAGACATCCTTCACTTCGCTGAATTTGGCGTGGTACTGATGCTGTTTTTGGTCGGACTTGAGCTGGAACCCAAACGCCTGTGGAATTTACGCCGCCCCATTTTTGGCTGGGGCAGCGCGCAGGTGCTGGGCTGCACGGCACTGCTGACAGGCGCAGCGATGGCTTTTGGCGTGGGCTGGAAGATTGCACTGGTCGCAGGCCTGGGCCTGGCGCTGTCAAGCACGGCCATCGCCCTGCAAGCGATTGGCGAACGCAACCTGATGCCCACGTCCAGCGGGCAGGCCGGGTTTTCGATTCTCCTGTTTCAAGACGTCGCCGCCATCCCGATTTTGGCATTATTACCCCTATTGGGTGCCATTGCATTAGATGGTGAGGCTGTAGCCCAATCAAATCGGGCGTTAGAAGCTCTTAAAATCATAGCCGTCATTGGCGGCATTATTTTGGGTGGCCGTCTGCTGCTGCGCCCCGTGCTGCGCTGGATAGCCAACAGCGACACGCCTGAAATTTTTACCGCTGCATCGCTGCTGCTGGTGGTCGGCATTGCCGCGCTGATGCAGTTTGTCGGCCTGTCGATGGCGTTGGGCGCATTTTTAGCCGGTGTGCTGCTGGCTGAAAGCGAATACCGCCGCGAGCTGGAAACCGACATCGAACCCTTCAAAGGCCTGCTGCTGGGCCTGTTCTTCATCGCCGTCGGCATGAGCATCGACTTTGCCGTCGTGCTGGCCAGCCCTGCACGCGTGGCCGCTGTCGTGCTGGGCTTTGTGCTCATCAAGACACTGGTGCTGACCGCCATGGCGCGCGCGATGCCGATGCCGCTGGCCGAAGCGCCGGTGTTCGTGATGCTGCTGGCGCAGGGCGGCGAGTTCGGCTTCGTCGTCTTCCAGACCGCGCTGGGCGCCGGCGTCATCAGCCCGCAAACCTCTTCGCTGCTGGTGGCGGCGGTGGCCATTTCAATGCTGCTGACGCCGCTGCTGCTGGTGCTGAACGACCGCCTGCTGGCGCCGCGCCTGGCAGCCCGTGCGCAGCGCCCGAAGCTGGACGAGATCAGCCACGAGCAGCAGGCGCCGATCATCATCTGCGGCTTCGGCCGCTACGGGCAGATCGTCGGCCGCCGGCGCCATCTGGTG